>TARA_R110000751_G_scaffold1996_2_pt1 | contig 36875 bp, 34 predicted proteins | sample TARA_R110000751 | Tara Oceans TARA_R110000751 (sample SAMEA4398001) | marine metagenome | biome: Polar Biome; feature: [MES] marine water layer (ENVO:01000295) within the mesopelagic zone...; material: water (ENVO:00002006), including particulate matter (ENVO:01000060) such as...... | reverse complement strand
CGGCGAAGCCCTCCAGCCGCGGGTCGATCAGGGCGGGGCCGAGCGCCTCGTGCACCGCGCCCAGCACGGCGTTGCGGCTGGCGCGGGCCAGGGCCATGTGCCAGGCGTGGTTCTTGCGCACGAAGCGGTCGGAGTCGGTCTCGCTTGCCAGCTCCGCCAGCGCCGCGCGCATCGCCGCGAGATCCGCCTCCGTGCGTCGCCGCGCGGCCAGCGCCGCGAGGCCCGGCTCGATGATCTCCAGGATCTCCATCAGCTCGGCGACCTCGGCCTCGCCGCTGCGCATGTAGATGTCGAGCGAGGCGGCCAGCGGTTCGATCCCGCCGCGGGTGGCGACGTAGCCGCCGTTGCGGCCCCGCCGGCTCTCCACCAGCCCCCAGCTTTCCAGCAGCCGCATCGCCTCGCGCACCGAGCTGCGGCTGAGGCCCGACAGGTCCACCAGCTCCTGTTCCGTGAAGCTGTGGCCCTGCGGAATCGCCCCCTCGACGATCCGCTCCTTGAGCGAGTTCGCCAGCTGCTCCGCCGGGCGGGACACGGCGATCGGGTTCAGCTTGACCAAACAGCCCTCCTGGAACGACGGCGCCGGGACGCCTTCCGCGGTCGTCGCCATGGCGCGTCGGCGCCTCGGACCGCCCCTGTCGATACCCCGCCCACGGCAGCGTGCCAATGCCGCCGCCCGAGGGCGAGGCGTGTTGCGCGGGCGATTTATTAGTAATACCATTGAATGTAATAATGCCAGGGCGCCCGATCCGCGGGCTCGCCGCGTGGGGCCGCCGCTTCGTCGGCCTGGATGGCGGCCCGGGGGAGATCGCCTCCACCGGACCTGTCTGAAGCCTCGGCGCGCAGCGCGGGCGGGAAGACCCGCGGCGCGCCCTTTCCAAGGGAGGATGCCATGGACGCTCCGCAGGACGGCCCGCTCGCGGGCTTTCGGGTGCTGGAATTCTGCTCGACCCTCTCGGGTCCCTTCGCGACCATGCTGCTCGCCGACCAGGGCGCGGACGTGGTGAAGATCGAGGCCCCGGGCGGCGACCAGTCGCGCCAGATCGGCGCCAACCGCGACGGGGTCGCCGGCATGGCGACGATGTTCCTCAACATCAACCGCAACAAGCGCTCGGTCGTGCTGGACCTTCGCAGCCCCGAGGGGCAGGCCCGCGCCCGGGCGCTGGCCGAGCGCGCGGACGTGGTGGTGCAGAACTACCGTCCCGGGGTGATGGAGCGGCTGGGCCTGGGCTACGCGGCGCTGCGCGAGGCCAACCCGGGGCTGGTCTACGTCTCGATCAGCGGCCTGGGCGAGGATCCTTCGGTCCGCGGCCGGCGGGTCTACGACATCGTCAGCCAGGGGCTCGCCGGGTTCTGCGCGATCCAGGCCGACCGGGTGACCGGAGAGCCGCGCACGGTGCAGAACGCGGTCACCGACAAGATCGCCTCGATGGTGGTCTGGCAGGGGGTGACCGCGGCGCTGCTGCACCGGCTGCGCCGCGGGGGCGAGGGGCAGCACCTGAAGGTGGACATGCTGTCCTCGGCCCTGTCGTTCCTGTGGCCGGAGTCGATGCCCGCCGCCACCCTGCGCGGCCCGGGCGTCACCGCGGGCGGCACGCTGGCGGGGGTGCAGTACGTCTATGCCACGCTCGACGGCCATATCCTGGTGGGTCACGTCTCGAACCCGGAGTTCGCCGGCTGCTGCCGCGCGCTCGACATACCCTGGTGCATCGAGGATCCGCGCTTCGACCAGATCGGCGGGCGGTTCCGCAACGCGGCCGAGCTGAACGCGATCTTCGCCGAGGCGCTGGCCGCCCGCCCGACCGCCGAATGGCTCGCGCGGCTGGAGGCGGAGGACGCCGTCTTCGCCCCGATCAACACCGCCGAGACCATCGCCGAGGATCCCGTGATCCGCGCGACCGGCGCGCTGGTCGATCACGATCACCCGCTGTGCGGCCCCTACCGGGCGCCGCGCCACCCGGTCGCGTTCTCGGCCAGCCCCGCCAGCCATCGCCGTCACGCGCCCGCGCTGGGCGAGCATACCGACGAGGTGCTCTCGGAGATCGACCGGGCCGCGGGCGCGTCCGGAAAGGGAGCGGGCGCATGAAGGCCTGGGTCTGCCGGGAATTCCGCGATCCCTACGTCATGGCGATCGAGGAGATGCCCGAGCCGCAGCCGGGGCCGGGCGAGGTCCAGATCCGGGTCGCCGCCGCCGGCCTCGCCTTCGGCGAGACGCTGGTGCTGAAGGGAACCTACCAGAAGACCCCGCCGCTGCCCTACATCCCGGTCAGCGAGATGTCGGGCGTGGTCGCGGCCGTGGGCGAGGGCGTGGGCCGCGTCCGCGTCGGGGACCGGGTCTCGGCCTTCTCGTTCGAGCTCGCCGGCGGCGGGCTGGGCCAGGTGGCGACGCTGCCCGAGACGTATGTCTTCCCCGCTCCGGTCGGCATGGGCCTGATCGAGGCGGCGGCGTTTCCGATGAACTTCTGGACCGCGTGGAACGCGCTGGTCGACCGCGGCGCGCTGCGCGCGGGCGAGACGCTCGTGGTGCACGGCGCGACCGGGGGAATCGGGGTCGCCGCCGTCTCGGTCGGCAAGGCGCTCGGCGCGCGGGTGATCGCGACCGGCGGCGACGACGCGCGGCTGGCGCAGGTCGCGGCGCTGGGCGCGGACCATGTGATCAACCTGCGCGACCAGGACCTGCGCGCCACGGTCAAGGCGCTGACCGACGGGCGCGGCGCGGACGTCTTCGTCGATCCCGTCGGCGGAGCGGTCTTCGAGCAGTCGCTGCGCTGCATCGCGCCGGGGGGCCGGGTGCTGACGGTCGGCTTCACCTCCGGCGAATGGGCGGTGGCGCGCACCAACGTGCTGCTGATGAAGATGATCTCGGTGATCGGGGTCGAGGCGCGGCTGGCCATCGAGACCACCGGCGGGCGGGGCCTCGCCTCGTTCGAGCGCATGTTTGCGGCGGTCGCCGAGGGGCGGCTGGAGCCGCATGTGGGGCAGGTCTACCCGTTCGAGGCGGCGCGGGAGGGCTATGCCGACATCCTCGCCCGCCGCCACGTCGGCAAGAGCGTGCTGGTCGTCGCCCCCGCGCTCTGCGGCATGACGGCCGACGGCGAAACGCTTGGCCCGGCCACTGAAATTATTTAATGGACTGACAATTAAAACAGATGCAATATCGCCGTCAGGTTCCGCCCGCCGTGGCGGTCGGGACGTGGCGAGGCAGGACGAACCGGGCGCGTAGAGGCCCGGGACCCGCCTCGCGGACAGGGAGGATGAGATGACCCACACCATCATCGGGCGGGCCGCCCGGACCCCCGCGGCCGCGGCGCTCGCCGTCGCCCTGCTGGGCGCGACCTCAGCCCAGGCCGCGGACCTGCGCATCGCGCTCGGGCTGCCGGAGGTCTACGCCGCCTACGAGCCGCTCGTGGCGTTCGCCGAGACGCTCGGCTCCACCGCGGGGCTGGACGGCAAGGTCTACCCCATGTCGCTGCTGACGCTGGCCGAGACGGCGGGCGGCGTGCGCGACGGGCTGGCAGACGTGGGCTTCGTCGTCTTCCCCTACCACCCGGTCGAGTTCTCGGAGGTGAACCTCGCGGCGAACCTGTCGATGCTGGCGACGACCGGAACGCAGGTCCCGATGCCCGGCGCGGCCGCGGCCGGCGCCTCGATGGAATACACGCTCCTCAACTGCCCCGACTGTCTGGAGCAGATGAAGGCCAACAACCAGGTCTACATCGCCGGGGCCTCGACCACGCCCTACCGGCTGCTGTGCACCAAGCCGATCGCCTCGGCCGGGGACGTGAAGGGCGGCAAGTTCCGCGCCGGCGCCGCCAACTACGCCCGCTGGGCCGAGGCGCTGGGCGGCTCGTCGGTCTCGGCGCCGGGCAACGAGACCTACGACGCGATGAGCCAGGGCGTGGTGGACTGCACGATGAGCCCGCTCGGCGACCTGATCGGCGGCCAGTATGTCGACGTCTCGACCCATGTCACCCTGAACGCGCCCGGGGGCACCTTCCCGGGGCTGGGCGCGGCCAACTTCAACCGCGACGTCTGGCTGGACCTCGACGAGGCGCAGCGCGCCGCGGTTCTCGAGGCCGGCGCCACGCTCGCGGCCTCGGCCGTCTTCGCCTATGCCGAGGACGACGCCGAGGGGCTGGTCGCGGCGAAGGCGAAGGGGATCGAGATCCTCGACGGCGACGACAGCCTGAAGGCCGCGACCGAGGGCTTCGTCGAAGACGACCTCGCGACCATCGCCGAGCAGTTCCGCGACAAGTTCAAGCTCGCCGACGTCGACGCCAAGATCGAGACCTTCTCCGCCCTGATGGAGAAGTGGAAGGGCCTGACCGCGGAGATCGGGGAGGGCGACGCCGAGGCGCTCGCCGAACTCTACTGGACCGAGGTCCTGTCGAAGGTCGATCCCAAGACCTACGCGATGGACTGAGGCGCGCGGCCGGCGCCCGTCCGTTCCGACAAGGACGACGGGCGCCGGTCGGCCCCGCTTCGCAGCCCCGACATGACCCTGATCCGCATGCTCCTCGACGGAGCCGCCCGCCTGACCGCCGTCGTCGCCTCGCTCTGCATCGTGGCGATGATGATCCACGTGACGCTCGAAGTCGTGTGCCGCGCCTTTCTCGACCTGCCGCTGAGCGGCACGATCATCTTCGTGGCCAACTGGTACATGGTGTTCCTGGTCTGCCTGCCGCTGGCCTTCGTGGAGCGGCTGGACGGACATATCTCGGTCGAGGTCCTGACCGAGACCTTCCCCGCGGGCCTGCGCCGGCATCTCTACGGCTGCACCTATCCCGTGACCGCCGTGATCTTCGCGGTGACCGCCTACGCCACCTGGCTGGAGGCGGTCTCGAAATGGCGGCTGGGCGCCTTCATCATCGAGGGCGGGCTGACCATCCCGATCTGGTTCGGCTACTTCGCGCTGCCGATCGGCTACGGGCTGCTGTCGGTCATGCTGCTGCTGAAGTTCGCGGCCTATGTCGCGGGCGAGCCGCTGCCCCCGCTCGCCGTCGACGCCGAGGACGACTGGCCCGACGCGACGACGGGAGGGGCGGCCCATGACTGATCCCCAGGTCGGCGTCCTGCTGATCGGCGTCCTGCTGGTCCTGATCGCCCTGCGCCTGCCGATCGGGGCGGCGCTGGTCGCCGTGCCCTTCATCGGCATCTGGTGGCTGTTCGGCTGGCGGCCCGCGGTGGGCGCGCTGAAGGCGATCCCCTTCAGCTTCGCGGCCAACTGGCAGCTCAGCTCGGTGCCGATGTTCCTGATGATGGGCTTTCTGGCCTATCACACCGGCATCACCCGCGGCCTGTTCCAGGCGGCGCGGGTCTGGCTCGCGCGGTTGCCCGGCGGGCTGGCGGTGGCGAGCATCTTCGGCGCGGCGGGGTTCGCCTCGGTCACCGGCTCGTCGGTGGCCTGCGCGGCGGCGATGGGGCGGATCGCGGTCCCCGAGATGATGCGCGCGGGCTACGACGACCGGCTTGCGACCGGCGCGGTCGCCGCGGCCGGCACCATCGGCGCGCTGATCCCGCCCTCGATCCTGCTGATCCTCTACGGGATCATCGCGCAGGCGCCGATCAGCCACCTGTTCCTCGGCGGCGTCGGCGCCGGCGTGCTGACGGCGGTCGGCTACTGCGCGGTGGTGGTGATCTGGGCGAGCCTGCGCCCCGAGGTGGCCCCGGCCGTGGCCGAGCGTCATTCGCTGGGCGAGCGGCTGCGGGTGCTGGTTCGCGTCACGCCGACGCTGCTGCTGGCGATCCTGGTCTTCGGCGGGCTCTTCGCCGGCATCTTCACTCCGACCGAGGCCGGGGCGGTCGGCGCGGTCCTGTGCACGCTGATCGCGGCGGGCTCCCGGCAACTGACCTGGCCCCGGTTCCGCCGATCCCTGGTCGAGAGCTTCACGACCTCGGCCGCGATCTTCGTGATCGCCATCGGCGCCAACCTGCTGGGACGGTTCGTGACCCTGAGCGGGGCCGACGACTACATCGCCGAGGGCATCGCGCAGGTGGCCGGCGACCGGGCGCTGCTGCTGACGGGGATCGTGCTGCTCTATCTGGTGCTGGGCATGTTCCTCGACCCGCTGGGGGCGATGCTTCTGACCCTGCCGATCCTGCTGCCGGTGGCGCGGGCGACCGGGATGGACCTGCTGTGGTTCGGCGTGATCCTCGCCAAGCTGCTGGAGATCGGGATGATCACGCCGCCCATCGGGCTGAACGTCTTCGTCATCAAGAACGTGGTCGGCGACCGCATCGGGCTGGGGCGCATCTTCCAGGGCGTCTCGCGGTTCCTGATCGCCGATGTCGTGGTGGTGATCCTGCTGATGGTCTTCCCGGCCATCGTCTTGTTCCTGCCCTCGCTGTCGAAGTGACCGCGGCGCGGGCTGAAAGAAACCGGAGGAAAGTCATGCAACTGTGGGCCATCGTAGAACCGGGCAAGCCCCTTCAGAAGATCGAGGAGCCCGACCCCGCCCCCAAGGGGACCGAGGTTCTGGTCAAGGTCACCCATGCGGGCGTGTGCCATTCGGACCTGCATCTCTGGCACGGCGGCTACGACCTGGGCGGGGGCAGGCGGCTGAACATCATGGACCGCGGCGTGACCCTGCCGCGCGCGCCGGGCCACGAGGTGCTGGGCGAGGTCGTCGCCGTCGGCCCCGACGCGGAAGGGGTCCAGGTCGGCGACAGCCGCGTGATCTATCCCTGGATGGGCTGCGGCGAATGCCCGACCTGCCTCGCGGGGGACGAGAACCTCTGCGACAAGCCCCACGCCATCGGCGTGATCCATCACGGCGGCTTCGGCAGCCACGTCCTGCTGCCCCACCCGCGCTACCTGTTCGACTACGGGACCGTCGATCCGGCGGTGGCCGCGACCTTCCCCTGCTCGGCGATCACAGTCTACGGCGCGATCTCGAAGATGGCCGAGGTCGAGAAGGACGCCCCGATCCTGCTGCTCGGCGCAGGCGGCCTCGGCTTCGCGGCGCTGTTGATGCTGCACGCGCTGGGCTGGACCAACGTCCTGATGACCGACGTGAACGAGGCGAAGCGCCAGGCCGCGCTCGACGCCGGCGCGACGGCCTTCATCGCCGCGGGCCCCGACCAGCTCGCGCAGGTGCACGAGGCCGCCGGCGGCCCGCCCCGGGTGGTGATCGACTTCGTGAACACCGGCCGGACCGCCGAGGCGGGGCTCGAGATGCTCGGCCGCGGCGGCAAGCTGATCCTGGTGGGCGTCGGCGGGGGGGACTTCATGCTCTCGACCGCGATGATGATCTTCCGCGCGCGCACCATCGTCGGCTCGATGACCGGCGGCATGAAGGACCTCGAAGCGGTGATCAAGCTCGCCAACGAGGGAAAGCTGGCCCCGGTGCCGGTCGAGCGGATGGCCAAGGACGAGGCCAACGAGGCGATGCGGAGGCTCGAGGAAGGCCAGGTGACCGGCCGCATTGTGCTGACCTAGGGCGCCTCGAGGGCGCTCTCACGGTGTCGAACGATGCCCCGGTACGCCAACGCTTCGGCGCCTCAAGCTGCGGCGACCTCGCGCTGAGCTGCGAAGGCGTCTGCTCGGAGCTTCTTCATCGCTCGGCGGGCGACCAGGTGACGCTTGATGTTGAAATGGTTGTAGGCGGCGGCGTGAGGCGAGAGGAAGCGCTGAGCCAAACTCGGAGATCTGAACCCGCGCCGCTGGCGCTCTTCCGACCGGGCACGAAGCAGGCGCGGCTGGTGGAGAGGATCTCGGCGCCGGGAGCGCGTGCGTCGAGGCGCTCTCGTAGACGCTCGGCTGGCAGGTCCACACCACCCACGCGGCGCCGAACAGGCTGTGGAAGAAGGGGCTGGCGGTCGAGAGCTACAAGGGCGCCGACGGAAAGACCGTCGACCAGCTCAGGCGGGCGGAGGCCGAGGCCCGAGCGGACGATGAGGCGAGGCGGCGAGGCGGTGGCTCGGCCGCCTCGGGCCAGGCCGCGGAGCTGGAGCGGCTGGACGAGCGGGACGCCGCCGTCCTTCGTCGGAAATTGGAGGAGAGGACGCGCGCGCCGGCGCCCGCCTCGGTCAGCGTGGTCGTGTCCCTGGACGTGGTGTAGCTCGGGGCGGTCATCGAGGACCTCGGCAAGGTCGGGTTGCTAAGCCAACCTGAACCGCGGAACGACCCCGATGACCAAACCCATGATGGACCTGCGCGCGTTGGTGGAGAAGAGCGCGGACGCGGACGTGCTGCGTGAGATGATCGGCTTCGCGACCGAGCGGCTGATGGAGCTCGAGGTCGGCGCGAAGACGGGCGCCGACTACGGCGAGAAGTCCGCCGACCGGCTGGCGCAGCGCAATAGCTACCGAGATCGAGACTGGCAGACCCGCGCCGGGAATGCGGAGCTGCGCATCCCGAAGCTCCGCGCCGGCTCCTGCTTCCATCATTCCTGGAGCCGTGCAGGGCCGTGGAGAAGGCGCTGACGGCCGTCATCCAGGAGGCCTCCGTGAGCGGCGTCTCCACGCGGGCCATGGACGACCTCGTGCAGGCCATGGGCGGGACCGGGATCTCGAAGAGCCAGGTCAGCCGGCTGTGCGAAGAGATCGACGAGCGCGTCGACGCCTTCCTGACCCGGCCGATCGAGGGCGAATGGCCCTGTCTCTGGATCGACGCGACCTGACTGAAGGTGCGCCAGGGCGGGCGCATCGTCTCCGTCGCGGTCACGCTCGCGCTCGGCGTCGACATGGACGGCCGGCGCGAGGGTCTCGGCATGGACATCGGCGCGTCCGAGGCGGAGCCGGTCTGGACGGAGGTCCTGCGCGACCTCGTGCGCCGGGGCCTGAGCGGCGTGAAGCTGGTGATCAGCGACGCGCACGAGGGCATCACGGCCGCCACGGCCCGGGGGCTGTCCACGACCTGGCGGCGATGCGGGGTGCATTTCCAGAGGAACGCCCTCGCCCACGCCGGCAAGAGCAGCCGGCGCGTGGTCTCGGCTTTCATCGCCACCGCCTTCGCCCAGCCCGACCATGCCGCCGCCAGCGTCCAGTGGAGGCGCGTCGCCTACCAGATGCGGCCCAAGCTGCCGAAGCTCGCCACGCTCATGGACGCCGCGGGGGAGGACGTGCTGGCCTACATGACCTTCCCGGCGCAGCACCGCGCGAAGCTGCACTCGACGAACCCGATCGAGCGCCTGAACGGCGAGATCAAGCGGCGCACCGACGTCGTCGAGATCTTCCCCAACGAGGCCGCGATCCGCCGCCTCGTCGGTGCGATCCTCATGGAGCAGACCGAGCAATGGGCCGTGCAGCGATCCCGCTACATGACGCTGGAAATCCTCGCCCCCGTCGGCGATGACCCCCTCGTCACACTCCCTGCCGCGCAGGGTGACTGACCAGCTCGGCGCTGCCGAGGCCGTCAGGCCGGACGCCAGCTACACCACGTACAGGGACATGACCTCAGCGGCCGGCTGCTGGGGCTGGCGCTGGCGCATGCAGTCCAGACGGCTTTGACACGCAAACTGGATGGCGGCCCGAATCGCGATTCTTTAGGCTCGGGCATGCGCCGCATCTCCTACGCCCGACATCGCCCTCCGCCGGCCATCATCCAGCACGCGGTTTGGCTTTACCTCCGTTTCGCCGTGAGCTGCCGCGATGTCGAGGACCTGCTTGCCGAGCGGAGCATCGACGTCTCCTAAGAGGCGGTGCGTCGCTGGAAGCTCCAGTTCGGCGCCGCCTATGCGCAGCGGAGCGGGGAGCGGCGCCCGCGGTCGGCGTCTGTCGGTCAGTCGGCAGGGCCGAGGCGGAGAGCCCCCAGCGCGGCGGCCTCCTGAACGTCCTCCGCCAGGGCTTGCAAAGGCGCCTCGCGGAAGCTGCGTCCGAACATGGCGAGCGACATTGCGCCGATCAGTCCGCCCTGCGGGTCCAGCATGGGGGCCGCGACCACGCCGACGCCCGCCACCCATTGCGCTTCGCCATGAACCCAGCCCTGCGCCCGGTCCTCGGCGCAGCGCCGCTCGAACGAGATGAGGGCCTCCTTGTCGGAGAACCCAGCCTCCGCGATCCGCAGTCGGCGCTCCGCAGGGTCTGCGACGTCGCCCCAGGCGGCGAAGATCCGCCCCACCACGCCGCCGAACAGCGGCAGCTCGTAGCCGACCGGCATCCGCAGGCGGATCGCCGCGGTGCTTTCGATGATGCAGGTCGAGATTGCGCGCGTCGGGCCGAAACCGCGCATGACCCCCAGGTTGGCATTCCAGCGGTCCGCGATCGCGATAAGCGCGGGCCGCGCCGGGCCGAGCCGCTCGGGGTCGCCCAAAGCCTGCGTGGCGAGCTTCGTGAAGCGGGCGCCGATCTCCCAGGTCCGACCTGACGCGCTCGGCTGGACAAGCCCGATGCGCGCCAGCGTCGAAACGACATCGTGGCACGAACTCGGGGTCATCCCCGTTTCCCGCGCGATATCCGAGATCTGGCGTGGCAGGCGCGATCCACCCAGCAGCCGAAGCACCGCGGCCGCCTTTCGCAGCGACGCCACCCCGCCCTCGCGTCTGTCTCTCGGCGGCTCCGCCGCGGAAGCCGCATCCATCGCGTCCGTGCTCGTGTTCCTCATGCCGTCTCTCAGAACCCGCCCCCGATCCGGAGATCGCCCAGCAATGCGCCGATCTTCAGAAGTTCGACCGCGATGGCGCTGCGTCTTTCGGCATCGTGCTGGCCATGGAAGGCGGTGGCGCTCAGCACGGCGTCGACCCGTCCATCCAGCGCCCGAACGCCCACCGAGACGGTCGAGATCCCGGCTGACAGACGGCCGTTGTCTTCTGCCCATCCGCGCTCGCGCACAAGGTCCACTTCCGCGAGCCATGCGTCGAAGGCGATCGGCGTTTCCCACCGGACGCGGGCGAAGTGGCGCGAGATCTCGTGAGGCTTCAAGCCGCCGAACGCAGCCATCGCTCGGCCCATGGCGCCGGCCAGAAGCGGCAGCCGCGCGCCGACGTCGACGTGCAGTTGCGAAGGCGAACTGTTCTCCCAACGGTCGACCACCACCATGTGGCGCGCGGCACGGCGCCAGATCACGAGCGTCGCGGCGTGCCGTCGCGCCAGTTCGTCGAGGATCGGATCGACCGCCCGCAACGCGCCCCCGGGCGTCAGGTATTTCCGGCCGATCGCAGCCAGTCCGTAGTCGAGCGCATAGGTCTTCGTCGCCGCGTCGAAGGAAAGGATACGCTCTTCGACCAGGGTCTTGAGGATCGAAAAGCAGGAGCTCGGCGGAAGCTCCAGACGCCGCGCGATCTCGGTCATCCGCGCGCGCGGGCGGGTTTCGCAGAAATGCTCGATCACCAGCGCGGCGGTCACGATGGCCGGAATCGTCCGCCCTTCGATCGCAAGCTCCGCCAGCGGCGTCGTGGCCCGGGCGATCCGCTGGACAGGATCGGGTTCGACTAAGACGTCCAAGGGCGCGGATCCGCTTTGGGGTCGGGGAAGCGCCATCTGGACCTGCCTTGCCGCGGCTGTCAATCGCGATGCAGGCTCATTGATTCATAATGACGGAGTGATTACGGATATAGGAAATTTTAGCGGCATCGACGCTCTCGAGGAAAGGAACGGCAGATGAAAGTCCACGAGGCGATCGCCAAGGCGCTGGCCGTGCGCGGCGCGCCGCTGTTCGGCTTGATCGGGGATGCGAACCTTTTCATGGTGGACGCGTATGTCCGCCGCTTCGACGGGCGCTACGTGTCGGCCGCCTCCGAGGCCGCGGCGACGCTGATGGCCTTGGGCTGGGCCCAGGTCGCGGGCGGGGTCGGCATGGCGACCGTGACCCACGGCCCGGCCCTGACCAATGCGCTGACGGCTCTCGCCGAGGGCGTGAAGGCGCGGGTCCCGATGGTGCTGCTGGCCGGCGACACGCCGGTCGCGGCGCGCGATCACCTGCAGGGCATCGACCAGCGTGCGCTGGCGCTGGCGACCGGCGCAGGCTTCGTGCAGCTGCGAACCCCCGGAACCGTCGAGGCCGATCTGGCGGAGGCGTTCCGCGTGGCGCGCCGCGACTGGCGCCCGGTCGTGCTCAACATGCCGGCGGAGTTCATGTGGCAGGATGCGGGTCCGCAGGCCCCGGCGTCGGACTATCTCGCTCCCGCAGCCTTCGTTCCCGCCGAGGGGGACGAGCTGGACAAGGCCGTCGGCATCCTCGCCGCCGCTCGCGCGCCGATCCTGCTGGCCGGCCGCGGCGCGACCGGGGCCGCGCATCGCCAGGCCATGCTCGCGCTTGCGGAACGAATCGGCGCGCCGCTTGCAACCACCCTCCGCGGGCGAAACCTGTTCCGTGGCGAGCCCTTCGACCTCGGCATCTTCGGAACGCTGTCCACACCGCCTGCCATGGATGCGATCGGGCGGGCCGACTGCGTGATCGCGTTCGGCGCCAGCCTCAATCAGTTCACGACGGGGCAGGGGGCGCTTCTGAGAGGCAAGCGGCTGGTGCAAGTCGACGCGCACGGGCCCGAGATCGGCGCCCGCCGCGCGCCGGAAGCGGCTCTGCTCGGCGATCCCGCCGAGGTCGCGCGCCTTCTCATCCATTGGCTGGACGCGGCTGAGATCCCCGCCTCGGGGTTCCGCAGCGACGAACTGGGCGCGTCGCTTTCGGCATGGCGTCCGGAACCTCTGGGCGGGCCGCCCCCGCGCGCGGGCGCAGTGGACCTTCGTGCGGCGCTGCGCGCGCTGGATGCAGCCTTGCCTGAGGACCGGGTCGTGGTCACCGATGCCGGCCGATTCGTGGGCGAGGCCTGGCGCTGGTTCGACGTCCGCCATCCGCGCGATTTCGTATACGCCTGCGGTTTCGGCGCCATCGGCCTGGGCCTGCCGGAGGCGATCGGGGCGGCGGTCGCGGCCGAAGGGCGGACCACGGTCCTGGTCATCGGCGACGGCGGCTTCATGCTGGGCGGCCTGGGAGAGTTCGCCTCGGCGGTGCGTCATGGCTGCGATCTTGTGACGATCCTGTGCAACGACGGCGGCTATGGCGCCGAGCACGTGCAGTTCCGTGACCGGGACATGGACCCGGGCGCGTCGCTCTTCGACTGGCCCGACTTCGCCCCCGTCGCCGCCGCGCTCGGCGGCGAGGGCGTCACCGTGCGAGGCCCGGAAGATCTCGCGATGGCGTCGGAGGCGATTCGCCGCCGACGCGGTCCACTGCTGATCGACCTGAAGATCGATCCCGAGCGGGTTCCGCCCGTGCCGCACTGACCGCGGTCCGACCCGCCGTGCAACGCCCACAGCCGCTCGCATCGACGCGTACATGGTCGGCCGCCTCCACGAACTCGGCGGTCGGGACGCAACGGATGTCTGACCCCGCGATGCGGCTCCAGCCCGCGCCGAGATCGCCCTGTCCCGGCCTCCGTCGCGGCAACGTCCTCGCCAGCCGCAAGGCTGGCGTCTGGGTCGCGGCGACGCCCCAGAGGAGGGCCCGCGCGACGAGTCCCGCTCGTTTCACGGCGTGAGGCCCGGGACCCTTTCGCAGACCGGCGTCTCGGCGGCGTTGGAGGTCTGCTCCTGGCCTTGGTCGCTCCGCGCCTCCTCCGCGGCCCGGCGTTCCGCATGGTTCTGGGTCGGCCCTGCGATCGTTGCGACTGACGCGTGAACAAGGACCGCATCGCTGGTGAAAATTGCTCCCCAGCCGTGAGCGGCCAGTACGAGTTTTTCCTAAATCCGGAAATTCGACGGGATACCGAATTTTTCTCTGGCGTCGGGGCGGAAGCCTTCATAGGGTGCGGGTCAAGCAAACAGGCGCACAAAGGTTCAATCCACGCGCCGAGGGAGGAGGCTGAGGACGCCGCGCGGGTCGTGATGACCGGCCTGACGGCGACTGGATGCTCCTGCAATTCGAGACGCGGCGCGCATGACGCCCGCACAAGCCTTGGCCTGGCCGGTCGCTGCACGCGCCGCGGTCATGCGTACGCAGGGAGACGACGAAGTGACCAAGCTATTCGCAAAATCGGCTGCGGCGGCCTGCCTGGCGCTGACCGCGGCGCCGGCGCTGGCGGGAGAGGTCGTGTATTCGTCCTTCCTGCCGTCCACCCATCCCGACGTCGAGGTGGTGATGGGCGGGTTCGCCCGCGATCTCTCGGAACGCAGCGGGGGCGCCCAGAGCATCTCGATCACCGCGGGCGGGGCGCTGGCCTCCGCCGCCTCGACCCTGGACGCGATCGTGAAGGGCTCGGTCGACGCGGGCGGGATCGTCTACAACTACTCGCCCTCGCTCGCTCCGGCCGTGGCCCTGGTCGGGGACATGCCCGGCAAGATCCAGCAGGTGGCCGCCGCGGCCGCCGCCGAAACGCTGCTGGTCGACTGCGCCGAATGCCGCGAGGAGATGGAGCGCGTCGGTTTCCAGGTGGTGCTGAACCAGTCGACCGAGCCGTTCAGCCTGATCTGCCACGGCCGCAGCGTCGCGAGCCTGGACGATTTCCGCGGTCTGAAGGTCCGCGCCACCGGCGCGCTCGCCCGCATGGTCCAGAACCTGGGCGGCACGCCGGTCAACATCACCTTCGCCGAGGTCTACGAGGGTCTGCAGCGAGGCCAGGTCGACTGCACCGCCTCCGGGGCCGCGAGCCTTCGCGGCATGCAGTTCTGGGACGTGACCGACACCGTGACGACCGATTTTCCGATGGGCACCGTGCACGGATATGGCCTCCTGACGATCAACGGCGAGCTGTGGGCGGACCTTTCGGCCGAGGACAAGCGCCTCTGGCTGGACCTGGGCGCAGAGTACCTCGCGCGCGGCGCCCGTCAGACGCTGTCGGATTCGTCCGAGGCGATGCGGATCGCGCTCGCCGACAAGGGGATGGAGGCAGTCCCGGCGGACGCAGAACTGCGTGCGGCGCTCGACGCCGCCTTCAGCGCGCAGGTTCAGGCGGCGATGGCCTCCGCCGCCGAGCGCGGCGTGAAGGACCCGCAGGCGATCGCCGACGCCTGGTTCGCCAATGTCGAGAAGTGGACCGCGATCTACGAGGAGATCGGCGGCGACGGCGAGTGGACCGACGCCCAGTGGGCCGAATACGCCGCCCGCGCCAAGGCCGAGATCTACGACAAGGTCCCGCTCGACTGAGCCCGCCCGCGCCCGCCCCGTTCACGACCCAAGGAGCCGCCTTCCCATGGACTTCGCGCCCTCGCCCGACGACGACGCCTTCCGCGCCGAGATCCGGGCGACGATCGATCGCCTGCTGCCGGCGGAGATGAAGGCCCGTCGTCTCGCCGACTTCGACACCGCCGAGGCCGACGCCCGGGCCTGGATCAGGATCCTGGACGACGCGGGACTGGCGGTTCCCGCCTGGCCGGTGGAGCATGGCGGCAGGCCCTGGTCGCCCCTGCGCAAGTTCATCTTCGCGCAGGAGCTTCAGCACGCCCGCGCGCCCGCCGTCGACCGCATCGCGACCGAGATGGTGGCGCCGGTTCTGTGGACCTTCGGCTCGCAGGCGCAGAAGGCGGAGCTTCTGCCTCGGATCCGCCGGGGCGAAGACTGGTGGGGGCAGGGCTTCTCCGAACCCGGGTCGGGCTCCGACCTCGCCAGCCTGCGCACCCGCGCCCGGCGGGAGGGGGACGAGTATGTCGTCGACGGCTCCAAGATCTGGACGACCGACGGCCAGTATGCGGATTGGCTGATCGTGCTGGTTCGCACCGATCCGAATGTGAAGCCCCAGCGCGGCATCTCGATGATCCTGATCGAGACGTCGCGCGAGGGGGTGAGCCAGCGGCCGATCGAATCCATCGACGGCGGCTGGACCCTGAACCAGTTCTTCTTCGACGGGGTGCGGGTCCCCGTCGCCAATCTCGTGGGCGAAGAGGGCCGCGGCTGGGACTACGCCAAGTTCCTGCTGACCAACGAGCGGACCACCTCGGCCGAGGCTCCGCACACCAGGCGCGACCTGGAACAGTTGAAGCGCATCGCGCGCACCGCCGTCGCCCGCGGCCGGCCGTTGATCGAGGATCCGGTGTTCCGCGCCAAGATCGCGCAGCTCGAGATCGATCTGACCGCGCTCGAATGGTCCGTGCTGCGGGTGCTGCACATGGAAGAGCGGGACCCGAGGCTCGGCTCGGTCGCCTCGGTCCTGAAGATGCGGGGCAACGATCTGACGCAGCGGGTTGCGGATCTCTGCGTCGACGCGCTGGGCGACATGGGCGTCGCCATGCATCTCGACCCCGACCAGCCGCAGGTGCGCGCGGACGACCGTCTGTGGCCGCCGCTGGCGCCGCAGGAGGCGGCCGGCGCTTCCGCCCGGTCGATCTTCCGCAGGGCCGCCTCGATCTACGGCGGCTCGAACGAGATCCAGCGCGGCATCGTTGCCAAGGCCATCCTGGGCCTGTGAGCGAAGGGGGAAGCATGAACTTCGAGCAGACCGACGATCAGACCGCGCTCGCCGACAGCCTGCACCGCTGGATGGACGCGGAGCACGGTTTCGAGACCGCGGTCGTCCGCGCCCATTCGTCCGCCGACCCCGGGATGTTGCCCGTCTTCGCCGAGCTGGGCTGGCTGGGCGCCGCCCTGTCGGAGGCGGAGGGCGGCTTCGGCGGCGGCGCTCCGGAAGCCGCGATCGTGGGCGAGGCGGTGGGCCGCGCGCTTGTCGTCGAGCCCTGGATCCCGCTCGCCGTCCAGACGCCGCGGACCCTGCTGGCGCTGGCGGGCGAGGCCGCGCGGCCGCGCATCGAGGCGCTGGTCTCCGGCGAGCGCCGCCTGGTTCCCGCGGTGACCGAGACCGCCGGGCGCGGCGCTCCCGACTGGGTTGAGACCCGGGCCGAGCGCGACGGGGACGGCTGGCGGCTCACCGGAACCAAGAGCCTGGTCCTCGGCGCCCCGCTCGCCGACGCCTTCCTCGTCGCCGCCCGCCTGGAGGGCGCGCCCGGCGACCGCGCCGGCGTGGCGCTGTTCGAGACGCCGGCGCAGACCGAGGGTCTGTCTTTGCATCCCTACCGGCTGGTCGACCGTCGCGCCGTCGCCGACCTGGATCTCGCCGACGTCCGGCTGCCGGCCGAGGCGCTGATCGGTCCGGCGGGCGGGGCGCTGGAGGCCATCGAGCTGGGCTGCGACCACGCCCGCCTGGCGCTCTGCGCCGAGATCCTGGGCGCGATGGACGCGGCCCTGTGGATGACCCGCGACTACCTCAGGACGCGGGAGCAGTTCGGCCGGCCGATCGGCGATTTCCAGGCACTCCAGCACCGCATGGCCGAGATGCTGGTGGAGACGGAGCTGACCCGCTCGATGATCTTCCAGGGCCTCGCCGCCCTCGGTCGCCCGCCCGACGCGCGCGCGAAGGGCATCGCCGCGACCAAGGCGCATGTCGCCCGCTCGGGTCTCTTCGTCGGCCGCCAGGCGATCCAGCTCCACGGCGGCATGGGCATGACCGAGGAGCTGAAGGTCGGCCATCTCTACCGCCGGATCATGGCGAACGCCGGCCTGCTGGGCGACGCGGACCTGCATGTCGCCCGCTACGCCGAGATGATGGACTGAAGCCGCGCGCCGGAACCGGCGGGGCGGACGACGCGAGGGAGACCCGAATGGATTTCGAGACCTACGAGACCCTGAAGTTCGCGCGGCGCGGCCGGGTGCTGGCTATCGCCCTCAGCGCCCCGCAGGCGCGCAACGCCGTCAGCCGCCTGATGCATCAGGAGCTGATCCGCGCGCTGGAGGAAGCCGATCTCGACGAAGACAGCGACGTTCTCGTCCTGACGGGCGAGGGCGACGCCTTCTGCGGCGGCGGCGACATCGCGTGGATGAAGGCGATGCGCGAGAAGCCGGCCGAGCGGAAGGCGGCGATCAGCGAAGGTCGGCGGATCCTCTACACGATCCTCGAGCTCGACAAGCCGATCATCGGCAAGGTGCGCGGCCCCGCCATCGGGCTGGGCGCCACGCTGGCGCTGTTCTGCGACGTGATCTTCGCCTCCGAGACCGCGAAATTCGCCGATCCGCACGTGCGCGTGGGCCTGGTCGCGGGCGACGGAGGCGCGGTGATCTGGCCCGCCCTGCTCGGTCCGGCGCGGGCCAAGGAATATCTGATGACCGGCGACGTGGTGACCGGGCGGAAAGCGATGGAACTCGGTCTCGTCAACCACTGCCTGCCGGATGCCGAGCTCGACGCCGCCGTCGACGCCTTCGCCGACCGCCTCGCGGGCGGCGCGCTGGCCGCCATCCGCTGGACGAAACGCGCGGTCAACGCGGGCCTTCGCGCGCAGGCGGCCCCGGTGCTGGAACTCGCTTTCGCCTATGAGGCCGCTTCGATGGAAACCGACGACCATCGCGCCGCCGTCGACGCCTTTCTGGCCGGCCACGCGCCGACGTTCCAGGGCCGCTGAGCCAAGGGAGACGAACATGCATGTCACTCCGTCCGGCTGGCCAAGCCGCATCGACCCCAAGATCGCCGCGCGCCGCGTCGCGGATGGCGTCTGGACCGGCCGCACGATCGCCGACTCCGCCCGCGACCTCGCGGCGCGCGAGCCCGGGCGCATCCTCTTCGGCACCGAGCAGGGCGACTTCGCCGTCGGCCGGCTGGTCGAGCGGGCCGAGGCGCTGGCCCGCGGGCTGCTGGACCTGGGGATCGAGCCCGGCCAGACCGTCAGTCTGCAGATGCCCAACTGGATCGAGGTGGCCGAGATCGACCTCGCCTGCGCGATGGGCGGCTTCGTGGTCAATCCCATCGTCCCGATCTACCGGGAGGCGGAGCTTCGGCAGATCCTCGCCGACGCGCGCACGCGCCTGGTCTTCGCCCCGGGCCGCTATCGCAACACCGACCACGTCGCGATGATCGAGAGCCTCCGGGCCGACCTGCCGCTGCTTTCCCACGTCATCCCGGTGCGCGAGGGTTCGGCCTACGAGGACCTGATCGCGCGCGGCCGCGCCTCGCAGCGCGCGCTGCCCGCGGTCGACCCGGACGACGTCAAGTCGCTCGTCTACACCTCCGGCACGACGGGGGCGGCCAAGGGCGTGATCTACACCCACAACCAGGCGCGCCGGACGCTCGCCAACACCTTCCGCGCCTGGGACCTGCCGGCGGACATGTCGGTGCTGATCGGCACCCCCGTCGGACACGTCACCGGCTTCAGCTTCGGCATCGACATCGCATACCACTTCGGGTCGCGCACCCAGCTGATGGAGGCTTGGGACGCCACGCGCGCGGTCGAACTGATCGACGGGCTCGGCATCAGCGCGATGCTCGGCGCGACGCCTTTCCTGGTCGAGCTGATGCAGGCGGCCGCGGCGGCGAAGACCACGCTGCCCAGTCTCGTCTTCTTCCTCTGCGGCGGCGCCGCTGTGCCCTCCGACCTGGTGGCCAAGGCCTACGAGGCGTTCCCCGGCTGCGTGACCTTCCGCGCTTTCGGCTCCACCGAATGCCCGCTGATCACGCAGGGCGTGCGCGGCGACCCGGACCTCTGCGCCTCCACCGACGGGCGGGTCGACGACTATGAGGTGAAGGTCGTCGACGAGGCCGGACGCGTCCTGCCTCCGGGAGAGGAGGGCGAGGCGCTGGCCCGCGGCCCCGCGATGTTCGTGGGCTACACCGACCCGAAGGCGACCGAGGAGGCCTTCGACCGGGACGGTTTCTTCCGTACCGGCGACCTGGTGCGGATGACCGCGGACGGCGTGATCGTCGTCACCGGCCGCAAGAAGGACCTGATCATCCGCGGCGGCGAGAACTTGTCGGCCAAGGAGATCGAGGACGCGCTCCACGCCCATCCGGCGGTGAACGAGGCGGCGGTCTTCTCGATGCCCCACGCCCGGCTGGGCGAAGGCGTCTGCGCGTGGATCGTGCCCGCGGGCGCGGAACGGCCTGACAAGGCCGAGTTCGCCGCCTGGCTCAAGGCGCGAGGGCTCGCGCCGCAGAAGTGGCCCGAGCGGGTGGATTACGTCGAGGCCCTGCCGAAGACGCCGTCCGGCAAGGTGCAGAAGCACATCCTGCGCCGGATGATCGCCGAGCGGATCGCCGACGAGGCGGGGGCGGCGGGATGAGCCGACGCGTCCGCTTCCTCCGGTCCGGGACCGCGTCGCGATGAGCCGCGCCATCCTCGCCTGGGTCCCCCGGGCCGTCGACCTGTGCAACCGCGTTATGCTGGCCGCGGCGGGCGTGGCGCTCGGGCTGATGATGGTCAACACCGTCGCCGACATCCTGGGCAAATACCTGCTGAACCAGCCGGTTCCGGGCACGATCGCGATCGTGTCCTGGTACTGGATGGTCTCGGTCGCCTTCATGCCGGTCGCCTATGTCCAGGCGCGGCGCGAACACCTGATGGTCGAACTCTTCACCATGCGCCTGTCGCCGCGTGCGAAGGCGGGGATGGACGTCGCGGTCGCGGCGGCGGGAGCTCTCTACATGGGCCTGCTGACCTGGCTGGTCTGGGAGGAGGCGCTCGTCGCCACCCGGCGGGGCGAATTCCAGGACATCACCGTGATGGATCTGCCGGTCTGGCCCTCCCGCTGGATCCTGCCGGCGGCCTTCGGCCTGATGACCGCGGTGCTGGCGATCCAGTGCGTGCTCGACCTGATCCATGCCGTCACGGGCCGGCCGCCGCCGACGCCGCCCGGCGCCGCAGCCCCCGAAGCCGCGCGCGACGGCTCGCATGCCGACGCGGCCGACCGGGCGCTCTGAGCCTTTCGACGCCCCGCACGAACGGAGTTTCCGGTTCCCCATGTCGAATCTCGAAATCGGGCTTGCGGCCCTGCCCGCGCTTCTGATCCTTCTCGCGCTGCGCGCTCCCATCGGGCTGGCGCTGGGCGGCGTGTCGCTGGTCGGCCTGCTGCTGGTGCGCGGACCGCGGGCGACGCTCGCGATCTTCGGCTCGCTGCCGATGGAGTTCGGCGCCTCCTGGACGCTGTCGGCGGTGCCGATGTTCATCCTGATGGGCGCCGTGGCTTTCCATACCGGCCTGACCCGCGGCATCTTCGAAGCGGCGCGGCTGTGGCTCGCGAAGCTGCCGGGCGGGCTGGCGGTCGCCTCCAACTTCGCGTCGGCAGGTTTCGCCGCGGCCTCCGGCTCCTCGCTCGCCACCTGCGCGGCAATGGGGCGGATCGCGATCCCCCAGATGCTGAAGGCGGGCTACGATCCCGCGCTCGCGTCGGGCTCGGTCGCAGCGGCCGGCACGCTGGGGGCGCTGATCCCGCCGTCGATCCTGTTCGTTCTCTACGGCTGGTTCACCGAGACCTCGATCGCCGCGCTCCTGCTCGCCGGGATCGTGCCGGGCATTCTGACGGCGCTGATCTATGCTGGCCTGATCCTCCTGCGCTGCCGAGCCCGCCCCTCGCTGGCGCCGCCGATCGCATTCGAGGCGACGATGGCCGAGAAGCTGCGCGCGCTGGCCGACGTCTGGCCCGTTCCACTGCTGGTCCTGGGCGTCGTCGGCTCGATCTATTCCGGGCTCGCCACCGCGACCGAGGCGGCGGCGCTCGGCGCGGCCTTCGCGATCGTGGTGGCGCTGGCACGACGGAGCCTGGGCTGGACCGCGCTGCGCGACAGTTTCCTCGAGACGCTTGTCTCCACGTCCTCGATCTTCTTCGTGGCCATCGGCGCCCTGCTGCTGACCCGCTTCCTCGCGTTCGCGGGCGTGCCCGCCTTCATCGCCCAGCAGATCTCGGGTCTGGGCGTCGACCCGCTGATGCTGATCGTGGGCCTGTCGGTCATCTACCTGGTGCTCGGGTGTTTCCTCGAGCCGCTGGGCCTGATGCTGCTGACGCTTCCCGTCATCTATCCGATCTTCAAGTCGGCCGGGATCGATCCGATCTGGGCCGGAGTGATCGTGGTCAAATACCTCGAAATCGGCATGATCACGCCGCCCGTGGGCCTGAACGTGTATGTGGTCAAGGGCGTGGTCGGCGACACGATCCCGTTGCCCACGATCTTCCGCGGCGCGCTGTGGTTCCTGGCCGCGGAAGTGGTGATCATGGCGCTGCTGATCGCGTTTCCCGCAATCTCCACCACCCTTCCTTCGATCCTGCTCGCCCGATGACGCAGGCGGGGCGGGGGGGCGGAGGCGGCGCGGTCTCGCGTCGTGCGGGCATCCCGGTTTCCCGACCGGACGCCCGGGTTTCCGCGACCCTGAGCCGGGGGACATCGCCGTCTGGCGGGGCGTCTGCTCATTCGACCTCGGCGCGCTTGTCGAGAGCCGTCAGGATGAAGCGGGTCGCACCCTCGATCAGCGCGTCGAGCGGCAGGCGTCCGGCAGGCGTGTACCACGTCTGGGTGTACTCGATCGCGCCCAGCAGCAGCATCCGGGCGAGGCCCGGCTCGATGTCCGCGCGCAGCTCTCCGCACGCCTGACCCTCGGCCACAAGCCGCCGCCAGAAAACGCCGTAGCGCTTCTCGAAGCGATCGTGGCGGGCCCTCACCTCGGCCGGGACCTGATCGTAGATGCGGCGATAGGCCTTCACGAACGGGTCGCCGCGGTGGACGTAGTCCAGATGCGCGGCGATGGCGGCGCGGATCTTGTCGATCACGGTCGCGTCGTCGGGCAGCTCCGAAAACACGCGGTCCATGATGTCTTCCATCCGGTAGGTGGCTTCATTCAGCACCTGTTCGACCAGATCGTCGCGCGAGCTGAAATGATAGTAGAGCGCGCCGGCATGGAGCCCTGCGCCACGGGCGATCTCGGCCAGCTTGCTCTCGGCCAGGCCCTTGTCGTGGAACACCTGGGCCGCGGAATCGAGGATCCGCGCGCGGGTCACCTCGTGCTTCGCCAGACGGCGCGGCGCGCGTTCGGTCTCGACGTCCGTCTCCGCGTCCGGCGCGTCGGCATGATTCTCCATCGGATGGTCCTTCTGCATTCTCGCTGCATAGCAGCGTGAAGCGCCCCCGTCCGCAGGTCTTCGTCCATCGCGAACAAGTTTTGAATTTCAATTCAAAAATTTCTTGACTGCATCCCGCCCCAGGCGCCATCGTCGCGCCGAAAGCACGGAGGCCCGCCGCCGCCCCGCATCGGGCCAGGAATGCACGGGATTTCCGAGGCGCCGCGCCGCTCCTCCGGGCATGGGACGCGGGCGTCCCGGAAAGGCCCGATACGGCGCGCCCCTTGGGCCCCGCCTCCCGACCGACGCCGTCGTTCGCGCCTGCGGGCCGGCCCCGACGACCATTGCGCCGCGCGTCCCGGACATGCGCGCACAAGACTGGAGCTTCGCCGCATGAGGATCGCCTTCACCGCCGAGGACCTCGCTTTCCGGAACGAGGTGCGCCGTTTCTTCGCTGAGCAGCTGCCCGATGACCTTCGGCGCCGCCAGCGACAGGGCTTCCAGCTCTCCGGCGACGACATGCGGCGCTGGCAGCGAATCCTCCACGACCGTGGCTGGGCGGCGCCGGGATGGCCGGTGGAGCACGGCGGGACCGGCTGGACGCCGACGCAGCAGTACGTCTTTGAAGACGAGACCGGCGCCCATCACGCGCCCGAGCCCAACGTGGTCGCGATCAACCTGATCGGCCCCGTGATCTGGAAGTTCGGTTCCGACGAGATGAAGGCGCGTTTCCTGCCGCCGATCCTCAAAGGCGACATGCTCGGATGCCAGGGCTTCTCCGAACCGGATGCGGGCTCGGACCTCGCCTCGCTGCGCACGCGGGCGGTCCGCGACGGCGACGACTATGTGATCACCGGTCAGAAGATCTGGACGTCGGAAGCGCAGTTCGCCGACCAGATGATCCTGCTTGCACGCACCGATCCGGACGTGAAGCCCCAGGCCGGCCTGTCGATGATCATGGTTCCGATGGATGCGCCGGGCGTGACCTTGCGTCCGATACGGACCATCAACTTCGACCACAACGTGAACGAAGTCTTTCTGGACCAGGTGCGGGTCCCCGTTCGCGACCTGATCGGCGAGCCGGGCAAGGGCTGGTCCTACGCCAAGTTCCTGCTGACGCACGAGCGCACCTACAACGCCCACGTGAATCGCCTGAAGCGGGACCTCGACGACATCCGCGCGCTGGCTGCGCGGCCCGACGCGGCAGGGCGGCGGGCGATGGATGCGGAGTCCTTCCGCCGCGATCTTGCACGGCTGGAGACGGACGTCATCGCGCTGGACTGGTCGGTGCTGCGCACGCTGCACGGGGACATGGGGGCTGCGGGGGACTCGGCCGCGTCGTCGCTCAAGATCGAAGGGTCGGAGCTTCAGATCCGCGCCTCGGAGCTCGCGATCCGGGCGCTGGGGCTGCACGCGATGCCGCGCTACCGGAACCCCGCGAGCGAACCCTACGGCAATGACATGCCCGCCGATGCGCCGGACGACGCGCCCGGGGTGGTCACCCGATACCTGTATCGCCGCGCCTCGACGATCTTCGGCGGGTCGAACGACATTCAACGGGCCTTGATCTGGGGCGGCGCCCTGGCGACGCGGCGCTGAGCGGAGGACGCGCATGGACTTCAAACTCTCCGACGACGAGACGATGCTGCGCGACGCGGTCGCGCGCTGGCTGCGCGACGCCTACGGCTTCGAGACGCGCGAGGCCGGGCGCGCCGGGGATGCGACCGCATTCGCGCGCCGCAACTGGACTGCGATGGCCGACCTGGGCGTGCTCGCCGCGACCCTGCCCGAAAGCCTGGGCGGACTGGGCGCAGGCCCCGGGGCGATGACGCTGATCGCGGGACTGCTGGGGCGATCGCTGGCCATCGAGCCCTATGCCGAGGCGTGCGTCCTCGCCGGCCGCCTGCTTGAGGCGGCGCCGGCGGGCGCGCTGCGCGAAGACCTCGCCGCACGACTGATCTCGGGCGAGATGCTGCTGGTTCCTGCGCTATCGGAGACCGCTCACGGCTTCGCGCCCGAAACTCCCGCGACGCGCGCGCATCGCAGGGCCGCCGGAGTTTCGCTGACCGGACGGAAGATCGCGGTTGCGGGCGGGCATCTCGGCGACGCTCTGCTGGTCCCCACAGACCTCGATGGCAAGGGCATGGCGATCCTGGTCGTGCCGGTCGACGCGCCGGGCATCGAGCGGCGCGCCTATGAGACCATCGACGGGCGCGGCGCCGCCGACTTCGCCTTCGCGGACGTGGAACTGGAGGGCGGGTCCGTGCTGATCCCCCCGGGCGCCGCGGCGCCGGCTCTCGCCCTGGCGCTCGACCATGCCTGCGTGGCGCTCTGCGCCGAAGCGGTCGGGAGCATGGACGCCGTTCTCGAACAGACCACCGATCATCTGCGCCAGCGCCGCCAGTTCGGTCGCCCTCTGGCCGAGTTCCAGGTGCTCCAGCACCGGATGGCCGACATGTACGCCGAGGCCGACTTCGCGCGCTCGATGGTGTTCCAGGCCATCGCCGCGCTGGAAGGTCCCCCCGAGGCGCGCGCCCGCGGCGTCTCCGCCGCCCGCGTGCGCATCGACCGCGCCTCGCACAAGGTCGGCGGAGACGCGGTGCACAACCACGGCGGCATGGGCATGACCGAAGAGCTCCCCGTCGGTCACCACATGCGCCGACTCATGACGATCCGCATGACCTTCGGCGACACCGACCATCACCTCGACCGCTTCGCGGCCTGATCCCGACGGCGACCCAGGATCGCCGCGCTCCCCAGGAGGAAACGACCCCATGTACGACTTCGTCCAGTCGCTGAAGCTCGACCGCCGGCCCAACGGGGTGATGACGATCACGATCGACACGCCGCCGATGAACGCCATCACCAAGGCGCAGCACACCGAGCTCGTGCGTCTGATGGAGACGGTCAACCACGACCCCGACCTCAAGGTCATCGTGCTGACCGGCGCGGGGACGCGGGCCTTCTCGGCCGGCGGCGACATCAACGACATGAAGGCGGCGCTCGACCCCGCCGCCACGCCGGCCATGGCGCGGATGATCCACGAGGCGCAGAAGCTGATCTACGCCTTCATCCGCTGCGAGCGTCCGGTGATCGCCCGGGTGAACGGGCACGCCATCGGGCTCGGGGCGTCGCTGGCCTTGCTGTGCGACCTCTCCTACGCGGCCGACACGGCGAAGTTCGCGGACCCCCACGTCGCGATGGGATATGTCGCCGCGGACGGCGGCCCTGTCACCTGGCCGTTCAACATCGGCTTCGCTCGGGCCAAGGAGTTCCTTCTCACAGGCGACTCGATCGTGGCGAAGGAGGCCGCCGACTGGGGCCTGATCACCCGTGCGGTTCCCGTCGAGCGGCTCGACGAGGTCGTCTACGGCATGGCCGACCGGCTCGCGGGCGGCGCCACGCAGGCGATCAACATGACCAAGATCTCCATGAACATGGTCCTGCGCAGCATCGTCGAGAGCTCGATCGAGGGCATGGTGGGAATGGAGCTCATGTCCCATGTCTCGGAAGACCACGCCGAGGCGGTGAACGCCTTCATCGAGAAGCGCAAGCCGAACTTCACGGGGAGATGACGCGGAAGATCGCGGCCGGGGCTCTCAGCCCCTGGCGTAGGTCTCGCGCAGCTTCACCTTGCTGACCTTGCCGGAGGGAAGCCGCGGCAGCTCCTCGACCCAGGCCACCGCCTTGGGCGCCTTGTAGCGGGCGATCCGGTCCTTGCAGAAGGCGATCAGGTCCGCGTCGTCGCGCGCCGCCCCCGGAACGGGGATCACGACCGCGAACACGGACTCGCCCCACCTGTCGTCCGGCGTCCCGATCACCGCGACGTCGTGCACCGCGGGATGCGCCATCAGCGCCTCTTCGACCTCGCGGCAATAGACGTTCTCGCCGCCGGTGATGATCATGTCCTTGGTCCGGTCGACGAGGAAGAGATAGTCGCGCTCGTCGAGATAGCCGACGTCGCCCGAGGCGTACCAGCCCTCGCGGATCGCCTCGACGGTGGCGGCCGAGTTGTTCCAGTAGCCCGAGAACATCGAGGTCGAGCGGATGAACACCTCCCCCGGGACCCCCGGCGGACAGTCCCGCCCCTGCCCATCGAGGATGCGCAGCGCGACGTCGGGCATGCTCTGGCCAACGGAGGCGAGGCGACGGGTCTCCGCCTCCGTGCCGCCCAGCACATGCAGGTGCTTGTAGAGCATGGTGGTCGGGCCGATCTCGGTGCTGCCGTACATGTCGCAGAAGATCAGGCCCATCTTGGAGACCGCATCCTCCAGCACCCGCACCGGCATCGGGGCGGCCGCGTAGCATACCGTGTGCAGGCTCGAGAGATCCCAGGCCGTCACGTCCTGCTCGGTCAGCAGCTGCTGGATCATGGTCGGGGCCATGTGGACGATCTCGATCCGCTCGCGCTCGATGGTTTCGAGCACCGCCCGCGTGTCGAAACCGCGCTGCAGGACGACCAGGCCGCCGACGAAGCTCTGTCCGATCTGTTCGAGCTGCGCGCCGACATGGAACATCGGCATCATCAGCAGGATGCTGGTGGCGCCGGTCATGTCCATGCTCTCGGCGATCTTTCGCGCGGCCAGCAGCTCGGCGCGCTGGGTCTTCACCGCGCCCTTGGGGCGGCCGGTGGTGCCGGAGGTGTAGACCAGACGGACGAAGTCGCCGGGCTCAGGGCTCCAGGGAACCCCGCCGACGTCGCCGGCGGCGAGGAAGGTCTCGTAGTCGACGGCCCATTCGGGCGCCGCGCGCTCTGCGTCGGGAAGACAGATCCAGGTCTCGATCGAGGGCGCCTCGTGGCGGATCCGCTCCAGCAGATCAATGTACTGGGCTTCGAAGATCAGGACGCGGGGGGTCGCGTCATTGAGCATGAAGGCGACTTCAGGCGCCGCGAGGCGAAAGTTGACCGGCGCGGCGATGTAGCCCGAGATCTCGCAGGCGACGTAATAGTCCATGTACTCGGCGCAGTTCATCGCCAGCATCGAGACCCGCGCCTGCCGCTCCACCCCCGCCCGATGCAGGGCCGAGCCGAGCCGGCGACCGCGGTCGACCAGGTCGGAATAGGTGCGCCGCGCGTCGCCGCAGACCAGCGCCATGCGGTCCGGATAGCGACGCGCGTGCTGGAGCCACATTTCGGCAAGCGTATCCATCAGCTCATTCTCCCGCCGTTCGGGCCGCGAGCGGCGCGGCGGCCGACGCGCGGGTCCCGAGGCGCCGGGTGCCCAGCCTGTCGATCACCGCAGAGCCGACGCCCACGAAGGAGCGGCGCATCCGCAGGACGGGCAGGGCGGCCAGCGCCGCCATGACGTCGCTCGACGTCGGCGCCTGCGCGTGGTCCGGCGTGAACAGGCGCAGCTCCCCGCGTCCCGACCAGATGCGCTCGTAGGACCAGCGCATCACGTTCACCACGGGATAGGCCGCGTCCATCGGCCCCTCCGCGCTCTGGATCACCTTCCAGCCGAAGGCGTCGGAGCGGCGGGTCGCGGCGCGGGCCTTGTCGAGCGCGGCGCCGTCGAGCTCCACCAGGTCGGTCGCGCGCCCTTCGAGCAGCGGCGCGCCGTACTCCGTCAGGGAGAAGGCGCGGGCGCCGTCCGACTCCTCGATCGGGGTCATCTCGCCCATGATCTTGGCGTGGCCCATGAACTCGCGTCCCGAGATCATCGGCAGCGCGTCCGAGACCCACAGCACCAGCATGTAGGGGGCGCGAAGGGTCTCTCCGTCGCCCTCGTGGATGCAGTTCGCGCCGATCAGCGTTTCCGAATAGCTGCGGCCGCCGATGTAGTCGACGCCGTCATAGGTGATCCGCGAGACCATCACCGAGGCGGGCTCGACCAAACGGAACGCGGAGGGGACCAGCGCCGCCAGCGCGTCCGGGTCCGTCTCGAACGACAGCGAGACCGTATGGACGCGGGGGATCTCGGAACGGTCCGGGATGCGCGTCGGCCCGAAGACCGCGGGCATCAGGTAGCGTCGGTTGCGGATGAAGTCGCTCATGTGCTTGGTCCTTGAAGTCAGCTGATCCAGCCGCCGTTGACGTCGTAGACGCTGCCGGTCACGTAGCTCGCGCCCGGGCCCGCGAGGAAGCGGACGACCTGGGCAATCTCGTCGGGGTCGGCCATGCGGGCCATCGGCACGACCTGGAACTGGGCGGCGAGCTGCGCCTCGCCCAGGGTCGCGGTCATCGCGGTGGCGACCATGCCCGGCGCCACCGCGTTCGCCCGGATCCCGAGCGGCGCCAGCACGCGGCCCAGCGACTTGGTCAGCGCGATCATCGCAGCCTTGGAGGCGGCGTAGTCGACGGTCGGGCTGCCGAGCTTCCCGGAGATCGAGGCGACGTTGACGATGGCCCCCCCACGCCCCTCGGCCTTGAGCGCGCGCGCCATGCGCTGACACAGGAAGAAGGGCGCCCGGGCGTTCACCGCCTGGGTCAGGTCGTAGGCCTCGGGCGTCACGTCGAGGAAGTCCGCGGGGCGGAACACGCCCGCATTGTTGACCAGCACATCGGGCGCGCCGTGCTCGGCGATCAGCGCCTCCATGACGGCGAGCGCTGCCGGCAGGTCGGCCAGGTCGGTCCGCCGCCAGGCGCCCGACCAGTCTTCGGGGGCCGGGGCCGCGTCGATTCCGACGATCTCGGCCCCGTCGGCGCCCAGGGCGCGCGCGATGGCCAGGCCGATGGCGCCTCCGGCGCCGGTGACGAATGCGAGGGTCATGCGTGTCTCAACGATACAGAAGCTGGTTGGGAAGGAAGGTCGACAGGATCGGGAACCCGATCAGGAGGGTCATGATCACCACCTCGGCCAGCAGAAAGAGGCCGACGCCGCGGAAGATCGTGGTCAGCGGTATCCGGTCGCCGACAACCCCTTTGACGACGTAGACGTTCAGCCCGACCGGCGGCGTGATCATGCCGATCTCGAGATACTTGACGATGATGACGCCGGCCCAGATCGGGTCGATGTTCGCCTGCTTCATCAGCGGGTAGAGCACCGGCAGCGTCAGCAGCATCACGCCGAGCCCGTCCAGAAAGCACCCCAGCACCAGATAGATGACGGAGAGGCCGAGGATCAGGGTCAGCGGGTCCAACCCCAGCCCGCCCACTTGCTGGGACAGGAACCGCGGCACGCCGGCGAAGGCGAAGAACCGGGTCAGCAGCATCGCCCCGATCGCCACGAAGAAGATCGAGGATGTGCTGACCAGCGTCTCGACCACGCTGCGCCGGAAGGCCTCCAAGCTCAGCGCGCCGCGCGCGGCGGCGATGACCAGCGCGAAGATCGCCCCCAGGGCCGCCGCCTCGGTCGCCGTGGCGACCCCTGCATAGATCGAGCCGACCACCCCCATCACCAGGATCGGCAGCGGCCAGATCTCGAGCAGCGAGGCGAAGCGGTCCGACCAGCTGACCTCTTCCCTGATCGGGGGCGCGGTCTCGGGCTTCCACATGCTTCGCGCGACCACGAAGACGGAATAGATCACCGCCGTCAGGATTCCGGGAATGATGCCCGCCAGCAGCAGCGCGCCAATGGAGGTCTCGGTGTACCAGCCATAGAGCACGAACATGATCGAGGGCGGGATCAGCGCCCCCAGGGTCCCCGCCGCCGCCACCGCGCCGGAGGCCAGCGCCGGATCGTAGCCGTGCTTGAGCATCTGCGGGATCGCCAGCCGCCCCATGGCCGCGCAGGTGGCGAGCGACGAGCCCGAGGCCGCGGCGAAGCCGGCGGAGGCGAAGTTGGTCGCGACCGCCAGCCCGCCCGGCAGCCGGCTGAGCCAGAGGCGGGCCGCTTCGAAGAGACCGTTGGTCAGCCCGGTATGGAAGGCGATGGAGCCCATGAAGATGAACATCGGCACGGCGCTCAGCGCCCAGCTCGCGCCGAACTCCATCGGCATGTCGCCGAAGATCGACAAGGTGGCGGACGTCCCGCGCACCAGCATCAGTCCGCCCAGCGACACCGCGCCGAGCGCGATCGCGATCGGGACGCGCAAGGCCATCAGAAGCAGGAGCAAGGGGATCGCGGACAGACCTACGGCAAGGTTCGACATGCGTCTCTCGTCACGGGCCGCGGCGCGCAGGCGCCGGCAGGAAGGAGGGGAGCGCGCCGGCGGCGGCGCGCTCACTCGACTTCGGTCAGGGCGGCGGTCTCGATCTCGCGGAAGGTGGGCTCGCCGCGTCCGGTCACGGCGTACGCCAGGTCGATCAGGGTCTGAGCCAGCGTGACCAGGAACATCAGTCCGAACGCCAGCGGCAGCAGCCAGCGCGCCGGCCAGACCGGCAGGAGCCAGTCGGTCACGTCGCGGAATTCGCGGATCGCGGTGGCGTCGAGCGCCTGGTTGAAGACCAGCCAGGAAAGCAATCCGACGTAGACCGCGGCCAGGGCCCCCACCAGCACGTCTAGCCCCGCCTTGGCGCGGGGCGGGACGCCCATCGTGAACAGCTCCACCATCAGGTGCTGGCGGCGGAGCTGCACGAAACCGATGGGCAGGTAGACCAGCGACACCATCAGGTAGGAGGAGACGACCTCCAGCGTGCCCGGGATCGGCGCCGCCAGCAGATACTTGCCGGCCACGTCGAGGGAGACCAGGAACATCAGCGCCACCAGCGCCAGCCCGCCGAGCGCCATCAGCGCCACGGCGAGCCGGTCGAGCGCGTCGCGAAGGCGTCGCATCCGCATGCCCCGCTCAGTCCAGCGCGACGCGCGCGTAGATCTCCGACTGGACCCTGGCGCCGAATGCGTCCCACTGCGCCTGCGTCCAGGGCTGCTCGCCGATCTCTTCGGCGATCGCCTGCCACTTGACCACGTTCTGCTGATAGCGCGCGACGATGCCCTCGGGGTTCTCCACGCCGCGTTCGCGGGCCGTGGCGAGCACGAGGTCGATCTGCTTCTCCTGGAAATCCTTCACCGCCGAAGCGAGCTCCGCCGTCGGCTCGACAACCTTCAGGCCCTTCTCGTTCACGCCGGTTTCGAGCGCCTCGTCGGCGACCTCGAGGTTCACGCGGGCGTGGTCGGACATCAACTTGCCCAGGCCGCCGATCCAGCGCTGTCGGTCATCGGCGGACATGCCTTTCCACAGGTCCTGGTTGACGAGCAGCAGGCCGTAGGAGTTGAAGGTGCCCAGCGACAGGTCGGTCAGGGTCTTGGCCACATCCCACACCTGCACGCCCTTGAGGTTCGACGCGCCGAGGATGGTGCAGTCGATCTGGCCTCGCTGCATGCCCTCGTAGATCTCGTTGTAGGCGATGTTGACCGTGGTGCCGCCCATCTGGGCGACGAGCTGACTGAGCACGCCGGTGGCGCGCACCTTCTTCCCCTGCAGGTCCGCGGGCGTCGCCACCGCGTCGCTGCGGCACATGAAGTTGTAGGGTTCGGTCGCGACGTTGATCAGGACTTCGACGCCGACCCGATCCATCTCCTCGCGGCACTGCGGGCAGTCGATCAGCATCGTCTCGGTCGTCGCCGCGGCGGCGACGGGGGTGTTGTTGCCGGGGAAATCGCCGATCATGGAGATCACCGGGATCTCGGACGGGGCATAGGCGTAGATGACCACGGCGCTGTCGACGGCGCGGGACTTCACCGCGCTAAGCGCGTTGCCGCCCGACGCGACGGCCCCTCCGCCGATGATCTGCACCGTGTCCGCCGCCCCCTCCGGCGCGACGGCGTCGAAATAGGCGCGCATCACCTGGTTGTCGCGGTGATCGTCAGGCGAGTGGGAGCTGTAGACCAGCTCCGCGGCCTGAGCGCCGCTTGCGGCGGCGGCCGCGACGGCCAGGGCCGCCGCCAGGGTCATCTTCGTATTCATGTGGCGTCTCCTCCCTATGGTCCGGCGTCTTTGGGCGCGCCGGAAATCCGGATCTTCGGCGGACGCGGTCAGCCTGCGGCGGCGCATTGGCGCGCCGCATCTCCTTCGCGCCGAGAAGTCCTCCTTGATCGTCTATGCCTCACACTTTGGGAATTGCGCTGTCAAGCAGAATTTGAAGTTGGTTTCAAAAATGCTTCGTGATCCAAGGAGCCGCGCCTTTTCCGCTTGCGAGATCTTACAGGTCTTGCCCGGGTGTGCGTCGGTGGGTTCTATGCTCACGTGCGTCTCATATTTCGAGATGAGTATCCGGAAGGCGACTGGGCATGAACGGCTCGACCGACGAGGGCCCACCTGCGGCGAACAAGAACGCGGGCACGCAGACGATCCTCAGGATCGTCGACATTCTCGGCCTGACGGCCAGTCAGGGCGCGCAGGGCGCCTCGACCGCCGCGATCGCAGACCGCCTCGGACTGTCCCGGGCCACGGCCCACCGCATGGTGAAGGCTCTGCGCGACGCGGAGCTTCTGCGCCGCGATCCGGTAGACGGTCGGCTCCGCATCGGGCGTCTGGTCTGGGAACTGGGGCTGGGCGCCGTGATGGAGATCGAGGACGGGCTCGCCCTTCGCCCGACGGTCGACGCCGTGGCTCGGCGCACCGGGCACACCGCCTATCTGCTCGCCCGCCACGGACTGGACTCGGTCTGCATCTACCGGGCCGAGGGCCGTTCGGTCCTGCGCGCGATCCCGGTCGAGCCGGGCCAGCGGCGCGCGCTCGGCCTTGGCACCGGTGGCGTCGCGATGCTCAGCGCCTACGATCCTTCGGAGATCGCGCGCATCGTGCGCGCCCGGAGGGAGGCGTTCGACTCCATCCCCGGCCTGACGGAGGAGCGCGTGATCGCGCTTGCGATGGCGGCGAAGCCGGACGGGCTGGTGGTCAGCCATGCGAACTTCCTGCCGGGCGTCACCGGCATTGGGCTGCTCGTCCCCTGTCGGCCCAACGACCCTCGCTTCGCCGTCACCATCGCGGCTCCGTCCGCCTCCCTCACCGCGCAGGATGAACAGAGGGTGCGGAAGGTCCTGCGCTCGGAGGTTCTGCGGGAGTGACGTCGCCCCGCGATCCCGGTCCCTCGCATCGCGACCGGGGCCAGGCGCGACCAACCCACCGCCGACTTCGATGAGCCGAGGGCGGTTCCCTGCGCCGCGTCTGCGCGCCGCCCCCCTGCTCCATCCGCCGCCAGGCGTGGAACTGACGATGCCGACGACTCCGGATCGTCGGAGGGGAGTATCGGCGCAGGCGGATGCGCCTTCGCCGCCCGATCCCGAGATCTGTTCATGGTTGGAGGCGCCGCCGTCCGGCTGACGCGAGCCCGAGCGAAGCGAGCGATCATTTCGGCGTGCTTGCCCCTTTCCTCCTTGCAGCCTCGGGCCCGCCCGATTAGATGCACGGCTAACTTTTAGGGAGCTACTGAGTCGCTATGACCGATCCCGCAGACGTGAGGGCCGTGCTCCTCCGCACCCTCGGCGCGGTGACGCGCAAGGCGCGCACGCTCTTCGACGCCCGCACCGGCGCCTATGACCTCACCGAAGCGCGGGCCCGGCTGCTGCTTCACCTGTCGCGGAGCGGGCCGCTGACGCAGGGCGAGCTGGCCGACGCGATGGAGGTGGAGCGGCCGACCATGGCGCGGCTGATCGACGGCATGGAGGCGGGCGGCCTGGTGCGCCGGAAAGTCGTTCCCGGCGACCGGAGGCAGCGCCACATCGTGCTGACCCCGGCCGCGCAGGGCCAGGCCGAGGCGGTGCTCGCGCTCACCGAGCGGCTGTGCGCGGAGATCCTCGCGGACATCCCGGACGAGGACCTCGTCGTCACGCAGCGCGTGCTGTGCCGGATGCTCGAGAACGTGGCGGCCGCGGCACGATCATGAGCGAGGACGGCGAAACCCCGCGGCAGGCCCCCCGGCCGGCGCCGAGCGCGACGGCGGAGCCGCCGCGGCCAAGCGCGTCGCCCGCGCAAGACGGGGGAGCCGGGCAGCCGGACCCCGCGGACCGCGCGCCGGAGGCCGAGGCCCCCAGCGGGCTGACGATGCCCGCCTGGCGCGCCTGGGGCTATTTCGCGACCGCCGTCGTGCTCGCGCTGGCGCAGGGCTTCGGGCAATCCGTGATCTCGGCCAACGCCCAGCAGTTGCAGGGAAGCTTCGCCACGACCCAGGCCGAGACCGCCTGGCTGACGGCGGCCTACATGGCCCCGAACGTCTCGCTCACGCTGGCGCTGATCAAGATCCGCGGCCAGTTCGGCATCCGCCGCTTCGCCGAGATCTCGATCCTCGGCTTCGTGCTGGCGGCGCTGCTGAACGTCTCGGCCGAGGGGTTCGGACCCCATCTCGCCGTGCGGTTCCTCTCGGGGGTCGCCGCCGCGCCGATGACCTCGCTCGCCTTCCTCTACATGCTCGAGCCGCTGCCGGATCATCGCAAGATGAACGTCGGCCTCTCGGCGGCGCTGACCGTCATCTTCATGGGCTCCCCGGTCACGCGGCTGATCTCGCCGCACCTCCTCGACGTCGGCATGTGGGAGGCGCTGACCCGCATGGAGGCGGCGCTCGCCGCGATCGGGCTCGGGCTGATCTACCTCCTGCCGCTGAAGACCCCGCCGATGCCGATGCGCATCGAGGCGGGGGACGTGATCTCGTTCCTGTTCATCGCCGTCAGCTTCGGCTGCCTGGCGGTGGCGGCCGTCGTCGGCCCGATCTACTGGTGGACCGAGCGGGCCTGGCTGGGGCTGCTGATCGCGGGCGGAATCGGGGCCTTCGCGGTGGCGGCCTGCATCGAGCTCAACCGCGCGGAGCCGCTGCTCGACATCCGCTGGCTCGCCAGCCCCGCGATCCTGCACTTCACCGCCGCGATCCTCCTGTTCCGGCTGGTGCTGAGCGAGCAGACCTCCGGCGCGGCCGGCCTGTTCCGGTCCCTGGGGCTTCTCAACGATCAGATGCAGGGCCTGTGGCTGGTCGTGCTGGGGGCGACGCTGCTGGGCGGCGCGATCTGCGCCGTGCTGCTGAAACCGGGGCGGGAGTTCCGCTTCCATGCCGTGGCGCTGGTTCTGCTGATCGCGGGATCGCTGATGGACGCGCGCGCCACCGTGCAGACGGCGCCCGCGGACATGTATCTCTCGCAGGCGATGATCGGCCTCGCCGCGGCGCTGTTCCTGCCGCCGGCGCTGCTGTCGGGCCTGATGTCGGCGCTGGCGAAGGGGCCGAACTACATCCTGACCTTCGTGATCGTGTTCCTGACCACGCAGAAGCTCGGCGGCTTCTTTGGCGCCGCGCTGTTTTCCAGCTTCGTGCAGGTCCGGCAGCGCCTTCACGCCGAGCGCCTGTCCGAGGGGCTGGCCGGCGCCGACCCGCTGGTCGCGGAGCGTCTGGACGCCGTGCGGGCGGGGCTCTCGCCGCAGGTCGGCGACGCCGCGCTGGTCTCGGCCGAGGCCGTCTCCCGGCTCGCGGGGGAGGTCCAGTCCCAGGCGTCCGTCATGGCCTATGACGACGCCTTTCTGGCCACCGCCGCGGCGTCGGCCGTGGCGCTGGCGCTGATGCTGGGCCACGCGGCCCTGAAGACATGGCGGGACCGCGCCGCCGCCGCCGCCGCCGCCCCGGCGCCGGCGAGCCTGGAGACGCAGGACCGCGCTCCGGCCGCCGCGCCGCCCCGCGCGCAGGCCGCCTAGCACCGAGGTTGCAGATGCTTTCGAATATCACCCGCCATGTCGCGACCTTCCTCGCCGCCGCCGTGGGCCTGCTTGGCGTGGCGGGCGTGCTCTACGCCTGGGGCCTGCCGCCCTTCGAGCCCACGGCGCAGGCGACCGAGGACGCCTATGTCCGGGGCAAGGTGACCTTTCTCGCCCCGCAGGTGGCCGGAGAGGTGGTGGAGGTCGCGGCGGAGGATTTCGCCGAGGTCGAAGCGGGCGACCTGATCGTGCGCATCGACGACGCGACCTACGCCCAGCAGCTCGCGCAGGCCGAAGCCCAGCTCGACGCCGCGCGCGCCGATCTCGCGAGCGCCAGCCAGGAGCGCCTGTCGGCGGAGGCCAATGTCGAGGCCGCCGACGCCGGGGTCGCGTCCGCCCGGGCCGCGCTGGAGGTGGTGCGCGCCGAGCTCGACCGGGCGACCGAGCTGCGCAGCCGCGGCGTGGTCACCGAGCGCGAGGCGCAGGCCCGCCGGCTCGCCTTCGACCAGGCCGGCGCCACGTTGCGCCAGGCCGCGGCGCAGGCCGAGACCGCCCGGCAGGACGTGGACGCGGTCGCCGTCGAGCGCCGATCCCGCGCCGCCGCCGTCGAGGAGGCGGAGGCGGCGGTGGAGCTGGCCCGCATCGACCTCGCCCATACCCGCATCCGCGCGCCGGTCGCCGGCAAGCTCGGGGAGGTGTCGGCGCG
>TARA_R110000751_G_scaffold101602_2_pt1 | contig 36972 bp, 36 predicted proteins | sample TARA_R110000751 | Tara Oceans TARA_R110000751 (sample SAMEA4398001) | marine metagenome | biome: Polar Biome; feature: [MES] marine water layer (ENVO:01000295) within the mesopelagic zone...; material: water (ENVO:00002006), including particulate matter (ENVO:01000060) such... | reverse complement strand
GGCGGGCGATGCCGAGCCGCCGCCGGCGCCGATCTGGTACAGGCTGTCAACCACGGCCTTTGCAAAGTCGGGCCCTTGCTCAAGTATGAAAACGAAGAGCCCGATGAACATGATGCGGCGGACAAGCTCCGCGAACCAGGTGTCGAGCGAAGCGGCGGAAATTGCCAACCACACGGCTGCAATCCCGACCTCGATTCCAGCGAGAATCCAGAACAGCGACCGCGCCGCATTCAGGATCATGGATTGCCAGCCTTGTGCAGCGCTAGCAATCTCGTTTTCCAGCGTCGTCAGCAGCGTGCCTTCTTGGGCAAACGCGGGCCCTCCAAACAGAGCGAGTGCGAGCGCAGCTGCAAAGAAGATCTTAGTTTTCCGCCTCATCGCCCTCACCTTCATCTGTCTTCCAGCGCGGACGCATCTCCTGCCCGCCCGTCGTGTTGAATATCTGTGGTGCCGGCGCTGATGTGCTGACATGCGAAGTGGGATCGGAGGGCATCACGATCTGCCAAACAACAATTCCGCCGATTCCGATAACTGTGAGGACGATCGCCATGAAAATGATGGACCTGTTCACCAGCGCGGCTCCATTTTCTGCCCGCCCGAGGTGGAGGGCGCGGTTGAATTGAAGAATTCCTCGCGACGGTTCTGGGCGAGGTCTTTGGCCGCTTGTTCGGACTGATACCAGGTGCCCATCATCGTCACTTGCTGAGAGACGAGTCCCCGCAGCTTCTGGGCCTGGGCGACCTGCTGGGCCGCAATCTGGTGGCCGATCTGAAGCGCCTGCATTTGACCGACCGCGCTTTGCGACATCGACCGCAACTGGCTCATCGTCGATTCCTCGGAGCTGAACTGGTCCGCAGTCAGTCCGGCCGCCTTAAGCGTTGCGGCAATCGTGTCGCGATTGGTGTCCGACCAGGTCTGATAATTTGCAGAAAACGTCTCGCCGCTGGCGAGACCTGACTTGAAATCGGCAAAACTTTGGAAACGCTGCCGAAGCACATCGTCAGCATTGCCCATCGAGAATGCAATTGACTGACCCTGATTGACGAGGCCGCGTAGCCTGTTGAGATCGCTTTCCACCTGACCCCAGACCTGGTTCGGAAGTGTCAGCGTGTTCTGGAGCATGTTTTCGTAGATCTTCAGCTGGTTCTGGATCTGCTCCGCCAACTGCGTGATCTGCGTCATCTGATTGCCGATCTGCTCGGTCGACTGCCCGACGAGACTAACAAGCTCGGTATTGTTCAGGATCTGCGTCCATTCGGTCGCCCCGCCCGTCACGGTGCCGGCATCGGCATGAACGACCGGCAACCAGGCGGCCACCGTCAGCGCAGCGACGGCAATTCTAGTTGATCGAGAGAATGCGTTCCGCATTGTCCACTCCCCTTGTCCGCAACCAGTGTATGGGCCATTCCGGTCCATGCTGTTGGCTGAGTTTATTGATGTGCTTGAGATCTTGCCTACCGGACGCGCCGACAAAAGCGAGCGCGACGGGTCCAAGTGTCATATCGAACAGACGCCGCCCTTCTGGAGACGCGACGTAGTATTCCCGCTTCGGAATGGCGGTTGCGACGATCTCGATCTGCCGCTCGTTGAAGCCGATCCGTTCGTAGAACTCGCGGGTTCCGGGTTCACGCGCGGCGCCATTCGGCAGGCATATTTTTGTCGGGCAGCTTTCCTTGAGCACGTCGATAATACCGGACTGCTCGGCATCCGAGATCGACTGCGTGGCGAGAACGACGGCGCAATTGGCCTTTCGCAGGACCTTGAGCCATTCCCTGATTTTGTCACGGAACGTTGCGTGGCCGAGCATCAGCCAGGCCTCGTCGAGGATGATTACGCTTGGGTTCCCGGCCAGGCGCTTCTCGATCCTGCGGAAGAGATAGAGAAGGACGGGGACGAGATTGCGCTCGCCCATATTCATGAGTTCCTCGACCTCGAAGGTCTGGAACATCCCAAGCGTCAACCCGTCTTGCTCGGCATCGAGGAGCTGTCCCATCGGACCGTCGACCGTGTAATGGTGAAGCGCGGTCTTGATCTCGCGCATCTGAACGCCGCTCACGAAATCCGAGAGCGATCGGCCGCGCGCCTCGGCCATCAGGGCTATCTGACGAGCGATCGCGTTGCGGTGGTCGGGTGTGATGGTCACTCCCTGCATGGAAACAAGCGTTTCGACCCATTCGGCCGCCCATGCCCGGTCCCCGTCGGTTGAAAGCTCGGCTAGCGGGCAGAATGCGAGCGCACCCTCCCCTGCCCCGATCTCGTAGTGATCGCCGCCGGCGGCCTTGGTCAGCGGGTAGAGCGATTTGCCTTTATCAAAGGCGAAGATTTGCGCCGCTTCGTATCGGCGGAACTGTGCCGCGATCAGCGCCAGCAGGGTCGATTTTCCCGAACCCGTCGGCCCGAAGATCAGCGTATGGCCGACATCGTCGACATGCAGGTTCAACCGGAAGGGAGACGAGCCGCTGGCGACTTGCATCAGCGGCGGGGCATTGGGTGGGTAGAAGGGGCAAGGCGCCACGGCGCTGCCCGCCCATACGGAATTGACCGGAATGAGATCAGCCAGATTGCTTGTGTTGATGAGAGGTTCGCGGATATTGGCGTAGGTATTGCCGGGCAGGCTGCCGAGATAGGCCTCGGTGGCATTGAGTGTCTCGATCCGGGCGCCGAAGCCTTCGGCCTGGATCAGCCGCCGGACTGCCTCCGCCTGATCGCGCAGACGAGCTTCGTCGGTGTCGAACATGACGATGACCGGCGTGTAGTAGCCATAGGCGACCAGCTGGGACGAGGCGGCGGCGATTGCGTCCTCGGTTTCGGCCACCATGGTCATGGCGTCCTGATCGACCGAGCGGCTCTGGGTCTGGAAGAGCTGATCGAAGAATGGCCGGACTTTTTGTTGCCACTTCTTGCGCGTGCGCTCCAGTTTTTGCTTCGCTTCCTGATCGTCGAGAAAGATGAACCGGCTCGACCAGCGATAGGTGAGCGGCATCAGGTCGAGCGAATTGAGGATCCCCGGCCAGCTCTCGGCCGGGAAGCCGTCAATGCCAACGACTGCCAGATAGGTGCCATCGACCATCGGTGAAAGACCGTGATGGAACTCGGCGGTGACCAGCCAGTCGAGATACATCGGGATTGCCGGCAGGCGGACTGGATAGTTCTCGCCGAGGATGCAGAACCGGATGAACTGGAAGAGCTCGTCATAGCGCGCCTCGCTTCCTGTCTCCGGATCGATAACCGTGCGTGTTACCATGCGCCGGATCGACAGCACGTTGCCGAGATACTGTTCGACCTCACGGATCGAGGTCTGGAACGAATTGAGGACGCGGTTCGCATAGGTCTCTGATCGGCTTGCCTCGTCGGAATAGACATATCGCGCCATGGCCGACCGGCGCGGTTCCGGTGGCCGATAGGTCAGAACAAGGGCGTGCTGGCTCTCGTAGTGGCCGCGCTCTGCCTCGAAATGTGCGCGGCGCTCTTCGTCGATCGCCCGTGTGACAGGATCTGGGAAGTGGCAGGCGTCCCGTGCCGGATAGGCCCTCGTCGGAACGCGGACCGCCTCGACCTGAATCATCCAGCCGGTCCCGAGCCGCGAAAGGATGGCATTGATCTGGCGCGACACCTCGTTGCGCTCCACATTGGTCGAGCTTTCCGAATCCGGTCCCGCAAAATACCAGCCCGCCATCAGTGAGCCGTCCTTCAGCAGGATAATCCCGTCGGCGACCAGGCCTGCATAGGGCAACAAGTCGGAAAACGACGGTTTTGAGTTTCGGAATTGATTGAGCGCCACCATGGGAGGTCAGTACCTCCGCCATGGCGATGACGTCGGCCGATAAGTCGGTCGATAGCCGATGTGGCGCAGATAGACCTGCCGCATCATCGGATCGGCCTTGGCCATAATCCGGAGGATCCCGACAACGGCGATCCAGATCGCAATGCCCAGCAACACCGAGAACCAGGTCAGCACCACGAAGATGAGAATGACCGTGGCAAGCCCGGTCAGAAGCACGAGTTCGCGGTCGGCGCCCATCAGATGGTTCGGCCGCGACAATGCGCGATGGATGGGCGAGCGGGAAAGGGGTGCGCCGGTTTCAGCCATCAGTCCCCTCCCCTCGCCCGCCCGGGGCTGCCTGATCCGGGAGGCCGATCGAGGCACCCGATGCGCCGAACAGTCCGACGATCTGGGTCGCGCCAAGCAGAATGCCTGCGACAAGGACGACATACATCAGCCGCCGCGCGAAATCGTTGAGTTCACCGCCGAATATCAACATGCCCCCGGCGACCGCGACGGCGGCGAGTGCGATGAAGCCTGCAACCGGGCCGGTAATCGATTCCTGGATCTGCTGGAGCGGTCCTTCCCATGGGAGGCCGCCGCCAGAACTTGCGAGAGCTGGAGACGCGACGCCCACGCAAAGCAAGGCAACGATCGCTCCGATAAAGGCGTTTCGGCGGAAGTTATGCGGCATGGCTGTCCTCGTCGATCTGGGAATTGTGGTCTGTTTCGTAAGTCGCGCCGTCGAAACCGGTAACGCGCATCACGTCACGCACACGCCGGCCGGTCGTCGTTCGTTCGATGGAGACGACGAGATCGACAGCTTCGCCGATCACTTCTCTCATCGGCTGCTGGCTCACCTCGGCGGTCAGCTGCTCGAGGCGCCGCAGCGCGGAATGCGCGGTGTTGGCGTGTATGGTGGTGATCCCGCCCGGGTGGCCTGTGTTCCAAGCCTTAAGAAGGGTTAGCGCGGCGCCGTCCCGGACTTCGCCGACGATGATGCGGTCGGGGCGCAAACGCATCGTGCTTTTTAGAAGCCGCGCCATGTCGGTGCTGTCGGTCGTGTGCAGGCAAACCGCGTTCTCGGCCGCGCACTGGATCTCGGCCGTGTCTTCCAGAATGAGCAACCGATGCGATGGAGCAGACTGGACGATTTCGGCGATAACTGCGTTGGCCAAGGTCGTCTTGCCCGATCCCGTTCCGCCCGACACCACGATGTTCAGCCGTTCCTGAATGGCGCGCCGAATGAGGCTTGCCTGAAGCCCGGTCATCACGCCGCCGCCCACATAGTCCGCAAGCGGGATCAGACGGGATGCGCGCCGGCGGATGGTGAAGCTGGGTGCCCTTACCACCGGGGGAAGTAGTCCCTCGAACCGATGCCCGCCGATCGGCAGTTCACCGGAAATAATGGGTTGTTCGTCATCCGCCTCGGTTTGCAAGGCGTGTGCAACGCTGCCAATGATGATCTCGGCTGCGCCCACCTGGAGCGCGCCAATCCGTGCCATCCCCTCGCCCAGCCGCTCGACAAACAGCCGTCCGTCCGGGTTGAGCATGATTTCAACGACATCGTTGTCTTCGAGTGCCGCGCAGATCACATCTCCGAGCGCCTCGCGCAGTTTACGGACCAGCCTGGAATGGGAGGAACTCGTGCTCATCGATCCACTCCAATTGGCGAATTTTGGTGCCGCTCTGCACGGCCAAGTCCTGTTTGCATCGCATCCACCGTTGCTACTTGCGGGTGAGTTGCGGTTTTGATCGAATGAGAGAAACCGGTCACCCCGGCAGAACTGCCGGGGTGACCGACGTAGTGACGGTGGGGCCTTTGAGCTTAGGATTTGTCTGACCAACGGAACTGAGTCGCAGGAAAATCGGTTGTGTTCTCTATGGTTTCCTCTTTCGAGGCTGAAGACTCGGTGTTTGGTTGAGGTCCCCCCGGCAAATCTGCCGGGGAATATTCCGTTCGAACATGGCGCGAAAATCTTACCTAACTATATGAAAATACTAGGAAGAATGGCCCCTCTTCGGATCAAGACGTGCTGCCGTCTGACGAGGCGTTAAGTTTCTGTTAACCTTATTTTCCTTGCCTGAAACCGAGAATCGCACATACTGGCGCCAAATCATCCGAAATGCCGTATTTGGCGCTATTTTCTATCTATGAGGTTCTCTAGGCATGTCGGCCCTTCCAACTTTTGAGTTTGACGACAAGATTCTGGCCCAAGGTGCGGAAATTTCGCGCAAGCTCGACCAATTGCGCGTCGAGAAATTTCCAACGACCGGGCAGAAGACGCTTCGCCGGTTCACGATGGCTGAGGTGGCGCACTACCTCGGTGTCAGCCCGAATAACCTGAAACGCCTTCACCTCGAGAACAAGGGCCCTGAGCCTTTTGTCGGAAGTGGCGGTAGACGGTTTTACACCGCTGAGCAGATGTCAGAGTTACGAGATTATCTCGACAAGAATGGCCGTTCGGATGCAAAGCAGTACGTCCCTCACCGCAAGGTCGGCGAGAAACTTCAGGTAATTGCGGTGGTGAATTTCAAGGGTGGGTCTGGGAAAACGACCACGGCCGCACACCTCGCGCAACATCTGGCGCTGACGGGGCATCGGGTATTGACCGTTGACCTGGATCCCCAAGCCTCCTTGTCGGCGCTCCATGGATTTCAGCCTGAACTCGACAAGAACCCGTCGTTTTACGATTCCATACGATACGATAACCCCGTCCCTTTGGAGCAAGTGATACAGCCGACCAATTTTCCACTGCTCGACATAGTTCCTGCAAATCTTGAGCTGCAGGAGTACGAGTACGACACTCCGCTCGCAATGCAGTCACCTTCTCAAGAGGGCAAGCGGTTCTTCACACGCATAGCGAGATCACTCGAAACGGTGGATGATCGGTATGACGTGGTCGTCATCGATTGCCCGCCTCAACTCGGCTACCTGACACTGTCGGCACTTTCAGCCGCCACATCGGTGTTGATCACGGTCCATCCACAGATGCTTGACCTCATGTCCATGAGCCAGTTCCTTTTGATGCTCGGAAACATCCTAAAGTCGATCAAGAAGGCTGGAGCTCATGTGCGGCTTGATTGGCTACGCTACTTGATAACGCGCTACGAACCGACGGACGTCCCTCAAGCACAGATGCTCGGTTTCATGCAGTCGATGTTAGCTGAAGAGATTCTGAAAAGTCCGATGCTCAAGTCGACCGCGATTTCTGACGCTGGACTCACCAAGCAGACGCTCTACGAGGTCGAGAGGTCAAATTTCAGTCGCGACACCTACGATAGAGCCATTGATAGCATGGACGGCGTCAATTTTGAAATACAGGGCTTGATCCACAAAGCTTGGGGGCGCTGATGTTGACTGCCGTCAAGACCGCTGAAAAACGCAAGAATTTCAAAACCCTAAGCCGTTTTGGAGGAATTTAGACTGATGGCCCGGAAGAACCCCTTTGCAGGAATCATGGATAACGAGGGCGAGAAGGCCAAAAGTCCAGTTGCTCTTGATTATACGATCAAGGGTGCTTCGCGTTCGATCATTAGTTCGATAGACGAAATGGCCTCTCACGCTGACAAGCTGCTTGAGGGCGAGACGATCGTCGATGTGGATCCGGACTTGGTCGATGAGTCATTTGCCCGTGACCGTGTGAACCTTGGCACAGCCGACTACGAGGCGGACTTTCAACAGGTGCTGGAATCCATTCGATTGGCGGGACAGCATACGCCCGCTTTGATGCGCCCTCATCCGACTGCGCCTGGGCGTTACATGCTTGTTTTCGGTCGACTTCGGCACCGTGCCGCTAAGGAGCTTGGAATCAAGCTTCGAGCGGTCGTCAAGAAGATTTCCGACCGCGATCATGTGATCGCTCAGGGACAGGAAAACAATGCCCGGGCCAACACCTCTTTTATTGAGAAGGCCCTTTTCGCAGCAGACATTGTGCAGAGAAAATATGATGCCGACAACTCCACTGCTCTGGCAGCGATCGGTGTCGACAAACCAACTCTGTCGAAGATGCTATCTGTTGCTTCTATCGAACCTGACCTTATCAGCGCGATCGGTAGGGCGAAGGCCATCGGCCGCGACAGATGGTATGAGCTCAAGCTCCTGCTCGACAAACCTGGAAATTCTGACATCGCACTTGAGGTCGCAGCTAGTCCGGATGTTGAGCAGCTTTCAAGCGAAGAGCGCTTTGATAAGGTTGTTGCCAAGCTGAAGTCCTCGAGAGGACTAAAGTCGAAAAAGCAACCTTCGGCAGAGAAAGCTTGGACCTTGTCGGATGACAGCGTCAAGGTCTCGACCAAAGACACGGGGCGCGCGTTCACTCTGGCTTTGAAATCGCGCGATGCTTCGAAGTTCGGCGCCTATCTATCGGGCCGCTTGGAGCGCCTCTATCAGGAATTTCAGGACAACAGCAAGGAGGGCGGTGACTAATCAAACGTTCTGTTTCGAACGATTTAACAGAAAACTGGCAAAGAAAAAGGCCACCGAAATCGCTTCCGGAAGCCCTCTCTTAGTGTTGCAGCAAGAGAATCGCATTTCCCGGAATCACAGTCAAGGCTCTTTTGAGTCGTGAGCGCCGTTTCGGCGAGCAGTTTTCTATTGCCTAGCGATAGGTGAAAGAAAATGCAGACGCATATCTCCACGACGCCCTTTGGGCGGCGGCCGATGACGCTTGGCCAAATGGCAAGCCAAGTCACCGCGAAATCCATACCCGAGGGAACAACGGTTGAGAAGTGGAAGGTCTTCCGCTCGATCCGTGAAGCTCGTGATCTTCTGGGCGCCACAGACCGGTCCCTGGCCATTCTCAACGCGCTCCTGTCATTCCATCGGGACAGCGAGCTTTCGGGCGACGGGACGCTGGTCGTTTGGCCGTCGAATGAACAACTCATGGCACGCGCGAATGGCATGCCGCCCACGACGCTGCGCCGGCACCTGGCCGTCCTCGTCGATTGCGGACTGATCATTCGCAGAGACAGCCCGAATGGAAAGCGTTTCGCGCGCAAAGGCCGGGGAGGAGAGGTCGAACAGGCCTATGGCTTCGACCTCTCGCCGATCGTGGCCCGCGCCGAGGAGTTCGAGCAACTCGCGGAAGCGGTTCAGGCCGAGAAGAAGGCCTTCAAAGTCTCCAAGGAACGCCTGACACTGCTTCGTCGGGATATCGTGAAGATGATCGATGCCGGCATCGAGGAGGGCGTTCCAGGCAATTGGGGCCGTATCGGTCAGATCTACCAGGAGATTATTGCACGGCTTCCTCGCACGGCACCGCGCCAAGTCGTCGAAAGCCTTTGCGATGAGCTCCAGGAGTTGTGGACCGAGGTGCATGACATGCTGGAACTATTCACGAAAACACAGAATATGGACGCCAATGAGTCCCAATCTGGATGCCACATACAGAATTCAAATCCAGACTCCATATTTGAATCTGAAAAAGGCTCTCGAAAAAAGAGTGAAGCGGGCGGCAGCGCCGATGAAAACGACAACCTGCGGAGTTTGCCGAAGCGGGAGCTGCCCTTGGGGATCGTGCTTGACGCTTGCCCGGACCTGATGGACTTGGCTCAGGGTGGTCGAATACGCCACTGGAGCGATTTTTTGGCGGCCGTGGAGGTGGCCCGGCCGATGCTGGGGGTCAGTCCGAGTGCGTGGCGAGAAGCTTGCGAAGCCATGGGCGAGGTTCAGGCGGCGATCACGTTGGCCGCAATCCTGCAGCGGTCCGATCAGATCAACAGCGCTGGGGGATATCTGCGCAGCCTCACCGACAAGGCGAGAGAGGGCCATTTCTCGACCTGGCCGATGGTGATGGCACTACTGCGGACCAAGCTGGATGCAGACAAGGCGGCAGCCACGACCGATAGGGAGCCGCCAAATGGCAACAAGGGCGGGGAAGGACAGTATGAGGTCTCGGAAGCGCTTCTGAAAGCCCTGAACAAGCCCAGATCGTGATGGTGAGCGCTTTGGCTAGCCGAAAAGTCGGTCCTGTGGTCGACGGAAAGTGCAAGTATGCGTGTCTGCGGTCATTTGGAGCGCCTGACAGATCATTGGGAGGATGTTTCCGACTTCAGATGATACAGATAACCGAATGTTTGCTGCCGTCTAACGGATAGTTTTGTGAGTTTGAATATCCAGGGATTGAATTCTGGCCGGTTAGGTAATACCTAGTGAGAGATTGGTATTACCATGGAGCGAACATGACCACCACTGTTACGGCAAAGGGACAAGTGACCATACCGAAAGCTGTCCGTGATCTGTTGGGGATAGTCCCAGGCAGCAAGGTTGATTTCCGCCGCGCCGCCGATGGCAGCGTGGTGCTTGCGCGCACTGATAAAGATCAGCCGGCGACCCGTTTCGCAAAGTTGCGCGGCCATGCCGGCAAGGGCCTCGACACTGACGCGATCATGGCGCTGACGCGTGGCGAAGCGTGACACTCATAGATACCAACGTTCTGCTCGACCTTGTCACCGACGATCCGAACTGGGCCGACTGGTCGGTTGCCCAGCTTGAGGCAGCAAGCCTCAATGGACCGTTGTTCATCAACGATGTTGTCTATGCCGAGCTAGCGGTTCGATACGACCGCGTCGAGCCTCTCGAGGAGTTTATCGATGAGGCAGGCCTCGTTATCGCTCCGATGCCACGAGCGGCACTCTTCCTGGCCGGTAAAGTGTTCACGCAATATCGCAGGTCCGGCGGATCTCGGACCGGCGTACTGCCCGACTTCTTCATCGGCGCCCACGCGGCTGTCAACGAACTTCCGCTGCTTACCCGCGACGTTCGCCGGTACCGCACATATTTTCCCTCGCTAAAGCTGATTTCGCCGGACTCCTAAGCGAACACCCCGTCAGACTGGCTGGATTCCCGGTTCAAGTGGGACCGAGGAGGGGACTTTTCCCCTCAACAGCCCGATGGCCCTGGTGAGATTGACATGGAACGGGCCGCGGCGGCGCTGGTAACGGATAACCGATCGTTTGTCCGTATATCTGGAGGAATTCCCCATTGCCTCGAGTGGAGATATCGATTATATATCCCGAAGCATCTATATCATTTGAGATATTAAATGACCCAATGGAAGGTTGAGTTTCATGACCGCTTCAAAAGCGAGATCAAAGACCTTCCAACTGACGTTCGGATAGAGTTGCTCGCGCATTTGGTGCTACTTCGCGAGAAGGGCTTTCGATTGGGACGACCTGAAGTCGACACGCTCGAAGGCTCCAAACATGCGAACATGAAGGAACTGCGCGTCAAGGTGTTGAAGGTGCAATGGCGGTTCGCCTTTGCCTTCGATCCGGAGCGAAAGGCTGTGGTTCTCTGCGGTGGTGCGAAGAGCGGCGTCAGCCAGAAACTCTTCTACAAGCGGCTGATCGATCTGGCGGACAAACGGTATGACGAGCATTTGAGCGAGTTGGAGACGAAACATGGATGATCTCGATAAGCTGATGCAGACGCTTCCTGAGGATGAACGGCGCGCTGTTGCAAAGCGTGCCGACGAGCTTGTTGCGGCGCATAATCTGCGGGAATTGCGGGCACTCGCTGGACGGACGCAGGAAGACGTGTCCGCCGGGACTGGTTTCAAGCAAACCAATGTCTCAAGACTGGAGAAGCGCGCCGATATGAAACTATCGACGCTTCGCGATTATGTCGAATCCCTCGGCGGCACGTTGAAGATCGTCGCGGATATCGCAGGCAAGAAAGTCGATATTTCTGGTATAGCGGAGCGCTCTCGGCACAGTTCCAAGGTCTGAGCGAGCCACCGGCAGGGGAGGGGGTCATAGCCCCGCCGCTTTTGTCAAATTGACGCGGAACCGATCACGGCGTCTCTGGTATTTTCGGGTCATTTCTGCAGAGGCATGACCGAGGTGCTTTTGCACGTAGCGCTCATCGACCTCGGCCGAAGAGGCGAGGCCGGCGCGGAGTGAGTGACCGGCAAACAGTTGCTCACGTTGGCTTTCAGATAGATCGCCGCGCACACCGGCAGCAAGGGCAGCACGCTTGACCAGCCGCGCAACTTCCTGGTCGTTCAAGCGATCAGGTCCGACATTCTTGCCCTTTCCGGTCACGCGGCGGAAGAGTGGGCCTTTGGCGAGCCTCGCGAATTTGATCCAGGTTTCGGTAGCGATAACCGGGCAGGTGGCGTCCGACGAGCCGCGTCCGACCTCAACCTCGCGCCAGCCGGTCTTGCCGCGCAGGGTGATCAGCAGACCTTTGTCGAGGATTTCGATCCAGCCGCGTCCGTCTTCTGTCTGGTCGCGTGCAAGGTCAAGACCAGTGACTTCCGATCGCCGCAGACCGCCGGCAAATCCGATGAGCAGCATGGCACGGTCGCGCATGCCGCGCAGGGTTCCCCTGTCCAATGTCTCAATCATGGCGATCAGGTCTTCGGGCAGCAGCGCCTCTTTCTGACGGGGAGGTGCTGCGTGCTTATTGCGGATGCCGGCCATGACTGTGGCGATGGCGCGATCCTTGCGATCGAGCGTCATACCGCGCTGGACAAGGTTCCAGCCGATGGCCGAGAGACGCCGCTCGATGGTTGAGACGCTGTTGGGCTTCACGCCGCGCTCGGCCGTGCCGGACGCGCAGGCAGTGATATAGAGGCCAACGACCTGCGGATCCGGGGGGAGGGGGGAGAGGTTCTGGCGCCGGCACCAGCTCGAAAAATGTTTCCAGTCGGCGGCGTAGGCGCGGCGGGTATTGGCCGAACTCGCAGCCTCGACATAGCCGCGGGCGCGATCGGTCAGATCCTGCAGATGCGCCGGCAGGGCAGGGCCTCCGGCCCCAGAGTCCTCCGCCCCCAAAACATTACCCGAAACCGCCGTGCTGTGGGGCGGCGCAGAATGCTCCTGGGCGTCGTTTTCGGTGTTCTGCTCGCTGATCTGGGCCATTCCCTCTATAAAGAGCAAAACGACTGATAATGCAATCTTATCAATCATAAAAAGATACCGACATGCAGTGCGGAAATAGCAGATAATTATAGCATGAACCGCACGTCCGGTGTAGCGTCACCGGCATGGATTCGTTGCCGTTCGCCCCCTCATCAATGCCGATTCGACTGTTCAGCCTGCCTGGCTGGTCGCAAGCGCGCGGGCGTGATGTATCGCAGGCGGATGCGGCCTTTGCAGCAGGCATCGCCCTGAAATCACTCGATGATCTGGTTCAGCTGGATGCGGTCTGGGCAGGGTGCTGGCGGTCCCGGCAAGCCCTCAAATGTGCCGCCGTTGCCGCGCAGTTGATGCGCCGAACCGAGGACGAACACGCGTTGCGTGACGCGGTTTTGTTCACTGCCGCGGGTGATGACCCGGGGCCGGCCGGAAAGCTGTATCTTGCTACAAAAAGATCGCCGGGCCGATCCGGTGGTGTCACCACGACCTTCGTGAAAGAGCTCGCCGATTTAATGGAGCTCGGTTGGGATGAAGCCCTTGCGGCAATTCCTGATCTGGTCGATGCTGCGCTTCAATCCGGGCGGGCGGCTCCCTTCGCGGTGGCGGACCTGATAACGGCGATTTCTGCCGTTCGCCCGGACGCTGAAGTGCTGGCGTTTATTCTGGCCGACAGTGTCCTGGCGCAAAAACTCAAATGGCCAAAGCCTGTCCCGCTTCTGCTGTCCGAACGCTATGGCCCAGCCTTCCGTACGATCGGGGGCAGGGGGCGTGTTCGCCCGGGCGAAGTGGCGTTCGCCACTGCTATCTGCTTGGCTCTTGTGGAGGCGACGGAAAGCGCTCTGCGTTTAGCCAGCGAGATCGCCCGCCGAGCCGATCAGCTTGTTGCTGTGGCGCCGAAGCTGCGCACCAAGGGAGCGGGGCCAGTGATCCGGGCATTGCTCGAAGAAGATGCGATTGCAGCCACGGCGCCCGGCAGTAACCTGTCCCGTTGGGCAGCAACCCGCCTGTTCGAACGGCTGGAGAGTTCTGGCGCCGTGCGCGAGCTATCCGGCCGCTCGTCCTTCCGGATCTATGGATTGTAACGATGACCGGAGCCCCCGCAGCAAAAACAACCCGCAACAAAAAAGCGAACGTTGCAGCCGAACGGCTGCTTGATCGGGAGTTGGGGGATCTGCCGGCGGAATTGCGGTGGCGGGAATGGATGATGCGAGTCGAGGCGGTGATCTTTGCCTCGGCCGAGCCAGTGACGCGTGAGACCCTGGCGCGGGTGGTCGGGAACGATTGCAGCATCGACCTACTGATTGAAGATCTGCGCGAAGAACTTCGTTCCAGGCCCTATGAGCTGGTCTCCGTGGCCGGCGGCTGGCAGCATCGAACGCGTCCAGTTTACGCGGAGACGATCCGGGCCTCTTCCGCGCCGACGCGCGCGGCCGCTGCGGTGCTTTCCGAACACGAGTCCATGGTGATGATGGCGATTGCGTACTTCCAGCCTGTGACAAGAAGCGAGCTGTCGAAGGTTTTTGGCAAGGAGGTCAGTCGCGATCTGATCGGATCGCTGCGCGGTGCCGGGTTCATTTCCTCGGGGCCACGCAGTCCGACACCGGGGGCACCGTATACCTACGTGACGACGAAACACTTTCTGTCGGCCTTTGGCATGGAGACGTTGCGGGACCTGCCCGATATGGAGGCGCTTGAGGACGCAGGATTGCTGAGCAGAGTTGCCGTGCAAGATGATGTCGCCTTCGATCGAGCTGAAGGGGAGGCAATGCCCATTGAATGAGTGAGGTCAGCGTGTTTCTGCGTGCGCCCCGAACGAGCACGCTGTGAGCGGAGCGAACCGCAGAATTCCGTCGTGGACAACCGTGTTGCCAACTAATGGTCCATCCTAGAGACCTTTAAGGCGAAGTCCGGAGGGAAACAGGTCCTCGCCGTAACGGTGACGCCTGGTGTGATGGCGACGGCATAACCACCGGACTAAAAGGCTCATCGTATTGATCGTGATGAGCATCTACGTAGTCTTCCCGATCAGTTCAGAGTGTAGCGCCTCCAGGGGATGGCCTGCATCGGCACCCGCGACAGAAAATTCACGAGATCATGTCGGCCACGATATGTCGGTACGCCCCGGCTGTTTTGCGCCATGAGAACAATCGGCACGCCTGGGAATGCCGGCTGGAAGCTACAAGCAACCTGATCGGCTTGATGGCCGCTGTTAAGAACGTTCGGCTTAACAATGACTATGGCGAATGTGACGCCTTGCTCGCGAACTAATGCGCCTTCAAACTGCATTTTTCTCTCCATTGATAAAGAGGCCGCCTCACTCCAGGCGGCCTCAGGTCTTAGCCACGTGGCGGGAAAGGATCGCGACCGTAGGAATCCTTGTCCCGGATTTGTCCATTGGGACGGTGGATGACCACTTCGCTCTGCTGGTTGATCGCAATCTTGCGAGCAGCAGTAGCCGCGTCGGCCTGCGTTCCATGGGTGGAGGTCACCCGTTGATTTCCAGCGCCCCGCACGGCCCATTCACCGTTGTAAGGAACCACATGCTGATTTTTCTTTGTCATCGCATCAAAATCCTTTTTCTTGAGTGCCATGTTAATTTACTTTAAGGAAAATTTAATTGTCAATATGGTTATTTTGGTTTACGAATTGAAATTGAATTTTTACGCATGGAGTGATCATGACCATCGAGATGAAAAATGTGCTGGAGTTAGCCGATGCGGCACTTTCCGCTGACTACACACGCGTGCGCAGAGCTGCGAATGCGCTCGCGCGAGATCTCGACAAGAATGGTGAAACCTCTATTGCCAAGGAACTCAAGGCGCTGGTGCGGAAGAGGGGGGTACCTTTGAAGGCGTCTGGTTACATGGAATCGCTGCCTGTGGACTCGAAATCTCGGTTGCCGCTTGTCGAAGAGCAGACTTGGCCCGATACCCCTGTTTTCCTGAACGAAAGCGGTTGGCGCGTGTTCAGCGATTTCATCGCGGATGCCCGTCGCATTGATGACTTGAGCGCCAAAGGATTGGCGTCGCGACTAGGGCTTCTGCTCTCCGGCCCACCGGGAACAGGTAAGTCTCTTCTTGCCGGCCACATCGCTGCACAGTTGTCGCGACCGCTATACGTCGTCCGGCTCGACTCCGTGATCTCCTCGTTGCTCGGGGACACAGCAAAGAACATCCGTTCGGTGTTCGATTTCGTGCCGGCACGAAACGCCGTGCTTTTTCTTGATGAAATGGATGCAGTCGCAAAGCTGCGTGACGATCGGCACGAGCTCGGCGAACTCAAGCGCGTGGTCAATACCGTCATTCAGGCCTTAGACGGACTGGATCCCAGCTCGATCGTGGTTGCTGCGACCAATCATGCGCATCTTCTTGATCCAGCAATTTGGAGACGGTTTCCTTACAAAATAGAGCTTAGTCTTCCAGACGAAAGAGTCCGCGCTGACCTCTGGCGCCATTTTCTTTTTGAGGACAAAGATGAGGAGGGGCGCGCCGAGCTGTTCGCCGTGGTGTCTGAGGGATTGTCGGGGGCCGATATTGAAACGTTGAGCTTGTCTGCACGACGTCATGCCGTTCATGAGTCGCGCGACATCGATTTCGGAGCTGTCGTTGTTGCTCTGTTAGAGCCGCGTTCGGGGCATTCAATCTCTGTCCAGCGGCAGCCGTTGGATGCTGAGCAGAAGCGCCAGGTAGCGGTCGCACTCAAGGAGAAGCACGGTATTGGGGGTGCGGATACGGCTCGCATTCTTGGCGTGTCGCGGCAAGCCATTTATGCTTATTTGAAGCAACAGGATGGGGAGACGTAGGATGGCGGAGCTTCGAGACCAGCCCCTTCTCTATCCCGTTCTGAGCCTTCAGATGGACCCGGCGCTTCGGAGTCCGACGGGGCGTGGCAAAGGCATCGATAGTATCGTCAAAGAGCGGCTCTGCAGACAGCAGGACGTCCTTTCGAGCGAAACACGCGACATCTATGAACATCGCTCGAAACTGCCCACATATTCGGGGCTAACGCACCTCGTCGTTCGCATGTTCAGTGAGGATTCACTTGCGCCCACGCACACCCCCGATGACCTCTTTTCTCAGCGTCACGGGTGTAGGCTGGTTGCTCCCCTTCCTGGTGGCTATTTGATCGAGGCCGATGTCCAACAGTTGCCTCGTCTCCTAAACGCAATCGAGCATCCAGTCGGCTATGCGGTGCAAGCCGACATATCACGTGTTTCTTCTCTCGAGCCGTTCGATACGAAAAGCCGATTGCGCGGGCGCTCTGTCAACGAACTCTGGGATTCCGCACCAGAAGATGATGGCGGACGATTGTTTGTGGTCTGGCTGGCTCCGTTTCGCGATCGTGAAGCCAAGTCAGAAGTTCTGGCGCGCATTCAGGGCTTTGCCAATGAGAGGTTGGTATTGCCGACTTTCACCAGTGTGCGCCTCGCGCTTGGCACCTTGGATGAAGTCGAAGAGCCGCGTACGCTCACTACTCCGCGACAATCCAGTATCGCGCGGGCGATGCGGGACTACCGAAACACCGGCGTTGGCCGGGCCACAGTTCGTATTCCAAACAAGGAAGGATTGCGGCAACTAATCGCCTCCGGCGCTTCCTATCGAATTGATCCTGTGCGGCCTATCAGAGTGGCGGCGCCTGGCGAAGGAGCGGAGCCTTCTGCACCAGCTATCGATGAGAATGCTCCGGTTGTCGCCGTCGTGGATGGCGGTCTGCATGCGCGAAGCTACAGCGCGGCTGAAGCATTTAGGGCGACACCGTTTGTAACGAACGCCCAAGCCGACAAGCCTCATGGAAATAGTGTCAGCTCACTCGTTATCCATGGGCACGCCTGGAACAAAAATCGTTTGTTGCCGGAACTAAACTGCCGTGTCGGAACAGTTCAGGCCGTCCCTCACCGGAAGGCAAATCGCCGGTTCGATGAGCGTGAGTTGGTCGACTATCTAACGGAGGTTGCTCGACTTTACCCAGAGGCGCGCGTCTGGAACATCTCTGCCAACCAGGACGGTGCGGGCTTGGATCCTTCCGATGTCAGCGTTCTCGGGCATGAAATTAGCCTTCTGGCAAGATCGGCGGGCTTCCTCCCCGTAATCTCCGTCGGAAATGTCAGCCCTGACAACAACTCTCGGCCAAATCCGCCAGCGGACTGCGAGGCGGCGATTGTCGTGGGTGGACGCCAGGCGCTTGCCGATGGAACCCCGGGCGACAGCTGCCCTGCATGCCTGCCCGGTCCCGGTCCCGACGGGATGATGAAGCCGGACCTGTCATGGTTTTCGAATCTCAGGATGCTGGGCGGAGTCGTCGATACGGGAAGCAGTTATGCAACGCCATTGGTCTCGTCATTGGCCGCCCATACGTTTGATAGTCTACGTGAACCAACGCCGGATCTGGTCAAGGCCCTCTTGATCAATTCCGCAGAGCGAAGCGAGCACGATCCATACCTGGGTTGGGGAACTCCATATCAAGGCCATATGCCTTGGACCTGCGCGCCGGGCAGCGTCACACTTGCATGGCGGGCCCAACTCGAGCCTGGAACAGCCTACTACTGGAACGACATTCCCATCCCTCCTGAGCTAGTGCGAGGCGGCAAATTGTTCGGACGCGCCAGTCTGACGGCTGTTCTGAGGCCTCTTGTTTCGCCGTTTGGCGGCGCGAACTATTTTGCTTCCCGGTTGGAGACATCGTTGATGTATCCGACTGGTCCGGAAAAGTGGCCGTCACTTCTCGGATCGATGAAGGAGTCGACCCTCCCAGAAAACGACGCTCGCGATGAGCTCCGCAAATGGCAGCCAATCAGAAGGCATTGCCGGGACTTTACCAAAGGGAGTGGGCTTGGCTTTTCGGGCTCGAACCTGCGTCTCTACGCTCGCGTTTACATGCGCGACCTCTACCAGTTCGGGTGGACGCATCATAGCCAGGCCGGGGCGCAAGAAGTTGCGTTCGTACTCACGCTTTCGAGCGCAGATGGACAAAAATCGATCTATGACTCCACTGCGCGCGCGCTCGGCAACTTTGTTGAAAGCGCTGTCTTGAACCAGGACATCGAGGTTTCGAATGAGTTTTAGCGGGTCGACGTCTCCCTAATTCGCAACGGCCGAAGCAGTTGAGGCAGATGCGTTTGAGAGCCCGTTTTCCATCGGTTTTCCGGAAATGGAGTTTGTCGAAGCGTTGGCTCTCAACGTTGCCAATGTGGGGGGCCGGTAGATGCAGTTGAGCAGTTGCTGTCACAAATTCTAGTCGAAGATATTCTGCAGAGTGCAGCTTTGATGCTGCGCAAGTCCCCCTCGGTGAAGCTTCACCCGGCGTATTTCAAGGAGCGCTGCGCGTCGTTGGCCCGGCTTGCACAGGACGGATTCGAGACCTTGTATGTCGAATTGGTGTTCTCCACCACCAACGCGACTATCTGAGCCGTTCCCCGGCAGTAGATCTCCATAAACTCCCCCGATTTCAGGCTCCGCGACATGCGGTGGAATAAACGTGGACCTGATGATTCGCTACCATGCGCTTTTCTTCGGCAAAAGGTTCGTTCTCCATGCGCCGGCCCAGAATTTCTTCCCTAGGTAAGTCGCCTGACTTCCAAATCCGATGGAATCAGATATCATTCCGTTCGGAGCTGATCGCCAGGGCTGCAAGCGACCCTAAAGCCGGCAATTTCGATACCAGTTATCACCTGAACGGCAACCAATCAGCCGGCGCAAGGTGACATGAAGCGCTTGTGTTCACCGTATCAGACGCCGGAGTGAATTGGATTTGTCATGTCTATCCACAAAGAATGCGTTGATGCCCTGCGTGCTAAATACCGCGCGTTGACGGGGAATAAACTTGTCGCGGGACACGCCCACGAAATCGTTGCCGCCTATTTCGGATACGGAACTGCGGCAGCACTTCGCGCTGAAGCGAAATATCTGCTCACGTCGCTCGAAGAAGCTGATGTTCTGATGCCGGCGCTCGCGCTCATGGACCAGAGAATTGCTGAAATGCAGGGAATTTCTGATGACCTGCCAACCGTCGACGAACTTGCAAAGCAAATTTCAGGCTTTCTTGTCGAAGCGGGGCATTTCTCGGGTAAGATCTGGAGCAACAGAAACATCGGTGAGGAAGTCAGTACATACGCTTACGAAAATCCGCTGACGATCCTTGACGAGCTTTCGGGAGAGATGGCGGCGACGAATGCCTACTTCGATGGATTTTATATCGACAAGTCAGACGTATCGTCGAACGATGAGGGCCTGACAGTTACGCTTACAGGCACTGCGGAGGGCGAACAGGATCAAGACCGAGTGTTTTCTGGCGACAAGATCAACTTCACAACCTCTATGACTTTCGATCTCGTGGCCGGACGCGTGGCCTACCGAGAGCCTGAATTCGACACGGGTGGCAGCGTCGACGATTCCTATTATTTCGATGATCATGCCGCGTGACTGAGGTCAGGACCGTCATTGATGCCAGCGATGGCGGTCCCCACACTCGCTCGCGCCTTGAGGTCGTTCGCCGCGGATTTCGACAGTCCGCGTTCGCACCGGAAATTCTGAGAGGCTGGATCGAACGGGAAATCGATGCTGGCACGTTAGAGCTTGGACCGGGCGAGACGAGACGACAGGAACTTTTCAATTTTGGTGCCGATCTCAGGAAATACAAACGTGAGGAACGGTAGCGTATCTTCATCGGGAAGATAGCGTTGATCACCTGCCCGGATGTTCTCCCGGATCGTGCGGGCGCGTTTTTCCCACTTTCCGCTCTTGTCCTGGGCTTTGATCAATTCCTCGCACCCATATTCTTTGAGGGCAAATCCCATCGCGAGCGCGTGTTCCGGATATCCGTCGCAAATGCGGTGCGCCACCTCGATGAGGTGTTTGAAGTCCCAACCGATCGGGCGCTTTTCGTGCGCGCTTAGGACGCCATTCAAGAGACCGGTGACGGCCCGGTCAAATCGGTCGTTGGTCGGAGGTGTAACGCCGCGGCCGGACAATTCTGCAATCAGGCCGCGCCACGTCTCCTCAGCGGACAAAGGATCAGGAGTGTGCTGATCGTGCGCCAACCAAAATGAGCAAACCTTTTCACCCAGGTCGCGATCCCGCGTTTCGACCTCGATCTTTGCGTTTTCGAGGAGCAGCGTTGATTGACCCTCGTAGTCGAAGGCCCAGGCTGACTGTGATTCCAGACTTATGCTCAGATCGCGGAAAGCGACGACCCGGGACGCCCAACGATCAGTCATGTCGCCTGAGGTTAATTCCGGCACGCGGTAGTGCACGCGGAGGTAAAATATCCCGCTTCTTTCAGACAAAGCCGTGGTCTCTTCGTCGATAACGAGAATGTTCGAGTTATTGGAGAACAGGAGATCGTCGGTTGTCATGCGCCGATAGCCCGGATCAAATCCTGCCATCACCCAAATAAGCAAAGCGCCTTCGCTACGATAGAATGAGCGACGTCCCGCCACCACGTCGAGGAAGGTCGTCGACAGCTGCGCCTCGAAAGCCACCCGGCCAAAGATGGTGAGAGCCTGCACATCGGGTTGACGTCGGCTGCCAGGGTCTCGGGCAGAGCGCCACTGCCTTTCAGAGAGGATTGCGCTGTTCGAGGGATCGGCCGCAAGACTGCGCAGGAGCCGTTCCTTGATCTTTCGATGAGCGACACTTTCTCGCTGACCGTCATATTTTAGCGCCCGGATCTCATCGCGGCTCAATGCCGAACGCGTGATCGACGGACAAGAACCGTCCTCCCGGCAGTGGCGAAAGAAGAAACGCTTTTCGCGTGAGGCAACCAGATAGACCGGCGTTGCACAGAGCCCGCAAGCGAATAGCGGATAATCCGCGAGATGTTCCCGGATCGAAACACGTTCTGCGACCAATCGATCATAGCGCCTTTGCGAGATAAAGGCTGTGGCATCGATGAATTCCCCGCTCTCCAGATCGAGGATCTCGGTAATCTCTGGCTTTTCCACAGGCTCGGCAAACGCGAGCGGATCAAAGGTGACATTTCCTTGCATTGTCGCACCTAGCTTTGAAACTCAGTCGAAGATAGGCAGATTCGGTTGCTTTCATGCACGCAAAATGACCAAATCCTTTCGATAAGTGATCGGAGGACAGGCGAGAGATGAATCGGTTTTTTTCCGACAGACATGGGTACAGTGGGCGGGAACCGGAAATTACCATCCGCGAGGATGCTCCCGACTTTCTGCGGTTTCAAGTTGCCAGTATCGCGCGAAATTGCGGATTTAGCCCGAGTGCAATCCGGACCGTCGTTTGTGATATCCTGCTTGAGGTTCCGGACCCTGGCAACTGGAGCGAATACCCAAATATCTGGGAAGAAGTCCTGGGCTTGTTGAGAAACTGCGAGTGGTACAAGGTCTATGATATCGCTGAGGCACTTTGGCGCAGTTTCGAGTACCGCCCCGACGAACAGGGTCGCTTTGAGGAAGACCTGAACAGGGTATTTCGCGAAAAAGGCATTGGCTGGCAGCTAAAAGATCCAGATGGCATCGTCTTCCGTGGAGATCCGACCTTCGCGATTGCAACCGAACACGCCGTTGACGCTTTCGAGCAGACCGGAAGATACACCGCCGCCGGCGAAATTCGCGAAGCGCTCAAGGATATTTCGCGTCGGCCGGACCCCGATCGGACAGGCGCCATCCAGCATTCGATGGCCGCGCTCGAATGTGTAGCGCGAGACCTTACCAACGCTCCCAACCTGAATCTCGGCCAGATTATCAACGGTCTGGCCCTGACACCCCCTTTGGGAGAGGCTGTCCATAAACTGTGGGGGTACGCCTCGCAAAATGGTCGTCACGTACAGGAGGGCCGTGATGCGAGTGCCGCTGAGGCGGAGCTCGTTGTCAGTGTTGCGTGTAGCCTGGCTGTATTTCTGCTCAGGCGAAATTGAGCCACGCAGCAAATCGCTTTCCTGCGTTCCAATGAAGCCTGTGGTATAGACGCCGTCGCAGGGGCAGAACGAGAGTTTCCTCTCTTTTTACGGGTATATTCGCGGAGCCACGATTCTCGAAGGGATCCACAATGCATATCTCGCACGTTCAATTGGTAAACTATCGTAACTTCGAGCGTGCCAACTTTCATTTTAACAAGGGCATCAACACGATCATCGGCGAGAACGGTTCAGGAAAGACGAACCTGTTCCGCGCGATGCGCCTTATGCTCGACGACGATTTCCTCCGCTGGGCCTATCGCCTCGAAGAGACCGATTTCCATCGGGGCCTTGGCAACTGGCGAGGCCATTGGATCATCATCAGCATTGAATTTGCTGAGGTGTCGCAAGACGAAGCGATTCAGGCGCTCTTTCTTCATGGAACCGGGGTTATCGAAGACGAAGCCGTCGCGAGAGCCACCTATAACCTGATATTTCGACCGAATGCGGCAACGCGGACCCGGCTCAGTCAGCTTGCGGAAGGAGATCATGCCGGCCTCGCGGCAATTCTGAACACGATTACACTTGACGACTACGAGACCGTCTTCACCGGAAAGAGCACAGCCGACTTCTCCGATCCTGCCACCTATCAGGCTTTGGTCGGCGACTTTGCCGCGGTGCAGTTTCCTGAGGAGCTTCATCCAGCTGGCCTCGGCGGGAGAATTCCGGGCATCATGTCGGTCAGCAAAGAAGTCTGCTTCACCTTCATACAAGCATTGCGGGACGTGGTGAGCGAATTCCAGGGGCAGCGGACAAATCCGTTATTGACGTTGCTGCGCAGCAAGAGCGGCGAAATTGATCCCGCTGTATTGGTGCCGATTACCGAGCGCGTCAAAGCGCTCAATATGGAGATCGAGGCACTTCCAGATGTGGGCGAAATCCGGGCCGACATCCGGGAGACAATCCACGATGCGGCTGGGGAAACGTATTCTCCCGCGAGTCTTGCGGTGAGGTCAGCGATTCCTGACGAGGCGGACCGGCTGTTCCAGTCGTTGAAACTCTTCGTGGGTGAAACGGATGACGACTACGAGGGAACGATCAACGAACTGAGCCTTGGGGGCGCGAATCTGATCTATCTGACGCTGAAGCTGCTCGAGTTTAAATACCAGAAGGCCAAACAGGCATGCGCGAACTTTCTGGTGATCGAGGAGCCCGAAGCGCATATCCATACGCACATACAGAAAACTTTGTTCGACCGGCTGAGCTACCCCGATACTCAGGTGATTTATTCCACCCACTCGACCCAGATTTCGGAGGTCAGCAACGTCGAGAATGTCAACATTCTCGGTCGAAACGGCTCCCGCTGCGAATCTTTTCGTCCAAGTGCGGGACTCGATGAACCGGAAGTCAGAAGCATCCAACGTTATCTCGACGCGGTCAGAAGCAATCTCCTATTTGCCAAGAGTGTGATCCTTGTTGAAGGCGATGCGGAAGAAATCCTCGTGCCTGTCCTGGTCAAGGAAGTTCTCGGGGTAAGCTTGGATGAATTGGGCGTAAGCCTGATCAACATCCGAAGCACCGGATTCGAGAATGTCGCTGTGCTCTTCCATGACCTCAGAATAAGACGACGATGCGCAATCGTCACCGACCTGGATGCGACCTTCTTCGATACCGAGGCAGTCGAAGGTGACACGAAGGCCTTAAAGAATGCGAAAGAGAAGGCAATCGGCGCCCAGGCTGCGGGGATCGCTCGACGCGCGCGTTTGACGGCATTCAAGGAGGGGAACGACTGGATCACCGTCCATTATGCTCCGCGGACGTTCGAAGTCGACTTCGTGGCTGCTGGCAACGCAGAACTTGCTGTTTCTGTTCTGAACGCGGTCTACAAGGACAATCCGACCATCGTTGCGGCAACCGCAGAATTGCGGTCAAACGATCCGGCAGTGTTTGGCCGGCGGATCCTCGCCATGGCGGACTATGCCGGGAAGGGATGGCTCGCCATCCAGATGGCCAAGCAGGTATCCGCCTCGATGCGGATCCCGGATTATCTCGTTGAATCGATCTTTTCCGCGCATCGGCCAATTGGTCGTGCTGTTCTCGCGAATATGATCGAGCACCGTCTAAAGTTCCATCAGGACGCGGCGGTGATCGCAGACGCGCAACTTGCGCAGCTCAAAGAGCAGGTGAAATCATTCCGCGCAGGGCAGCTGGACATCGCGCCGCTCCGCGAGGCGTTGATTGCGTCCGTCGCCGGCGACGTCATCATCGATATCATGGGACATGCCTGATGGTGTTTGTATGGCAGGATGGCGATCTCAACGAAGAGCAGACTGACGCTGTTCTTCATGACGGGAATGTCTTTCTCGCCGCCTGTCCGGGAAGCGGCAAAACGAGAGCTCTGACCTACAAGATCGCCCTCGAGCTCTCGAAGCTGGATAGTGAGCGGCACTGGGTCGCCGCCATCACCTACACGCATCGTGCCGCCGAAGAAATTGCGGAGCGTATTGAGAGGTTTGGTGTCTCGACCGACCGGCTCTGGATCGGCACGATACATTCATTTTGTCTTGATTGGATAATTAGACCCTACGCAATTTATCACGACGGGCTAGCTAACGGGTTCCGGGTGATAGACCAGCATGAAACCGACGACATTCTCGCTGAGCTGTGCGCGCAGTCTCCAAATTATGTCCGGCCTTTGGACTGCAGATACTATTTCACGACAGCCGGCTTCGAGCTTGAGGGAGCGAACCCGAACCGGCGCGCTGCTGCGGCAGCCGTGCTTCAACATTATTGGGATCGCCTTCGTGATCACCGGCAGCTGGACTTTGAAATGATCTTGAGCAGCGCTCACGAGTTGATTGCCAGCAATCCTTCGATTTCAGTGCTGCTGGGATCTTTGTTTCGCTATATCCTCGTTGATGAATATCAGGATACAAAAGAGATCCAGTACGCAATTGTTGCCGCCATTCTCAGGGCGTCGGCGGGAAATACCAGAACGTTTATCGTTGGGGACCCTAACCAGGCAATATACGGATCCCTGGGGGGGTATGCGATGACCCGGCCGGAATTCGCGGCGCGCGCGGGCATCGATCTAGCCGAGAAGAGCCTGTCGAACAATTACCGCTCCTCGGAACGGGTAGTCGGATATTTCTCCAACTATTGTGTCGTTCCTGCGATCACCGAGGCTGTCGGCAAAGACCGCGACTATGGAAGCTTGATTTCCTTCGACCAGGAGATCAATCACCAAGAGCTGGATGATGAGATCGTCCGACTCATCCGCTACAATATCGAAACCCTTGGAATTTCCCCGCACGAGATCTGCGTTGTTGGACCGCAATGGGTGCAACTGGCAGCGATAACTCGGCGCCTCGTGGCCGCGCTGCCAGAGTACAATTTTGACGGTCCTGGCATGGCGCCGTTTTCTCGAGACCAAGACAATATCTGGTTCAAGATATCTCGGCTCGCATTAACACGACCAGAGCCACAAATGTTCGTCCGAAGGATGCGCTGGGCCGGCGAGGTCCTGGAGCATTTTAGGTCTGTAGGCGTCGATACTTCGCAAATCTCTCGACGAGATCTTTTGCGCCACTGTAATCAGATCGAGATTCTGGTCGATGATGGTCTCGAGTATTTGGAGCTGTTTTTTGACGAGCTGCTGCTGGTGCTTGGGATCGACATCGCGCTGTTCCCGTCACTTGGCGATCATCGCACGGCATTCTTCGATCGCTCACGCCTCCAAATCGAGCGGCTGGAAAACGCCGGCGTGCAAGTGGTGTCCAACATCGCAATGTTCAGACGCGTGTTCGCGACGCGGTCCGGAATTACAATTTCCACCATTCATGGCGTCAAAGGTGCTGAATTCGACTGCGTTATTGCATTCGCATTGCTTGAGGGCATGGTTCCGCACTTCGCCGATCCAAACGCGCTCGATAGTGCCAAGAAACTTCTTTACGTGATTTCGTCGCGTCCAAGAAAAAACCTCCATTTGATCTCTGAGGTCGGGCGGATCAATGGAATTGGCGAGCCGTACGAGACGACAGATATCCTCGCCGAGCACATTTTCGGCTATGACTTGGTGGACGCCTCAGGTTAACGGAAGCTTAATGACATACCGTCGTGACGGGCATTCACGCGCTGCGTGCGCCATTCAGAAAACTTTCAAGTGTCTCAATGCTTGCCATTACCTCAGCAAAAGTGGGAGGTATGCCGAAGATCATTGCTGACATACGTTCGTAGTCTGCAGCCAGTTTCTCGCGCATCTCGGCCGTCGGCACCAGACGATATGACCCAGGCACAGCGCGATCGTAGCGGTGATCGGGTGCACGAAACATCAATTCCTTGTGCTGTCGGCTTGCCTCCGCGAGGTCGCCCATCGAAGCGGCCTTGGTTCCATGTTCGGCGTCACGCCATATCTGGTGGACATCATAGTAGTGCCTCGAGTAGCGGTTGAGATCAGGGACCTTGCGGGCAGGATCTGCTTCCGCACTTCGTTTGTCGGTCATCTCTGTCATCGCGTGCAGAATGAGCACTTTTTCCCAGAAAGTTCGTTCCGGCTTCACCGTCGTCACGTTCGGAATGACAAGCTCCTTATCTCTCCTAAATTCGGAGGCAGCATAGGGGAGGATTTCACGCGGCTCAGCGGGTACCGGATCGGGTCGAGCTCCACCTTCGATCCGCACGGCGGCCTCCACGTATCCGCCGCTAGTGTCGAAGACGCTCTTGTAGCCGACGACGAGAATGTCCAACGCTTCCTTCCTGCGATAGGCGTCGTAGCCAAACGACAAGGAAAAATGTCCCACTCGGTCGATGGCAGCTTCCGCCTCCCCGATCTCTATGGCGAGCATCTCCCTAAGCGGCCCGGAAATATACTGCCGCGCGGCCTCATCTACCCGTTCGGCAAGGATCTTCTGTTGCTGGGTCACGGATTTGAGTGCTGCAATTTCCGCCTCGAGCGGAACATGAAGATCGGCCTTGTAGATGCCGATATCTATGTCTTCCGAAAAGCGACGTATCAGGCCGTAAGCTTTGCTCAGGCTCGTGCCTCCCTTGAAATAGAGGCGCACCGCGTCGGGCGGACGCCGATTGAAAAGGAAATCGAGAACCCAGCAGACATAGAGGTCTTTTTCGATATTCTCCCCCCGTGTCTCCAGCTCGGCTGCCGCAGCGGAAAAGAGCGCTCGCTGTTCGTCAGGGCTGGAGCGAAGGATCTCAAGAAATGTCGGGTACATGCTGAGCCTCCGACTCTTGTCCGTCCTTTCCACTTTCATCTGCAGGTGGCAGCTCTGCGATGATGGTGCTCACAATAGGGAACATCCAAGCCGGAAGAGCGTGGACATTTTCCCGCAGGTCCTGAAGGATCACTTGTCGCTCCGGGCTCTGTGACAGATGGCGGACGATGCCACTGACGGCGGGTGCAAGACTCGATCGGTCGTCGCGAAACCAGTTGAGGGCCTGCACGATCCTCATGGCCGGCCGTCCGGCCCAATATGCCGTCTTGGCGGCGATGCGCTTGAAGTCGAGCGTATAGATCACGGGTTTCGTTGCATTCGGATCGCCGACATTGGCCTCGATCTCAATCGTTCGAGGATAGGTGTCCGCATAGATGGTCGACCGTGCGGGAACAGCCGTCGTCAAACCGAGATCATTGGCGGCGGTCATTCCATCGACCAACACCCGTAGTTTGTCGCGCCGTGCGATCGCCTCGATAAAGGAGGAGCGTGGTGGAAATACCATCTTGCCGGTCAGGGCGCTTGTTCCTGGCTTGTCATAGAGGCCACGATAGGGACGCCGAATGTCGCCGCGCTTCGCCAGCCGCTGAAGGGCTTTCTCTACAGCGTTTGGCGTGCCGATGTCCAAGAAATCCGCCCGTGTCCAGACACCCGACGGCGCAGCTTGCGCGATCCGGTCGCGGGTCCGATCAAGTGTATCTGACGTTGGGTCGGGCATGTTAATTTTCGCTTTCCGACCAAAAAATATATACAAAATCTGGTCAGTAGCAAGGTGAGATTGGATTACTGACCAGAATTTAGATAAAAATTTTGGTCAGTAACGTAAAACGCATTAATTGTAGGGGCAATCAGCATAATCCGCACTCGCTACCGCCGGCTATTTCGTTTAGCAGTAGCAACCGGACGAGATATTTTTGATACTCCCTTGAGGCACATCGCGCCGATCAGTTGGAACGTATCCACCTCGCCGGCATCGGCGTCGGTGTCGCGTTCTCCATCTCTTTGTTTTTCATGATTATTTCCAGGATGCGCAGTGCTGGTCGCAAGTTCGATTCCGTTCAAGACCTACAGACGGCAAATGGGGCGGGAAAGGCGGCTTACAGCGGTATCGACGAGTGACCGGAAAGAAGGGTGCCTTAGCGGCCAGACAGCTTGGATGCTGAGGGTGCCGCACGATCCGTTCTCTCAGGGCAGGCAACAGCGCTCCCCAAAACCAATCAGGATCGTCGGAGATGATCCGACATTTGAAGATTGCGCGTGATAATGCCGTCAAATCAAGCTCGCAGGCGATGGTGACCCTGAAGACGTAATCATCAATGCACCTGTCGATCTGCGTGACACGCTGGATCAAATCCGAGGAAAAGTCGCGCTGATTCGGCATCTCGCAGCCTACCGACCTGGCGACATCGACACGCCGTTGGCCTCTGCAAAAATAGCCATGCGCGCATTGGCGCGTCGTTGGCTATGGTTGCATGAGGAAATCATCCCACATGACAAGGATCTGGAACGAATGGTCACCAAACGCGCACCAGACTTGATGGCTTCGCATGGGATTGCAACGCTGACAGTGGCGAAGATGTTGATCTTAGTTGGCGATGAGGCACTGTGACGCCGACGAGGGATCGGCTTTAAGAATCAGTTAAGGTTAATAAAGCATTCTCTTCGCGCGACGAACCAGTTTGGAGAAGTAAGGATGCGAACAGCCGTGTGCCCTAAGCACCCCGCTTTGGCTTTGTTTTTCGTGTCGTGGATAGCTTTTGGATTTGCGTCTCCGCCACACCTCGACGAATCAAGGGGTACGCAAATGGAAAGGACCCTGGAACCCCGAACAACCCAGAACGCCAATCGTTTTGTATTCCTCGACAGTTGGGAGGACTATGGCAAAAAAGGCGCCCGGATCAAGCTGCGGGGTGCCCACGAGATTGGTTCTGCGACATCGGCGGTTTTAACGAAAACTTACAGGCTGCCGCGCAGTAAGACGACCGGGCTATCAACCGGGATATCGATCACCCAATCTGGCTTCGTGCCGCTGCTATCGGAGTTCGGGGAACTTAGGCAAAGCTTCGGGTATCTTACAATGAGAGACGCTTCGGCACTTCATAATCCCGAAGATGATCGTTTGGCCGGTGTCCCGCCTGTTCTCGCTGCCCTCGTCACCAATAATTCGGCTGATGTTCTTGCCATGGCCTACGCCCCGACGGACGCTTACCATGCTCCAGAGGGGGCTTTTGATGCAGTGCTGGGAGGCGAAACAGACATAGGTCGTTTTGTTCCCCCGGTGGAGGAAGGTGACCATGATTGGATGAGCCAGCCTCTCCCAGCATCGGTTTTCTCGGCCACTGAACAAAAATGCTTGGCGACCGGTATTTACTTTGAAGCGCGCGGTGAAGAGGTGAAGGGACAGGCTGCTGTCGCCCAAGTTATTCTAAATAGAGTGCGTAACCCCAAATACCCCGGCAGCATCTGCGGAGTAGTGTACCAAAACAAGAGCTGGTTCAACAGATGTCAGTTCTCTTTCGCCTGTGACGGTGTAGCCGATTTGATTGTCGACCGAAGAGCTTTTCGGCTCGCAAAAGACGTCGCGATGGCGGTATCTGCTGGCAAGATTTTTCTTGCCGAGGTCGCTTCGTCCACTCATTATAATGCAACCTACGTGAACCCTTCCTGGGCCGCCTCCATGCAGCGCATGACTCAGATTGGTTCGCATATTTTCTATCGGACGATAGGCGGCGGCTGGAGCTGATAGGCACCACGCCACGCTTTCTATCCGTGCATCGGGGCTTTTCAGTTAGATGAAAGCTGAGTGCTCAATATGGTGGGTTCGTCTAAAATGGATACTCTGACTATAGCGTCGTATCTTGTCTCAGCCTCTAAACTATCGATTTTAATTTCGCGCGCACAGCCGCTTACGGTGAATTTTCTCGAAATCGCCCATGGTTTCCGCAAGGGGAATTTTGCCGGTGAGCAACGCTGTTGTCGCTTGGCAGTCAATCGTAAGAATGCGCCGAATGTTCCAAGTTTGGCATTTATTTGTGAGAATTTCGACTGTCGGGTTCTCAAATTAAGTGCATCTGTGTCAACGGTGGAGATTGTGAGATGAACCGCAAGACGCCGTTTAGCATTGATGAGCAAGGGAAAACGGTCGTGTAGCTCGGTCTGTCGTCTCCGAAGAGAAGAGATATTATCTATAAACGTCAAGTCACCCAAGCCCCTCCTGCAGCCAGTCAAACGATTGAAACCAAACTTCTCGATGATCAGAATGTTCCCGAGCAGGCGGAGGCGCCGCTGAATCACATTCTGCCGCGGGCCGGTACGCCTCGGTGATCTGGTGGTGCGACACTGGAATCGGTGGGAACAGAAAATGCTTATGTTATTGATCGCCGCACCCATTGTCGGTCTATCGACTCTCCGCGGATTGCGCCGCGTACCAAGCGGAGACGGCTTGTATCTGTTCTTGCGTCATGTTCTCGGCGATCTCGGCCATGACGTACGTGTATTGAGTGCCGCCGCGCGTTCCTTCCTTCCAGAGATGAAGGTGCTCCGAGAGGTACCATTCGGGTAGGCCGGAGAGATAGGGATAATACGGGTTCCGGGCGCGGCCGGTGGCGCCGTGGCAGCTCCGGCAGGCGGGAATTTTGCGCGACGCGATGCCCTCCAGTGCGATGCGTCGCCCGAGCTCCAGAAGTTCATCCCGGCTGGCCGGGGGCCCCGCAACTGCCGCCATCGGCACCGTGCTTGCCCCGGCATCGCCTTCGCCCTCGAGCACCCCCGCCTCGTCCTGTTGTGTTTCGGTGGCCGAAACCAGGGTTTCGACAGCATCCGTCGCGACCGCCGGCGGGGCGGATGCGGTCGCGTCGTCGCTGGTGTCGGAACCAGCCGGTCCGCGAGCAGCCACGCCTTCGTCGCTGGAACCAAGGGGCACCGACTGCGCCGCAAAATAGCGCGCGAGTTCGGCGAGCACCTCGGTCTCGTAGCGGGTCGCGGGCGGTTCCATGAACCCGCTCTGGCGGTCGCCGCGCGCAAACGCGAGCAGGGTGGCGTAGAGATAGAGCGCGGGTTGACCCGCAATCGCCGGAAAGGCATGGCGGGCTTCGCCCTCTCCGCGGCCCAGCCCGTCGAGACCGTGGCAGCGAGCACAATCGGTGAGCGCATTGTCGATGATGCCATCGAGTGCGGGCATGGTTTCACCACCCGCTTTGAGCTCGTCGTCAGCCAATCCGCCGCCCAGCGCGAGGTCTGCATATTCGGTCCGGGACATGTCGGGAAGCGCCCGAAGAAACGCCACCTGCGCCCAAACCTCGTCCTTGCGGTCCTGCGCAGGCCAGGCCGGCATCCCGGAGTACTTGATGCCGTTTCTGACGATCCAGAACAGCTCCTCGTCACTCCATTCCGCAACCTTCTCCTCGAGCCGCGGCGGCGAGGGCACCATCTGCTCGACCACCGGTGATTGCGGCACGCCGGGGGCGCCGTGGCAGGCAGCGCAACCGGTAGCGTAATGGCCGGCCGCGCGACGCACCAACATCGGGTCGTCGAGGTCGACCTCCTCGGGCTTCGAAATCAGCATCGACTGTGTTCTGACAGCATTCTCCATCGTCCAGCCGAGGAACCATCGTGTCACCGACCAATGCCCGGACGAGGCGGCGATCGAAACCAGGCCTATCCAGCCGACCAGCAGCGCGCCCGTCACGCCAAGCACGGCGAGGCCGGCGATCCTCCTCCAGGTGATGACGACGTTCAGGTGCATGGATCTCTCCCGGGCGGGCGCGCGTTCATTACCGGCAGTCCCAGAAGACGAAGACCGGCAGCGTCTCGAAGACCACCGCGGTGAAAGAGAGCGCGGCGAGAAGCAGTGTCGAGAATTCCAGGAAGCGCTCGCGCGCCCGCCCGGGAGAGATCCATGCACCTGAAGACATCATCATTCGGCGCGCATCGGTAAGCCGCCAGGAAATAGCTGAACAGGAAATGAAAGCCCCAGATGGTTGGCGCGGCGACCAGGGTCCAGAGGTTGTCTTGCGTTTTGCCGAATACCTGCATGTGTCAGCCTCACGTCAGAACGGGGAGATAGGCGAGCGTCCCCACTGTGACGATCACCGTGAGCCCGACAAAGTGCCAGTAAAGTGCGACATTGAAGATATCGATGTCGTGCGCTGGCGTCATCCGCCCCGCCAGCGAGCGGGCGAGGCAGTATCCAAGCATGAGACTTCCCGCGACGCCGTGCGCGGCGGTCCAGATGGTGATCACCCAGACCGTCGCCGGATAGACGTGTGCCGTGGGGCGGAGCCCGGTGACATACGGTCCCCAGAGCAGCGCGGCACTTGCGACGAGGGCAACGAGCGCGCCAGCCGCCATGAACACCCGGGCGCGATCGACGCGGCCCGCCTGGTTCGATAGCCGAGCGCCGAGCGCCGTCGCCCAGGTGACCGCGAAAAGGCCGAAAGCGACGCTGGGCCAGAGCACGCCGGGGCCGACCGTTGCCGGCGGCGGGAAATCCGCGTGGATGGTGAAGAAGTAGTAGTAGCCGAACACCAGGCCAAGGAACGCCGTCGCGTCGCCCATCATCATGATGAACATGGCCCACCAGCCGACGGAATGCGGCCCGGACATGTAGAGCGGCAGCTTCAGGCCGAGGCCAACGTCCTTCTCCGGCTTCTCCGGGATCACGGCGGTGCCGCGCCAGAGCCAGACCAGGATCGAGCTCGTGGACAGCCCCGTTGCGACGATCGTCGCTGCCCACCAATGGAAGGTGGCGAAGATGAACACGGCTCCGGTGAAGACCGCGGCGATCATCGGCATGAAGCTCGGTCCCGGTACGCGCAGGCATTGCAGCGGCTTGCCATCGAGGACCGAGGTGATGATCGTCTCGCGCTTCATCTCCGCGGCGTCGGGGAGGTAGAACCTGCCGTTGTCGACGTCATCGATGAAGTTCGGCTGCTCCCAGATCGGATAGCGCGAGGTGACGGCCGGAATGGAACGGACGCCCCAGCTCTCGCCCGGCATCTCGACCAGCCATTCCAGTGTACCAGCGTTCCAGGGATTGCGTTTCGCGTAGGGCTCCTTGCCGCGCGGGCGCAGCACGTCCCAAACTATGATCAGGATCCCGGCGGCAAAGACGAAGGCGCCGACGCTCGAGATCATGTTGGCGGTGCCGACGCCGAGACTTTCCGGATAGGTCCAGACGCGCCGGGGCATGCCGGCAAGGCCGGAGTAGTGCATCGGCAGGAAAGCAAGGTTGAAGCCGGCGAACATCAGCCAGAACGCGATCCGGCCGTGCCGGTCGGAAAGCTTCCGTCCGCTGACCAGTGGCCAGTAGTAATAGACGCCCGCGACGACCGGAAACAGCATGCCGCCGATCAGGACGTAATGCAGGTGCGCCACCACGAAATAGGTGTCGTGCGCCTGCCAATCGAACGGCGCCAGCGCCACCATGACGCCAGTGAGCCCGCCGATCACAAAATTGGCGAGCGCCCCCGAAACGAACAGCATCGGCACCGAGTGGATCACGCGCCCGGTCAGAAGCGTCGCGATGAAGACGAAGATCTGTACGCCCGTCGGGATCGCCACCACTTCTGACGCAGCCGAGAAGAAGCCGAGTGAGATCGAGGGCAGCCCGGTGGTGTACATGTGATGCACCCACAGGCCGAACGAGATGAAGCCGGTGCCGACCGCAGCGAGAACGATCTAGGAATAGCCGAGGATCGGCCTTTGCGCGAAGGTCGGCACGATCATGGCGACAAGCGCGATCGCCGGCAGGAACACGATGTAGACCTCCGGGTGGCCAAAGATCCAGAACAGATGCTGCCACAGGACCGGATCGCCGCCGCGACTGGGGTCGAAGAATGGCCAGTCGAACATCCGTTCGAGTTCGAAGAGGATGTCGCCGGCGATAAGGGGCGGAAAGGCGAACAGGATCATGCCGGCGACGACCAGAACATACCAGGCGTAAAGCGGCATCAGGTTGAGCCGCATTCCCGGCGGCCGGCATTTTAGAGTTCCGACGATCAATTCGACCGCCGCGGCGAGGGATGCGATCTCGATGAACGAAAGACCGAGCAGCCAGATGTCGGGTCCGTAGCCAGGCGTGAATTCCTCCTCGGTTGTCAGCGGCGGATACATGAACCAGCCCGAACTCGGCGCCTGGCCGAAGAAGATCGAGCCCATGACGAAAACGCCGCCGATGAGGAAGCACCAGAACCCAAACGCAGAAAGCCGCGGGAATGGCAGGTCACGTGCGCCGAGCAACTGCGGAAGCAGGATGATCGCAACCGCCTCGAAGATGGGCACAGCGAAGAGAAACATCATCGCCGTGCCGTGCAGGGTGAACGCTTGGTTGTAGAAGTCAGGCGTGACGAGGTCGTTCTCCGGCACCGCCAGTTGCGCCCGCATGATGAGCGCCAGCACGCCCGCAAACAGCATGAAGATGAAGGACAGCGCCGTGTACCAGACGCCGACTTCGGTGTTGTTGACGGATGACCAGTAGCGCCAGCCCTTCGGGGCCGCCCAGACCGCGCGCAGCCGGTCCTCCTGCGCGCGGCGGACCGCTTCGTCTTCCTTATCGGGGAAAGTGGGTGATTGGTCCGTCGTATCGGTCATTCAAGCGTCCCCAGCCATTGTGCGATCGCGGTGATCTCCTCGTCGGGGAGCATCCCGAAGGCAGGCATCTCCACGCCCGGCTTCAGGTGCTCGGTCGAACGGATGAACGCCGCGAGATTTTCCACGGTTGTTGGAAGCACGCCCGCAGCTATTGTGCGCCGGCTCGCCACATGCGTCAGGTCGGGCCCGACGTCACCGTCCGCGGCGGTGCCGCGCACGGTATGGCAGGCGGCGCAGCCGTTCTGCACGAACAGTCTGGCGCCGGAACCTTCGGTTTTTGCGGCGGGCAGCGCCTGCGACCTGACGTAGGCTTCGAACACCGCCTCGGACACAACGACGACGCGGAATCCCATATAGGTGTGGGCCGTACCGCAGTACTCGGCGCAGACGCCATTGAAGACGCCGGGTCTGGTCGGCTCCAGCACCAGACGGTTCACCCGGCCGGGTATGGCGTCCATCTTCCCAGCAAGCGGCGGCACCCAGAAGGAGTGGATGACGTCGGGGCTGCTCAACAGGATCTCGGTGCGTTTGCCGAGCGGAATCCAGATTTCGTTCGCGCTCGGGATGCCGCCGCGCGGCAGGTTGCGGATGACGCCGGGTTCGCCATCGACGGCATAGGCCACCCGCCACCAGAACCGTTCAGCGGAGACGGCAATGGTGGGTCCGTCCGCTGCGCGCCGCAGTTCCTGCATCATCGTCAGGCCCCACCAGAGCAATCCGGCCAGGACCACCGTAGGAAAAACACAACCGCCCCAGATGATGAGCCGAATGCCCGATCGGTCGGAATACGGACCGGACTTTCCCCTGGCGGCATAGTAGCTGGCGCCGATCACGACGATCCAGATGGCGGTGCCGCCTGCCAGCATGATCCAGAACAGGTTGAGCACGCGCTCCGCCTCGACGCCCGCCGGATCGAAGGTGGATTGTGCGCCCTGGCAGTCGGTGAGGGGAGCGATCGTCAGCGCCGCCGCGAGGAGTCCGCGTCTCATCATCGGGAGAGGCCCTCTGGCTGCGGCATCAGCTTGGTGGAGACACCCCTGTCCGACGAACGGAGCAGAAGAGCTACCCGAACGACCAGGGCCAGCAGATACATCATCGACTGGACAACCATCATCAGGATGCCTGCGAGTTGCTGATCCTCCAAATGGGTGACGCCCCAAGAAAGCCCGCGATCCGAGTAGCTTTCGTAAAAGACACGTGAGGAGAAAGCGAGCAGCGCACCCAAAATGAGTGAGTACTTGAAGTTCACAAAGAGGGCCAGGATTGCCGAACCAAACTGGTCGCTTCGCATGCGCAAGATGGCCGTCCAGAACACAAGTCCTGCGGCAAGGATCGAGCCGTGCATCAGCGAGTGCACGAAATCATTCTCGAGAGACAGCGCGATCGCCGCCGGAATGTGCCACAAAGTGAACACGAGCAGTTGCAGAACGGTTGCGACGTCAATGCGGGTGATCAGCCCCCAGAACCTCCGCCTCGGCTCCCAGCGGACGGCGCGCGCCAGCCAGCGCTGCCAGTCTCGTGGCAGGGCCCGTATCATCGTCGGAATCGGAAGACCCAGCACCAGGAGCGGGGCGGCCATCCCCATCAGCACGATGTGCTGCGCCATGTGGGCGGAGAAGAGGCTTACGCCGATGGCGTCGAGCGGCCAGACGAGGCCTGCCCAGAGTGCAA
>TARA_R110000751_G_scaffold39467_2_pt1 | contig 36979 bp, 35 predicted proteins | sample TARA_R110000751 | Tara Oceans TARA_R110000751 (sample SAMEA4398001) | marine metagenome | biome: Polar Biome; feature: [MES] marine water layer (ENVO:01000295) within the mesopelagic zone...; material: water (ENVO:00002006), including particulate matter (ENVO:01000060) such as...... | reverse complement strand
TTACGTCGTTTTCGGGGTGCAAATATACAAGCCTTTTTCTTTCCCGCAACCCTTTTTTTAATCTTTTTTTAATTTTATTTTAATACAAACCTTTAAAGCTTTATTACTAACAGGTTAGAGTCTGATATTTTTATGAATTATTTTTTAATCTTAAGCTTACTGATAAACAAGTAATATTCTCACTATTTAATTTGTTTACTGATAAGCAGCGCGTTAGGGATAGAACGGTATGTTTGAGCTCTTTTTTTTATACGTACCTATATTAAGTAGTAAATTAATTAATCCATAAAATGTATTGTAATAAATAGTAAAAACTGTGCGCTAAAAAAAAGCGAGTAGTGATAGCCCGACCCTTTGGGTAACGCCAACATTATGCTATAGAAAGAAATTCCAGACTAAACCAAATCGAATTGTAAAATCACGATATGGTTGATTGGCTGCCGAATAATAATCTTTTGCAGTGAAGGCAGAATTAAAATGTTCGGCTTTTAAAAATATTCTAGTTTGTCTAATTTTTGCGTTGACAAAAAAGTCTAGCCTTGGGAATCCTCCGAACTTTTCTTGATTTTGAGTATAGAACTCGGCTAATAAAGGGTCATAACTATTCATATTATATGAACTGAAATAATTGAATATAATTCCGGTTTGCAAAAACATTGCTTTTTTGAATACTTGATTTGAATAGTATAGTGTATTGCGAGTTACTATCTGAGGGACGTTTAAGACATTGGAGTTATCTTGGACGTTTTGATATAACACGGTATTGTCTAAAGCGAAATTTTTATACCTGATTTCTTTTTGAAGTTTGAGTTTTAAATAGGTAATCGCATCGCTATTTTGGTATGGTTTAACATTGCCATCTTCATTTTTTGAGAAATATACATAATCATTTATTGTATTTAGATCTACCGTTAGATTCGCATATTTTTTGGAATCTATATTAAAGAGTAATTGCTGTGATTTAATATTATTAAATTGATTACTCCAATTATAATTTTTATAATCACTTTGAAAAAGCAATGTGTTAAAATTTGGAGCTATGGATGAGTGATTGATATTAGCTAATATTTTAAGGTCACTATTTAATTGATAAGATGCTGTCCCTGAAATATAGTTTCCGTCAAAATCTCCTGTTACATTTAATTCTGCGTTACCATTTAAATTAAAACCTTTGTACTGCTTATTATATTTTGCTCCTACTGAGACTACATCTCCAATTAACCTATTAGTTATAGTTCCTGAATTAAGTGCTACAATTTTATCATACCCATAGTTATAGTTATTATGAGTTGCATTAAACTGAAGATTACCTAATGTACTATTTTTGTAGTTTAATTGTAATTGGTTTGTAAATTGCTCTAGCTCTGTCCTATCCTTTAAACTTGAGGTACGGAAGGCTTCTCCAAAATAATCGGTATTGGCTGCTGATTGATCGAATGTATAAATCTTATCCTCAAGTGTCATTACATGTGCTAATTGAAGACTGTTTGAACTTAAAGAATCCTTAGGTCTAATAAAATCGTAGCTATGATTTAAATAAAATCGTTTGCCTAAAAGTAGATTTTCTGCATTTTCAAAATTTACTTCTAACACTCCTCTGTCGTCAAAATCAGGGTCTCCAGATTCAAAAAACGCAAGGTTGTCATCTTTTAACCCTCCATTTTCTTGAGTTAATAAATCCTGAGAGGTAAAATGTGTATTTAAAATATAACGCCTATTTTTTGTTTTATAACTTGCTGTCATCCTAAGATTTCCTGAGCTAGTTAATGAGTTTTGATATATACCTAAAGACCTAACGCCTTTATATCCAATTGATAAATTAAACTGTTTTGACGTATTGGTAGTAAAAAACGCATCTAATTGCTGTCCTTGGGTTAAGGCAGTTTTAAAATAAAGTTCTGTTAGTGGTGTCGGCACATGATAATAATTGATGTCCTCTGCATCTAAGTAGTTAAAATGCTTTGCTTTTGCACCAAATCCCGGAATTAAATGGGTGTCGTTAAAATTATAAGTAAGACTATTATAAGTCTGACCAATATTAGCAAATGGCATTAAACCAAACTCGTCACGTCTTAAATAATTGTATTTATACTCTTTATTTATTGTTAAGGTCGTATCTAAATATGTAGTATCTCTTAAATGATTAATAATCAAATAATCTGTAATAACAGCCTCTTTTTTTTGTGTTGATTTAGCACCTACACTACCCTTTTTAACGCTGTCCTGAACGGTAACAACATTAGATTGGGCTGTAGATATCGCTTTATTTGAAGTCTTTTTTACTGGTCTTTGCGCATAAGCAAAAACAGTTATGATGAATAAAAGGAAAGAGAAAATTATTTTTTTCATTAAATGGTGACTATTTTAGACCTTTAATTAAAAGCTGAATCATTTATTTTTGCCAAAAATAGCAAATATCTTTATGGTTTTGTGGTTTCTGTTAAGAAAGGAACAAAATTGAAACAATATAACGTCAAACCTTCTTTTTTATTTAATGCTAAAATTAAAATATACCAATCACAAATTAGAATGCGGAACTGATGAAGCTGGTCGTGGTTGCTTAGCTGGACCTGTTACTGCTGCTGCTGTAATTTTAAAATCTAATTTTAAGAATGAAATTTTGAACGACTCTAAACAAATTAGCGAAAAAAAAAGAGATTTATTAAGACCAATTATTGAAAACGAAGCATTGTGCTTTGGCTTTTATCACATACATGAAGCTGAAATTGATCATATTAACATATTAAACGCTTCCATTTTAGCGATGCATAAGTCAATTGAAGCCATGAAAAAAACACCCGAGTTTATTATTGTGGATGGAAATAAATTTAAACCTTATAAAGACATTCCGTTTGAAACTATAATTAAAGGAGATGGTAAGTTTTTAAGTATTGCTGCAGCGTCTGTTTTAGCCAAAACTTATCGAGATGAATACATGAATAAAATCCATGAAGAGTTTCCGATGTACAATTGGAAACAAAATAAAGGCTACCCAACTAAACAACATCGTGAAGCCATAAGAAAATACGGTCCTACTAAATACCACAGAAAATCTTTTAAGCTGTTACCAGAACAATTGAAATTAGAATTGTAACTTATTATATTTGCACAAACTCTCTACTTTTATGAAACATATATGGTGTTGTTTACTATTTATTTTTTTGATAATATCTTGTCAAAAATCTACTAACAAAAATACAATTGAAGATTATATTTTTAGTCAAGCAGATTATGTATTAACCATTAACAATCTAGAAAACTTTAAAAGTAACATAACCAATAATCATTTTATAGACCAATTATCTAACACAAGGTCTTATAAAAACATTTGTGAGAAACTAGAATTATTAAACCAAATAAAAAGCAAACAAAAGGTTTACGTCAACCTATTTAAAGATAAAAAGGATAGTTTACAATATAGTTTTGTGACTAAATTAAATGATACTGTTTTTAATCTTGATAGTTTAAAGATTAAACGAGAGCCTATAAAGTTAAAAGGGTTATCTGCTGAAAAAATCACAAATAAAAATCAAATAATTTATGTTTCAACAGTTGGAAACCTACTTATAGGAGCTAATAATCTTGATCATTTGCAACACTTAATAAATAGTAAACCTGTCAAAAATTCGATTAAAAAAATAATAGCTACTCAAGATAAAGAGGCATCGTTTTCAGTATACACAAACACCAAAATTGGCTTAAACAGCATGTTTGTTAACAAAAACGTGCTATCTAAAAACTTTACGGATTACTTCACGTTTGATACGGAAATAGGTCAAAACCAATTAATTTTAAACGGAATCACTAAAGCTTCTGACACGACAAACAAGTTGCTAAACGTGTTTAAAAACACTTTACCACAGGACAACCAGTTAGCACAAATAACACCATCCAATAGTGATGGCTTTTTAAGTATTACTTTTAATGATTATAAAAAATTTAGTCATAACTTAAACAAATTCAATAAGGTTGACACTCTTAAATCTAAAACGACTCTTTTTGATAATATCGTAGAATTTGGTGAAATTTACAGTGACACAACTAGTGCTGTTGTATTAAACTCTATTGATATTATTAGTACTCAAGAAGCCTTACTTAGTGAAAAAGAAAAAGTTGAAGACTTTAGAGGTATTAGCATTTATAAATTTTCTAAACCTGGACTATTTAATGATTATTTAAAACCATTTGTTAATTTGGACAAGGCTGCTAACTACTTTATAATAAATCAGTTTTTAGTATTTGCATCTAATACAGAGACACTGGAAAATATAATTGTTAATTATCAAAATCAGACTACAATAAATGATCGCGATTATTACAAAGATTTGAAGAAAAACTTAAGTAATCAAGCATCTATACTTCAGGTTATAAATCCTATTAATCTTAGTAAAATAGTAAAAACTAACTTGAATACTAATTTTGATTTTAAATTTGACAACTACAAAACAACTGCTTTACAATTTATTTACGACATAGACTTTGCACACTTTAATGCCATTATTAAGCAAAGTAAACCATCGGTTTCAGACAACTCGGTTATTGAAATGTTTAATATTAAATTAGATAATGACATACTTACTAACCCTCAGTTTGTTAAAAACCATCGTACAAAACAAAAAGATATAATTGTGCAGGACATAGCCAACACCTTATATTTAATATCTAATAGTGGTAAAATACTATGGAAAAAACAATTAAAAGGCCACATTTTAGGATCTGTTAATCAAATTGACATGTACAAAAATGGACGTTTACAATTAGTGTTTGCTACTGCTAATCGCGTTTATGTTTTAGATCATACAGGAGAGGATGTAAAACCGTTTCCGATGACCTTTAATGATGATATTACGCAACCTCTTTCTGTTTTTGACTATGACAATAACAAAAAATACCGCTTGTTTATAACACAAGACAAAAATGTACTAGTTTATGATAGTCAAGGTAAAACGGTCAAAGGTTTCAACTTTAAACAAGCAGAAGAAACTATAAACACACCACCTCAACATATTAGAATTGGCCGAAAAGATTACCTGCTATTTAAAACAGACAACCAATTATACATTTTAGACAGACGTGGTAAAACCAGAGTGACTCCTAAAACAAAACTTAGTTATGCAAATCAAGCTATCTTTAATTATAACTCGGATTTTATAACAACAACTAAAGACGGTAAGTTAGCAACTATAGACCAAAAAGGAAAGGTTACAGTAAGTAATACAAACCTGTCAGAAAACATAACTTTAAGCGCGACTACAAAAACATTAATTACACAAAGTGACAATACTTTAAATATTAAAGATCAAACCTTACAATTAGATTTTGGTAGCTATACGCCTGCAAAACTTTTTTTAATTAACAATAAAATATACGTTTCCACTACAGATAAGCAAACTCAAAAAGTAATGTTATTTGATAGTAATGCAAAGCAGCAAGATAACTTTCCTGTTTACGGTACATCAGCTATAGATCTTGATAATATTGACAAGGATAATAATCTAGAGTTTGTGACAAAAGGTGAGAGCAACTCTGTGTTGGTTTATAAAATAAATTAAGTGACTGAATAAAAGGTTATTACAGCTAAAAAATTGATGATTTATTTAAATTATTCAATTAAAACGTTAACTTTATGATACTTAAAACATTAAGTAAACATAAATCAAACACTATTTTATGAAAGCTGTAATTATATCCCTATGTACTTTATTTCTGTTAGCTAATTCTTGTAATAACAATGATAAAGCTGAAATCGATTTGTCTGAACAAAACACTTTAACCGAAAGACAGCTTTATACCATACATATTCAAAACACAGATCAAAGAAGCACATACACTGCAACTAACGACTCTATTGCGATTGGAGGAGGAGATCCTCTTCCACCTTGTCCTGACAGTTCCTTCACAGACTGTTGTCCATCTGTTAAATACATAAGTTTTGACAAGGACACTAAAAACATAAAGATTATCTTATTGGACAACAAAGACAATCCAATTCAAACTTTTACAGTTGATGATTTAACGACATTAAAAGATAGCACTCTTGTATTTCCGGTAAATAAAATGAAATCATCAATATGTGACGGAACAAACAAATTACAAGTTACCACTAACAATAAAAAGCCTTATAATGTTATGTTTAAAAAGTAAGATGAATGAAATATATCTTATCTTTTATATGCTTAATTTCACTTCAAGTTAGTCTATCACAACAGTCCAGCCAAGCTTTAGAAAAAACAATAAAAAAACTAAGTAATAAAGCTATCAATATTGCAACTAGCAACCAAGACTCAGCGTATTATTACTTTAAACAAAGTATTAAAGTTGCAGCAATCAATAAGCATTGGAATTATGCAATGGATAATTATTTTGAAATTTACAACACAGCGTTTTACCATAATAATTTTACCAAACGACAATCTACTTTATTCACTATTGACTCCTTATATAATAGTCAACAAAATTACTTTAACACCTTAGAAAACAGTCTTAAATATAAAAACCATATTAATTTTTATTATGGTTTTTATTATTACCGCTTAAACAATTACGAAGCAGCTAAAAATCGTTTTCAAAAAATAATTGATAACACAGCAAACGCTGACAACTCCCAACTTTTAAAAAACAAAACGTTTCTTTCTGTAGCTTATAGTTATGTGGCTAAAATGAATACTGACGAAGGTAAATACGCCTTATCTAAAGCACTGTATGATAAAAATATCAGGTTTTTAAAAACAATAGATAGTACAAATAATGATTTGATATACTCAAACTATAATTTGCTAGCCGAAGTTTTAAAAAAAGAAAACAAGCATAAACAATCTAACAGCTATTTTCTTAAATTTTTAAACTACTACGATAATAAAGGTGGCTCAAACAATATTATGTCTTCGTGTTTTAATATTGCCAAAAATTACATTCAATTAAAAAAAATTGATAGTGCTAAGTTTTATCTAAAAAAAGCTAAACAGTATTTAGACATAAACCATATGTACAATGTAAATTATTATAAACTATACTCCGAAATATATGATAATGAAAACAACTATGAAAAAGCATTAAATGAATTAGATAAAGCGCTAGATTTTTACAAAAAAAAAGCCACTAGATCGTATAAAAATAACCAATATATAGCAATTACAAATTCTGATATAGGCGAGTTGCATCAAAAGTACGATGATCCAAATAAGGCTATAAACCATTATAATATAGCTATAAATTTATTTGAAAATGATTCTATTAAATCAAGCATTAATCAAATAAACTTATTAAAAACATTAAAGCTAAAAGCTATTACATTAAACAATCTTAATAATCCTATTGAAACTATCAACACCGTAAATTATGCTATTAGTATTTTAGACAAACTAAGACCAGCCTTTAGGTATAATGATGACAAACTTTTTTTTATTGAAAATGCTTTTCCATTATTTGAGTCAGGTATAGAGGCCTGTTTTACTTTAGATAGCAAAAGCAATAATAACACTTATATAGATCAAGCTTTTTTATATGCAGAAAAAAGTAAAAGCGTTTTACTTTTAGAAGCATTATTAAGTAGTAAAGCTACCAATTATGCAAATATCCCAAAAAACATAATTGAAGAAGGAGACGTTTTGAAATATAAAATTACCACTTTAGAAAAAAAACTAAACGTTAATAAAACTGAAACTTTGAAAGAGGAGTTAACCAACTTAAAACTAGAACATACTAATTATTTAAAACGTCTAGAGTCAAACTATAAAAATTACTTTAATTTAAAGTACAATTCAAAAGGGATTAGTTTAAAAAAAACACAACAACTATTATCTAAAAAAGATATGCTTATCTCCTATTTTTATGGTGAAAATGCGATCTATGCATTTGGAATAACTAAAAACACAAAACAACTTAAGAGAATAACATTGGATTATAATTTTAATGATTCAATAAAATTAACATATAAAATGCTTAGCAATCCTAAGTCCAATTTAGAGCTGTTAAGAAAAAATCTAGAAAGTTTACACGATAAGATAATAGCTCCTATTAATAAATTAAATCAAAATCTAATAATTATAGCAGATGGATTGTTAAACTACATACCTTTTGCTGCTTTAATTGATAAAAAATCCAATTATTTACTTGAAAAACATAATATAAGTTACATTAATTCTGCAACATTATTACAGCAATTACAAGCTAAAAAATCTAATAATGGAAAACTTTTAGCTTTCGCGCCAAGTTTTAACAACAGCAAATTACTAGCGTTACCTAATAACTTAAAAGAAGCAAAAGATTGTGCAGATTATTTTAAAGGTCAAGTATTAAGTCATGACAATGCTACCTTACAAAATTTTAATACTAAAAGTACTAATTATAGTATTTTACACTTGGCAACACATGCTGTTTTTAATGATGAAGCTCCTGAGTTTTCGTTTTTAGCATTTACCACTAAAAATAGGCAAAACGGTTATCTGTATACTAAAGACTTGTATAATTTAAAACTCAATGCCAATTTGGTTACCCTATCTGCTTGCGAGAGCGGAATAGGAAATTTAAAACGTGGAGAAGGATTATTAAGTTTAGCAAGAGGCTTTTACTTTAGTGGTGCACAAAGTATATCTAGCACACTTTGGAAAATTAACGATGCGTCTTCTGCTGCATTAATGTCAGATTTTTACAAAAACCTTTCAAAAGGACAACCTAAAGACTTAGCCTTACAGCAAGCTAAGCTAACTTTTGTAAAACAAAATAAAGACAATGCCTTATCACATCCATATTATTGGTCTGCATTTGTAATTTCTGGAAATACTGAGCCTTTAACCTCAACGCATTATTGGTTATGGATTATAGCAGGAATACTGCTAATAGTAATATTAGGTATACTATTAAAAAAGAAAAATAGTTAGTTTAAACTTTCAAGTAACGTTTTAGCTTCCTCCTTTTTGTAATTATAATTTGCAATTAAAGTTTCAAAATATTTAGTGGCTTCGGTTTTATTATGCTGTTTCAAATTAATTAAGGCCAAATACCAATTAGCTTCTGCTTTAAATTCAGCTTCATCTGCTGCTGTTTCTATTTTAAACAAATCTTTTGCTTTATCTAATTCGCCTAAACCTAAATACGAATTTGCTTTATAAAAATTAAAGTAGGGTTGTTTATTTTCTATTTTATTAAATTTTTGAATTGCTAAATTATAGTCTTCGGTTTCATAAGCTACAAAAGCTTCACGTTCAAGACTACTTGTATCTTCCCCTCTTGTAATAGTATAAACTGTGTTTGGATAGTTTTTATAATTGCTAGCATATAAATCCTCATAATTTACACCAAAAAAAGCATCGTAACCAAACCAACCAGCTGCTAAAAAAAAGACAATGGATGCAGCAATGCGCCAATTAAACCATGATTTGGCATTGTTTTGCTCAGTCTTTATCTTTTTTTCAAAACCCTGTAGTTTAGATTTTAAAATCTCGCTTTGTTCTGCCTTAATGACTTGCTTGATATTATTTTCAAATTCAAATTGCGCTTTAAATTCAGAGTCCGTTTTTAATAAATTATTAAACGCCTGTTCTTGCTCTGGAGTCAAAGTATTAGAAAAATATAGATATAAAAGTTGTTCTTTATCCATGTTATTTTGGATTGCTATTAATACGTTGTTTTAAGGTTTTTAGGCATCTAGACTTAGCGCTTTTAATAACGTTTTCGCTATTATAATTACTATGTTTTAAAATGTCTTTAATGGTAAATCCTCTGTAATAAAATAAGGTAAGTAACTCTTGACATTGCTTACCTAAGTCTTTAAAGTGCTGTTTTAGTAGCTTTTGCTCTTGGGTTAACGCTTCATTTTCAACCTCCAAAGTAGTTACTAAATCATCAGAATCCTTAACTAAGGATAAATCAAAATTAGCGCTTACTTTTTTGTTGTTTTTTTTCATCTTATCAAAGATTAAGTATTTACCAATACTAAATAAATAAGTAGAAATACTGCTTGTAAAGCTTTCAATTTTACCACTCATTACATTGTTATAAAACACGATATAAGCATCTTGGTAAATATCTATAATGTCATCGGTATCCAAATTATAACGTCTAGCAAAATTTATAAACTTATCTCTGTTGTCTTCATACACTTGCTGAAGCGCTTGGTCTGAGCCCAGTTTTAAACTTTGAAGCGATATTTCTTCTTGGTTATTTGCCATTTAATACTTGGTTTGAAGGAAAGGTTAACACGTAAAAGTAAAATTAACTTTTTTTTAAAATAAAAAGCATCTTCTGTTAACCTTTTTAAAATCAAAACATTAATAAGCGTAATTATAAAACTTTAAAAAAATGAAAACGCTGCTATTCACAATCATGATACTATTAACTTTTACTATTAGTGGACATGGACAAAACAAAACTACTACTAAAGATTCCACTACTACTAACTCTAACAATTTTTTAGATAAAGGGACTCAAACTTTAACCAGCCTTTTTGGCGAAAACCTTGATGGTAAAGCTAACGGAAAAGCAATAGGATATTTAGAGTTATTAGAAAAATCGGACTTACCTGAAAAACAAAAAACAGAGCTAAAAAATCAATATTACTTGATATCTAAAGATTTGACACAAAAACAAAAAGACTCATTAGGACAAGCTATTGGAAAACAAATAAAGGAAGCTAAAAAAGACGAATAATTAATCCATTAAAAATAAAACAATGAAACTTTTAAAACCCTTACTAATAATATTTATGTGCTGCTTTGCAACGTCAAGTAATGCACAGATCTGGAAAAAACTAGCTAAAAAAGCAGAAAAAGCTGCTGAAAAAACTTTAGAAAAGAAAGTTGAACAAAAAACCGAACGCGAAACAGAAAAAGCTTTTGATTCTACATTTAATAATAGTAGTGATCCTAAAACCGCTACTAGTAATAATAAATCACCTTTTGGCACTAGTACATCTGCTGAAACTCCTGCAAACACCTACACATTTTCTCATAAATACGTCATGCAAATAGAAGATGGCAAACGCACAACAAACTTAGCGTACTATTTAACTAATGCTGGAAATTATTTTGGAACTAGTATTCCTGATAAAACAGGTAAGAATGATGTGATAAGCGTTATGGATATAGACAAAAAATCCATGTATATGTTTATGGACAATAAAGGCGACAAAACACTAATGGCTATGGGTTTAAACTTTGAGGACTCCACTAACGACGCTATTAATCAATCCAAAATAAGCATAATAGCTACCGGAAACACTAAAACAATATTGGGCTATACATGTGAAGCTTTTAAAGTTAAAGGACCAGACATTGAAGGTACTGTTTGGATTACACAAAACGCAGGTATATCATTTGTAAAATCCATGTACAACCTTAAAAGCAAAAAAGGGAACAATCAATCTTGGATGAAAATGATAGATGGACTAACGCTAGAAATGGATATGGTTGACACCTCTAAACGCAAACCTAAAGCCATAAAAATGACATGTATTGCTTTGGATAAAACCACTATAACCATAAAGTCAACTGACTATAAAAAACTAATGTAAACTATTAATTATAAACCAATAATAAAATGAACATTTTTAAAACACTAAGTATTTTACCATTAATTATTTTAAGCTTAAACTGCCAAGCTCAAGACGTTTTTCAAGCCAAAACCAAAGGGACATTTTTAACTAACGGAAGCATATTAGTATACAATACAACCCGAAAAATTAATGATAATAAAGCCACTGCTTTTACAACTAATATTACACCAAAAGCAGGTTATTTTATAGCAGATAATCTTGCTATTGGACTAGAGCTTTCCATAACTACCAATAAAGAAAAACAAGAAGATGAGTTTTTTGGAGATATAGAAACCACAACCAATGGATTTGCAGTATTACCTTTTGCTAGATATTATTTAGACAATGGTATTTTTGCCGAAGCTGTTGTTGGTTTTGGCTCTCAAAAAACATCTACTGAAAGTGATTTTAGCGAACTAGGAACGTTAGAAACTAAAGCATCATCCTTTGGATTTAGAGTTGGTGTTGGCTATTCTTTTTTCTTAGGAGATCATGTCGCTATTGAACCTTCAATAAATTATTCTTGGGAAGACATAAATCCAGAAGATGCACCTTCAGAGTACAAAGAGACTTTATCATCCATATTTTTGGGTATTGGATTGTCTGCATATTTTTAATTGATAATATCCCTAAAACTGATTGATTGAGTTTTCATTATTTAATTTAGTTTAAAAGCCGAAGCAAATGTTTCGGCTTTTTTTATTCTATGTGTTAACCTTTACTTACTAATACCATTAATAAGTGTTATTAATCTTAAAACATATTTAATTATGGCAACAAAACAATTTACAGTTAACACTTACAAAATGGCTTTGGGTTATCAAAATTCTGCAACATGGAATGGTAAAAAAATTAAAATCCAAGGTTACATTACCTGTTATGACAAAGACCACAGATTTATTATGTACTTTTTACATGACTCAAGTCCTGTACCTGATCCAACTTATATTCCTGCTAACAAAGTTGGAGCCATATTTTTACCATTTAAAGACATGCCAATGTATGTTGATATGGTTAGAAATGAAAAACCAGTGTATGCTTATTTAAATTCTACTCACCCAGAATGGAATAGCATAAAAACCTCAAACGAGCCTGTTGGTGAAGAAGAAAGCTAGAATTAGTCAATTTAGTTTAAAAGCCGAAAAATATTTTTTTCGGCTTTTTTTTATCTCTTATGTTAACCTTTACATTTTTGATCTATTAATAGGAAAACAAAAACTATTAATCATTTAAACAAAAACACAATGAAACATTTATTATTAAAATCAAAATTTGTCCTATTAGCAATTATAGTTGCTTTTAACTTTTCATGCTCAACAGAAGATGGTGCAGATGGTCCTGCTGGTGCAGACGGTATTGATGGAATTAACGGAGCAGATGGTATGGACGGAAACGCTAATGTGCAAACAATTACTATTGATGCTTCCTCTTTTTCAGGTAACTACACCTCTATATCAGTACCAGAAATAACACAAGAAGTCCTAGACAATGATGTTGTACTTACCTATTTAACAGATAGTCCTAATTATTGGGTTACAATACCATGTCCTTATGATAGTGTTGCATTTAACTTTTCTGTACACGTAATACACTATTTAGAAGGCATCGATCTAGATTATAATGATGCTTCAGGATCATTTTACAATATTTCTGCAGGAGACCTAACATTTTTAAAAGTTATAATTATAAAATCTTCATCTGGCGCTAGATTTGCAAACAACAATAAACAGCAAACTTATAATCAACTAAGTCAAGCCGGAGTTGACATTACCAACTATTACGAAGTCTGTGATTATTATGGTATCAAATACTAATATTAATATCAAATCACAAAATAAACCGAAGCAAAGTCTTCGGTTTTTTTGTGTTGTATTTAGGCTATATTTAGTAACATTGTATTTTAAAACAAACACCATTTTTAATAATGATTAATCGTAACAAAGCCTCTATTTTAAAGTGTATTATTCACAAAGTAGGAAACAAACATAACGATACAAAAAATGCCTTTTCTGAAAAAGAACTTATTTTTGATGAAGCCAGTTATGAGTTAATGGTTCCTTTTTTACTAAGACCATTTACAAGCTTAGTCCAAAGTCACAGATTTAATCATCATGCCAATATCGAGCTAAATGAAATTAATGCTTACACTAAAGAAATTTTTGCAGATGACGAAACTTTTGTGGACGTCTCCAAAAATGTAGTTAAACATTTATATGAGCAATCAACCTCTGCACAAATTAAAACTGGAGACGTAATTGTTGCCTATTTTGATGGTATTGAGCATAATGAAATGGTTGTGGATGCTATTGGAATTTTTAAAATAGAAAACAAAACCAACTTTTTTCAAACCTATTTAGAAGATAACAGTTACGACGTTTTAGTCCAAAAAGGGATCAATGCTAAAAAAGTAGATAAGGGTTGTTTAATTTTAAATACAGGAGATGCCGAAGGTAAAGTTGTGTTAACCGTAGATAACAATAATTATGATGCTGCGTATTGGATAGATAAGTTTTTAAACATAAAATATGCAGATGACTACAATAGTCATACACAAAACTATCTTGAGCTTTGTAAAGAATTTTCGACAGAAATAATTAAAACAACCTATGGAGCCCAAGAGCATAACACCTTTTTAGCTAAAACTATTGACTTTTTTAAAGAAAATGAAATAGTAAATGTCGAGCGTTTTAAAGACGAAGTATTTGTGGAAGACAAACACATGGATTTATTTGAAAGCTATAAAAAAGATTTTGAATCAGAACAGAATGTGTTAATCAGAAATCAATTTGATGTCTCAGAAAAAGTTTTAAATAAAGAAAAGAAAAAAATTAAAACCGAAATTAAATTGGATACAAACATCCAAATTAAATTAGACATAGACGCTCCTGATGCAAGTGCAGAATACCTTGAACGTGGTTATGACGAAGAGAAAAAAATGCATTATTACAAAGTATTTTTTAACGTCGAAGCCTAAAACCAAACGCTATAAACATGTCTATTAAAACCTTGTCTATTATAATTCCTGCTTATAATGAAGAAAGCACTATCACACCAATACTGGACAAGATTAATAGTGTAAAATTACTATTTGGTATAAAAAAGCAAATTGTAATTATTGACGATTGCTCTACAGATCAAACAAAAAAAACCATTGAAACTTTTATTGCTAATAATCCTAATTTAGATATTAAGTTTTTTAAGCAAGAAGTAAATCTAGGTAAAGGTGCAGCACTCCATGAAGGCATTAAACAAGCAACTGGAGATTATGTTATAATCCAAGACGCAGATTTAGAATATGACCCAAACGAGTATAACGTCCTATTAAAACCAATCACAGACGGATTTGCGGACGTCGTGTATGGTTCAAGATTTATGGGTAGTAATCCACATCGTGTATTGTTTTTTTGGCATACTATAGGAAATAAGTTTTTAACTTTTTTCTCTAATGCAGTAACCAATTTAAACCTTACAGACATGGAGACTTGCTATAAAATGTTTAAAAGCGAAATCATTAAATCTGTTAACCTCAAAGAAAAACGCTTTGGTTTTGAACCCGAAGTAACTGCTAAAATTTCTAGGATACCTTACATACGTATTTACGAAGTCGGTATTTCATATTATGGAAGAACCTATCTGGAAGGTAAAAAAATATCATGGAAAGACGGTTTTAGAGCCTTATATTGTATTACTAAATATGGGCTATTAAAAGGTAAATAGTGATGACAAAAAAATTAATCATTTTAATTTCTATTGCCTTCACCTTACTATTCGCTTATTTTAGTTGGCCTTATAAATTAGGTATCACGCCAGACTCTGTGTCCTATATTCAAATAGTAAAAAGTATTTTACTAGGTAATGGCATCGTAGACGAAAACGGAATACTAATTACGCATTGGCCTCCACTTTACCCATTATTAGTAGCATTAACGACCAAGCTATTTAATTGCAGTATACTTACAGGCGCCTTTATATTAAATGTAGGACTCCTTTCTGCAATTTCATTAATTTTTTACAACCTTTTAACAACACTAAAAATTGACAAAAAAGTCATTCCTTTTATTGTTATTTTACTTTTAACCTCCTACTCATCACTAGTCTTTATTTACTTTTTAAGCGAAGGGTTATTTATGGTTTTACTACTGTTAGTAACATTGCTTTTTATTAAATGGGTTAAAACTAGCAGTTACAAATATCTTATTTGGGCTGGAGTAATATCTAGCGTGTTATTATTAACTAGATATGCAGGCTTAGGATATATAGGTGGTTTTGGGTCTTATATTTTAATACTCCATAAATCTAAAATTAAACCAAGATTAAAGGCGGTTTTAATTTATACAATCTCCTCTTTAAGTCTATTTATTCTCTGGCTTATTTACTGTTACTATTTTAACAATTCTAACACCATAAGAAATATCGATTTTTTTGGTTTCAGATTTAGAAGATTATTATCGTTAACCAAAACAATAATTTACTGGTTTTTATATAATGGCTATATAGCAACAATCATTTTAAGCGTCATAGTTATTAGTTTTTTTAAATTTAAAACCATACAAAAAATAATAATAGTACAAGTTAAATCCTGTACACCTATCATTTTATTATTGGTAACTTTAATGTGTTCTTATACAGTATTTATAGTAATTTCTATTTCTTTTTTTGATGAAAACGTGCCTGTTAACACCAGAATATTCTTTCCCTTTTATTTTATCATACTAACACTAGTCGTTTTAATTTTAAACCCAATTCTAAAACCGAAACAATATCAGCCAATAACCATAGTCCTTTTTATAATACTATTACTATCCAATATTTTAAACACCTACAAATTAAGAGTCAATCATTATCAAAACGGTACACAGTATAGTGCAGAAGTATGGAAAAACTCCCAATCTATTAACTACATAAAGTCCCAAGAAACATTAAATCTTTATACCAATGCACACGATATCATGCGTTTTTATAAAAATGTAAATAACCATAAACTTCCATTTGTAAATACAAAAACTTACGATAGTACTTTACAAAAAATGACCCAAGATATCAAACAAGGTAAAGCTCAAATCTTGTTTTTTAATAATATAAATCGACGCTATTTTATATCTAAACCGGATGTATTAACCCATTTTAAAGATTTTAAAATTCACTATTTTAAAGATGGTATACTAATCAAAAACTGATAGACCATTTTTAAATGTAAATACTTTTAACTAAATTGATTGCTAATTAAGCTAATAATCAATAACTAACCGTTTTTACATGAAATCCCTTTTATACCTAGCCTTTATTTTAAGTTCATTTATTGCTAACGCACAATATCACACTGCCAAAATACTAATGACAAATGGAACCGTTAAAGATGGCTTAGCTAGACTACCTTCTAATAAAATGTTGGATGGTAAAGTAGAATATAAATCTAGTGCAAAAGCAAAAGTTTTAAAAATTGACGAAGACACTATTTCTCAAATTTTATATACAGCTAAAAACGGAAATAAATTTTTGTTTGTCAGAAACACTGTTGTCCATTTATTTAAATCCTTTGGAAAAGAAATAGTATCCGAAAAAAAGAATAAACATTGGATGTTATTAATATATGCCAATGATGCTATTAAAGGATACTCGCTTGCACAACGCTATAAGTTGGATAAAAAAGGAATCATGAAATCCATAACTGGAGCACACTCTATTTGGGAATTTGTTTACTTTTTATACCAACGTCCAACAGAGGACAAAGCCTATATAGTAAGTGGTAAAGGGTTTACTAATGGTCAAGTAAAAAAAGCAATGGGTATTTATTTTAAAGATTATCCTGCACTTGTAAAACGCATACAAAACAAAGAGTGGAAACACTTTAGTTTAACAGAGATTGCAGAGGCTTACCTAGACTATGTTAAGGACTAAATTTATATAAAGTTAGCTTCAAACATAGCGCTAAAATGCTTTAATATTTTAGATTTCACTTCTGCTTCATCCACAGACTTAACACCTAATTCTACTTGCATGGAAGTTACTGCTTTACCTTTAATTCCGCATGGAATAATATTATCAAAGTAACCTAAATTAGCATTGACATTAAGTGCAAAACCATGCATTGTAACCCAACGACTAGCTCTAACTCCCATTGCACAAATTTTACGAGCAAAAGGGGTTCCTACATCTAGCCAAACACCTGTTTCTCCTTCACTACGTGTTGCTTTTAAACCATATTCATCTAAAGTTAAAATAATAACTTCTTCTAAAAAACGTAAATATTTATGGATGTCTGTAAAAAAATTATCTAAATCCAGAATAGGATAACCAACTAATTGTCCAGGACCATGGTACGTAATATCTCCTCCTCTATTAATTTTATAAAACGATGCACCTTTCTCTTTTAATTGGTCTTCGTTTAACAATAAATTAGACATATCACCACTTTTACCTAAAGTATAAACGTGTGGATGCTCCACAAATAAAAGGTAGTTATTAGTTTCTAGACCAGCAGCTTCCCTTCTATTTTTAATTTTTGTATCTAAAATACCTGTAAATAATACTTCTTGATAATCCCAAGTCTCTTTAAAGTCTTTAGTACCTAAATCTTGTATTTGTACGTTCTTATTCATGGTAAAGTTTAATGTTACAAAGATACAATTTATCTTGCCTATTCCCTACAAAAGAAAAGATTTGGCAGTATTTAACAAACCGTAATTTCTTAAATTTAATATCAAAACCGCAAATCAAATCCTTATATTTGCGTCTTAAATTTATTACAATAATACTATGTCACAATTATCTGAGCTAGAGCTCGTACGTAGAGAAAAACTTGCAAAATTACGCGAGTTAGGTATCAATCCTTATCCAGCAGATTTATATCCTGTTTCTAACAATTCTAAACAAATAAAACAGGAATTTAAGGAAGGCAAACAGGTTGTTATTGCAGGTCGTTTGATGTCTAGACGTATTCAAGGTAATGCTAGTTTTGCAGAGCTGCAAGATAGTGAAGGTCGTATTCAGGTTTATTTTAACAGAGACGAAATCTGTACAGGTGAGGACAAAACAAAATACAACACTGTTTATAAAAAACTTTTAGATATTGGAGATTTTATTGGTGTAGAAGGTGAGCTTTTTACCACTAAAGTTGGCGAAAAAACAGTAATGGTTAAAAACTTTACAGTTTTAAGTAAAGCTTTAAAACCCTTACCGCTGCCTAAAACAGATGCCGAAGGTAATACATTTGATGCTTTTACAGATCCCGAACAACGTTATAGACAACGTTACGCGGACTTAGTTGTAAACCCTAAAGTAAAAGAAGTTTTTGTAAAACGCACTAAGTTATTTAACGCGATGCGTGACTTCTTTAATTCGTCTGGATATTTTGAAGTAGAAACACCAATATTACAACCTATTCCAGGTGGTGCTGCTGCACGTCCTTTTATTACACACCATAACAGTTTAGACATACCATTATATATGCGTATTGCTAACGAGCTGTATTTAAAACGACTTATCGTAGGTGGTTTTGAAGGGGTTTATGAGTTTTCAAAAAATTTCCGTAACGAAGGAATGGATCGTACACATAATCCAGAATTTACAGCAATGGAAATTTATGTAGCTTATAAAGACTACAATTGGATGATGGATTTTTGCGAACAATTACTAGAGCATTGCGCAATAGCTGTAAACGGAACATCTGAAGCTACATTTGGTGAACATAAAATAGATTTTAAAGCGCCTTATGCTAGAGTCACTATGGCAGATTCTATTAAACACTTTACAGGTTTTGATATTAATGGTAAAACAGAAGATCAAATACGTACTGCTGCCAAAGACATGGGTATTAGCGTAGATGCAACCATGGGTAAAGGTAAATTAATAGACGAAATTTTTGGAGAAAAATGTGAAGGTAACTACATACAACCAACCTTTATTACAGACTATCCAAAAGAAATGAGTCCTTTATGTAAAGAGCATAGAGATAATCCAGAATTAACAGAACGTTTTGAGTTAATGGTTTGTGGTAAAGAAATAGCAAATGCATATTCAGAGCTAAATGATCCAATTGACCAACGCGAGCGTTTTGAGCACCAATTAAAATTAGCTCAAAAAGGAGATGACGAAGCTACCGAGTTTATAGATGAAGACTTTTTACGCGCATTAGAGTACGGAATGCCTCCAACATCAGGAATGGGAATTGGTATGGATAGATTAATTATGTTTTTAACCAATAATAAATCAATACAAGAAGTCCTGTTTTTTCCACAAATGAGACCTGAGAAAAAAGCAGTTCCAATGACAGAGGACGAAAAAGCACTATTCGCATTAGTAAAAGCAAGTAGCCCAATAGACCTTAATACACTTAAAGAACAATCTGGTTTAAGTAACAAAAAGTGGGACAAAACTATTAAAGGATTAACCAAATTAGGTGTCGCTAAAGTCAATAAAACAGACGATGGATTATTTGTTGAAACTATATAAATACAGCATTACAAAACACCACTTTTAAATATATAAAAAGGAATTACATACATGTAATTCCTTTTTTTTATTCCCAACATTTAAACTTACAGACATTATAATTGGTTCATTTTCTTTATTTTCACGATTCAAAACCACTAACAATGAATAAATTAACCACATTAGTACTAACACTATTACTTTGTTTTTCCTGTAGCAAAAATGAAGATGTTGACACCATAGATATACCAGTAACGACTACTCCACGACCTATTGCACAATTATTACCTAACCTATCACAACTTAATCTTTTTGAAGGACCACTTAAAGATTTAACACCATCTCCTTATAGTTTTACATACACTTTAAACACACCACTTTTTACAGATTATGCACATAAAGCACGTTTTATTGTATTGCCTGAAGGCGAAACATTAGCAGCTGTAGGAAATGGAATGCCAGAGTTTCCAGACAACTCGATAATAGTAAAGTCTTTTTATTACAATTTAGATGAAAATGATTTAAGCCAAGGCAGAAAAATTATCGAAACCAGGTTACTAATAAAACAAAACGGAACATGGATCGCTGGCGATTACCACTGGAACGAACCACAAACCGAAGCAGTTTTAGAAAACAACGCTGCAACAGTACCAGTGTCTTTTATTGATAAAAATGGAACAACTGTAGCAGTAAATTATCAAATTCCATCAAACTTAGACTGTGTAACCTGCCACTCAAACAATGACCAAGTAAAACCATTAGGACCCAAATTACGCTCCATTAATTACAATAATCAACTACAAAACCTAATAAACAACAATCAAATTACTGGTATATCAGATATTTCCACAATAACAACTTTACCAAATTGGGAAGATGATGTCACCTACTCCTTACAAGATCGTGCTAGAGCATATTTAGATGTTAATTGTGCCTCTTGTCACCAACCAGGAGGTTATTGCGATGTACAAACCACTTTAGATTTGAGATATGAAACCCTTTTTGAAAACACATCCATATTAGAAAAAAAAGGTGAAATAAATTCTAGAATGGTCAACTATCAAGAATTGTTTAGCATGCCATTATTGGGCACTACCTTTGTCCATACAGAAGGCTATTTCTTGATTAAATCCTATTTAAACACATTGTAATTAACTGTCGACCAATCTTTTTAAACTGTTAATTAAAGATTAAAAAAACTAAGGCGTTTAAACCATTCTCAAATTTGCACGTCTTAGTAGTATAACAATTTAAAAAACAAAAAAAGATGAAAAGATTAGTAATACTAGCATTAGCTTTAATAACATTTCAAGCAAATGCACAAGACAACAAAAAAGAAAAGCGTCAAGAAAATAAAAAAGAACGTTTAGAGCAACGCCAAAACTTAGACCCTCAAGATATGGCACAGTTACAAACAAAAAAAATGACGTTACATTTAGATTTAACAGAAGCCCAACAACAAAAAGTGATGGCTTTAAATTTAGAAAGTGCTAAAAAACGTAAAGAAAACTTTGATAAGCGCTTAGCTGAAAAAGATAATAAAGAGCGTGTAAAACCTACTAAAGAAGAAAAGTTAGCGCGCATGAATGCTAAATTAGATGCACAAATTGAAGCTAAGAAAAAAATGAAAACAATCCTTACTGCTGAGCAATACACTAAGTGGGAAAAATCTTTATCGAAAAGAGAACATGGACGTAAGCACATGAAAAAGGGTTCAAAAAACAAAAAAGATCATAAAAAAGAGGATAAATCTGACAATTAAATCTATGATTTAGTATCAAATATTAACTTTTAAAGGTAAAAAAGCACTGATTGTCTATTCAGTGCTTTTTTATTTGTAATTATTAATCAAATAGTGTTACTTTGAGAGTATAATTAATTAACACTTACACAATGAAAAAAATAATTACACTTTGTCTTTTCGTTTTTGGTTTAACACTAGCAACAACAACTGCTAATGCACAACAAAAATTTAGTGCAGAAATAAATAATGCAGCACAAGCAAAAACTGCAGAAATTGGAAGACTTGTTAAAGCTTATGAGCCAACTCAGGAATTAATGTTTGTTGCTTATCAAGAATTTTACTCAAAATCGGAAACATTAAACAACTCATTTGAAGTTGGTACAAGTGAATATAATACGTTTAGCAAAAAAATTAACGAGCGTTTATCACTTCAACTTAAAGAAATTTTAAATGACGAACAGTACACTAAATTTTTAGAGTTGTCCAATTAATAAAACCACAGAGTAGTAATACACTTATATAAAAAAAGCCGATTATAAAATAATCGGCTTTTTTATGTTTTATAGTTATTGTTTAATGCTGTTAACTAAATACTGCTTTACATGCTGCAATAGTTTTATCTAAATCTTCATAAGATAAAGCATCATTTAAAAACCAACTTTCAAAAGCACTTGGTGCCAAATAAATACCTTGGTTAAGCATGCCATGAAAAAAGGTTTTAAACGTGTCGTTATTTCCTTTAGCAGATGTTTCAAAATCTACAACCTCATCTTCACAAAAGTGAACAGATATCATAGAGCCAACTCTGTTTATTGTATGAGTAATGTTTAATTCTGTTAAAACGGTTGCAATACCTTTATGTAAATAGGCTGTTTTTTTTGCTAAACTTTCAAAAACATCACCAGAATTCAACTCGGTTAACATAGCTAATCCTGCTGCCATAGCTAATGGATTACCACTTAATGTTCCGGCTTGATACACTGGACCTAAAGGTGCTAAATGATTCATTATTTCAGCTCTAGCTGCAAAAGCACCAACAGGCAATCCTCCACCTATCACTTTACCAAAACACACAATATCTGCTTTAATACCTAGTAATTCTTGTGCACCACCTTTGGCTAATCTAAAGCCAGTCATAACTTCGTCAAAAACTAACAGTATGTTATTAGCATCACAAAGGTCACGTAAACCTTCTAAAAACCCAGCTTTTGGAGGAATACAACCCATATTTCCAGCAACAGGCTCGATAATTATACAAGCTATTTCATTTTTATTGGCATTAATTAAAGCTTCGACATTAGCCAAATCATTATACTTTGCTAATAAGGTATCTTTTGCTGTACCTTGGGTAACTCCAGGACTATTAGGTGATCCAAAAGTTACTGCACCACTTCCTGCTTGAATTAAAAATGAGTCTGAATGACCATGATAACAACCAGCAAATTTGATTATTTTGTCTTTGTTTGTATATCCTCTAGCCAATCTAACAGCACTCATACAGGCTTCTGTCCCAGAATTAACAAAACGTATTTTGTCAATATTTGGCACCATTGACACAGCTAACTCTGCTATTTGAGTTTCAATTTGAGTTGGCATTCCAAAGGATGTTCCTTTTTTTGCTTTATCAATAACTGCATCTACCACTGGTTTGTGTGCATGACCTAAAATCATTGGTCCCCAAGATGCGATGTAATCTATTAATTTGTTATCATCTTCATCATATAAATAAGCACCTTTAGCTTCTTTAACAAAAATAGGTGTTCCTCCTACTGCTTTAAATGCTCTTACAGGTGAGTTTACTCCTCCTGGTATTACTTGCTCTGCTTCTGCAAACAAAGCACTACTACGTTTATAAATCATAGACTTTAAAAATCTTTTGGAATTGGTTTTACAAATAACACTTGACCTACAAATAGGTTATCGCCTTCTAAACTATTTAAAGACTTAATAGTATCTATAGTTAGGTTATATTTTTTTGATATCGAATATAATGTATCGCCTTTTACAACAGTATGCTTGTCGTTTGCTACATCTTGCTTACCTAAAACTACAGCATCAAAACGATATAATTGATAACGCTCTATTAGGCTTATTAATTTATCTGGATATTTTCTGTCTGTAGCATAACCAGCTGCTCTAAGCTCTCTGGCCCAACCTTTATAGTCATCTTTTTCTAGCGTAAATAGTTTTGAATACCGTTTACGTTCTGTCAAAAATAGTGAATGATCTCTAAACGAGTATTTAGAGTTTTTGTACTTACGAAAACACTCTTGAGAGGCATCATCATCATGATAAATTTTTGCACCTGTCCACTCATGGCATTTAATTCCAAAGTGATTATTAGCTTCTACAGACAAACGTCCTTGTCCAGAAGCAGACTCTAATATTCCTTGTGCTAAAGTAATACTTGCAGGTATATTATAATTACGCATTTCGTCTTGAGCTATATCACTATAAATTGCAATATATTCGTCCGTTTTACTAGCATATACTTCAGGTGTTTCTTTTATTGGAGTGGCTACTACAATAACATCATCCTTGGTGTCTTTTTTAGTATCCCTTTTATTTCGTACAACCCTAACGGTTTTTTGTCTACCTTTTTTTGTAGTCACTTTTTTTGAAGAGCCACAACTTACAATTAATAAAGTAAGACAAAGCATGGTAATTATTTTTTTCATCAATTATAAAATTAACTGTTGTTGTTTTTGTTTTAATCTTTTATTCATACCTACAATACCTTGCAAACCTCCAGTATGAATCACTAATATTTCAGAATTTGGCTTAAAATAATCACGTTTAATTAAATCGTAAATACCAAACATCATTTTTCCGGTGTAAACAGGATCTAATGCAATATTATTTTGCTTTTTAAAGCTATTAATAAACGTTACTAATTCTGTGTTTATTTTAGCATAACCACCAAAATGGTAATCTGTCATTAATTGCCAATTATCTTGTTTTGCAAATTTACTAATATCTTCTTTTAAAAAGTCACCTTTTAAAGCTGAAAAACCTAAAACTTTTTGTGCTGTGTTTGAATTATTAATCAAGCCTGATAAGGTACCTCCTGTTCCTACGGAAGCACATATGTAATTAAATTTACGGTCTGTTTCCGTCAAAATTTCTTCGCATCCTTTTACAGCCAAATCATTGGTTCCGCCTTCAGGAATTAAATAAAAGTCACCAAATTCTTTTTTAATTTTTTCGTAAAACGACTGTGTTCCTTTTAGTCTAAATGCTTCACGACTTATAAATTTAAATTGCATACCACAAGACTGTGCAAACTTTAGAGTTGGGCTATCCAAGACCTTGTCGTTAAGCTCTTCACCTCTAATAATTCCAATTGTTTTTAAGCCATAAACACGTCCAGCTTCTGCTACTGCTGCAATATGATTAGAAAATGCACCACCAAAAGTCAGTAAAGTATCCTGATTAAGCGTTTCCGCGAAAGCGATATTATATTTTAATTTTCTATATTTATTACCAGATATAATTGGATGAATTAAATCCTCTCGCTTTATATATAAAGAAACAGAACTTTTAAATGGAAGTTCTATTTTTTGATTAACACTAAGTTCTGGTTTAAATTTCATGCTTGCTAAGATACTTTAAAAATTGCCAAAAACGTCTAGTTTTTAGATACTCAAGATTTAGGTCATTACAATAGGCTTCTCTTTCAAAGCTTATATTTTTGTAAGCTAAATACCAATTTTTATGTTGGATATACCTAAAAACAAACTCTAAACCATACCAGATATAAAACGGTACTATTAATAACTCTAATTGCTGTTTTAAGTGAATTTTTTCGTGATTGACCAAGGTCTCACTCTGTTTTAAAACTTTAGATTTTAAAAATATAAACGGAAAAACAGTCATACCTGTATAACCTTTAGGTACTAAATATTTAGATACTATTATCATGATTACTGTCTTTCAAAATATATTCCAATTTACGTTATCTTTGTGATATGAAGAAGATAATTCCAGTTGAAGAAGGCGATTTTTACCTTACACCTGAAGGTTACCGCTGTTTTACAGAACAGTACCATTTAAAACGTGGTTATTGCTGCCAAAGCGGTTGCAGGCATTGTCCATATGGATTTAATGCAAAAACTAACGCAATAAAAAACAAGTAAAGTAACTAACTACTATGACATTTAAAGAGCAAATATTACAAGGTATTCCTGATAATTTACCCAAAGCAAAACCTTTTGATCCCTCCATAAATCACGCACCTAAACGAAAAGCAATATTAAGTAGTGAAGAGACAAAATTAGCTTTACGAAATGCCTTGCGTTATTTTGACAAAAAACATCACGAAACACTATTACCTGAGTTTAAAGCAGAGCTAGATACTTATGGTCGTATTTATATGTATAGATTTAGACCAGACTATAAGGTGTATGCTAGACCAATATCTGAATATCCTGCACAATCCAAACAAGCTGCTGCTATAATGTTAATGATTCAAAATAATTTGGATTATGCAGTTGCACAACATCCACATGAGTTAATTACTTATGGTGGTAATGGTGGTGTATTTTCCAATTGGGCACAATATTGCTTAACCATGAAATATTTGGCAGAGATGAATGATGAGCAAACTTTAGTCATGTACTCTGGTCATCCAATGGGATTATTTCCTAGCCACAAAGAAGCACCAAGAGTTGTAGTTACTAACGGAATGATGATACCTAACTACTCCAAACCAGATGATTGGGAGAAATTTAATGCCTTAGGTGTTACGCAATATGGTCAAATGACTGCTGGAAGCTATATGTACATTGGTCCACAAGGTATTGTGCATGGTACCACTATTACAGTTTTAAACGGATTTAGAAAAATTAAAAAAGAGCCTAAAGGTAATTTATTTGTAACCTCAGGACTTGGCGGAATGTCTGGCGCACAACCCAAAGCTGGTAACATTGCTGGCTGCATTACTGTTTGTGCAGAAGTCAATCCAAAAATTACACAAGTACGTTTAGATCAAGGTTGGATTGATGAAAAGATTACAGATTTAGACCAATTAGTCTCTCGTGTTAATAAGGCTAAAGCCGAAAAAGAAACCATTTCTATTGCTTATTTAGGAAATATTGTAGAGGTCTGGGAAAAATTTGATGAAGCCAATATGCATATTGATTTAGGTAGTGATCAAACCTCATTACATAACCCTTGGGCTGGAGGCTACTATCCTGTAGGTATTACTTTTGACGAAGCTAATATTATGATGGCCAATCAACCTGAGTTGTTTAAAGAAAAAGTACAGGATACATTGCGTCGTCATGCTGACGCAATAAATAAACACACCGCAAAAGGCACTTACTTTTTTGACTACGGAAATGCCTTTTTACTAGAAGCATCAAGAGCAGGAGCAGATATTATGGCTAAAAACGGTATTGATTTTAAATACCCTAGTTATGTACAAGATATTATGGGTCCTATGTGTTTTGATTATGGTTTTGGCCCATTTAGATGGGTTTGCGCATCAGGTAATCCTAAAGATTTAGCAAAAACAGATGCAATAGCTTGTCAAGTTTTAGAAGAAATAAAGCAACATTCACCTGAAGAAATCCAACAACAAATGTCCGATAACATCCAATGGATAAAAGGTGCACAACAAAATAAACTTGTAGTAGGATCACAAGCAAGAATATTATATGCAGATGCAGAAGGTCGCATGAAAATCGCTGAAGCTTTTAATCAAGCCATAGCAAATGGAGAGATTGATACCGTTATATTAGGTCGTGATCATCACGATGTTTCTGGTACAGATAGTCCGTATAGAGAAACCTCAAACATTTATGATGGTTCACGCTTTACTGCAGACATGGCTATACACAATGTTATTGGAGATAGCTTTAGAGGTGCTACTTGGGTTAGTATCCATAATGGTGGTGGAGTCGGTTGGGGAGAAGTAATTAATGGTGGATTTGGTATGGTTCTTGATGGTAGTATAGAAGCATCAAAAAGATTAAAACAAATGTTGTTTTGGGACGTAAATAACGGAATATCAAGACGTAGTTGGGCTAGAAATGACGAAGCTATTTTTGCTATTAAGCGCGCAATGGATATTGAACCTAATTTAAAAGTAACTTTACCTAATCTTGTTGATGATGCTTTATTAAATTAAGTTAAACTATAAATATTATCGCCATGAACAAAACATTACGAATTTTACCAGCATTGCTATTACTTATAGCATTTACTTCATGTAGCTCAGTAAAAGTAGCAGCAGATTATGATAAAGCTGTAGATTTTAACAACTACAAAACTTTTGCTTTTTTTAAATCAGGAATTGATAAAGCCGAAATTAATGATATTGACAAACGTCGCATCCTTAGAGCTATTGAGTCTGAGTTACTAGCTAAAGGGTATACTAAATCTGAAAAACCAGACCTACTAGTTAGTATTTTTACTAAATCCAATCAACGTGTTGATGTTTACAACAACAATTGGGGAGTTGGTGCTTGGGGTTGGGGTGGTCCTCGTTGGGGATGGGGTTGGAATATGCAACCTACAGTCTCTACTACTACTCAAGGTGTTTTGTATGTTGACTTAATTGACGCTAATAAAAAAGAATTAGTTTGGCAAGGTCAAGGTACTGGATACTTATCTAAAAATGTAGATAAAAAAGAGGAACGCATTAAAGAGTTTGTAACTAAGATTATGGAAAAATATCCTCCAGGAATGGAACAATAGTAATAGTTTAAAATTTAAAAAAGCGACTACTTATTTAAAGTAGTCGCTTTTTTTATGCTAGAATTTAATATTAGCCTTTTTATGAATTTTAATTATCTCATTAGATAACTCCAAATAAGGTTTGGTAACCCATCCTTTTTTTGATAATTGTCTATGAAGCGTAATAAACTTAAAATAATTTGTATAAGTTAATGCTGGATCAAAACTAATAAAAGCAAAATCTTTTGTATTTATGGTTTCAATAAACTGAGCGTTATCGGTTATTTTAATAATATTCTTTCCATATTTTAAACCACTGTTAGATAACACAAACTTATTATAAGTTTTCCCTTCTAAAACCTCATCAATAACTTCTTGTTGATTAGTATAAATTCTATAACCTAACTCGAACATCTCATCCACAGGTGGTGGAGGTGGTGGCGGAAACATTAAAAAAGAATCTGCCTCGTCTTTACTTAGACTAGCTATACTATCATTATAATGTTTGATTTTTGCTTCTTCTTTTTTAGTAAGCACCTTTTTTATATCTTCTATATGAAAAAATGACTGATGATTCTTTATTGAAAAACCAGATAATAGATCTTTATCTTCTATAGTATTAGTTTTAAAAACTAAATTATAAAAATTAGCAGAAGCTAACTCGGTTTTAATTTTATCTACAATAGTGTATTTAACAGATTGATCAATATATAAGAATATTTTTACTTGAAATTTTTGTAACTCCTCTAATTGACTTCTATTATACGCTAAGGTTTTAGCCAAATCAGATAATGCAATCGCTTCATCTTCTAGATAAATGGATTCATTTTTATCTATATAAAGACTATAGATTGGTGTAATACTAGTTTTAGATATACTAATTACATCTTCGCCTTTAGGCAACTGTATGGATTGTATTTGTGCGTTTAAACCAAACACGCAAAACCATATCATACCTATTGTTATTTTTAATCTCATAATTATTGTATTAAATCTTTTGGATAATATGGATTGTCTCTAAAACTACTATCGTCTAGTCCTTTAATTTTTACTATTGCTGCTGCAGGAAAACACCAGTAGCCGCAGTAAACATCAAATTTATGAGTGTGTGAACTGTATAAATTATGTTTGTTTATTATTTTGAACCACTCATTTTCTAAAAACGACTTTAACTTAACTACAGCATCATCTTTATTAGTAGTATTTATGATTTGTTTAATTGTTACGAATGGATCTTTAAACCCAGAGAATACTTTAAAATTAGTATCAGTAATAGGCTCTTTATCTTGTAGTTTGCTTCTTAATAAAAAATCATATATAAAATCCTTTATTTCATCTTTTTCTATAAAATCATTTATTAATTGAAATTGTACGTCATCTACGTTTAGTAAATATCCAATAGATAACATATTTAACATGAAGACATGATAGGATAATGTGTATTGTTTTAAATAAATGACTTTATTTTTTTCTAAATAATATAAAATATTCTGATGACGTTCAGACCAATATTTAGTCATTAAATTTACTATGTTTTCAAAAACAGAATACACCTCTTTATTAAACATGTCATCGCCTCTAGAATATTTAGCAAAAATAATTCTTAAATATTTTTTAGTCATATGCATCTTAACAGATGCTATTCTATCAGATTTAACCAAATGATTTTTTAATTTTTCAATTAAAGCTTCTTGAGTGTTATAAAGTGTATTTATATAATCATTAAAATACGCTTTGCCTTTATATTTATCTCTCATTCAATTTATTTTAATGATCCCAAGGTCCTATTGTTGTCCTATTCTATTATCATATCCGACACTAAAAAATGAATTCAATTTTAATTTTCTATTAACACTTTTATTTTCACTATAAGGCATAATACATAATATATCAGATTTAGGATTCTTATACCTTAAAAAAATATTAATATCATTTCTATCTTTGAATTTACTATAATTATTAACACCTATTTGCTTTAGTAATAAAATAGAATGATCTAATAAAATATTAACTACAACAAATAAGGTTTAGCATGACCATTGTCCACCAACCACTGATTTAGTTCTAATCCGTCATCTAATATAATATTAGCTAAATAACGTCCATATTTACCTTGCTTATCTTTATAGGATCGAATAGTAACTTCTTTATCCAATATCATGCTTCTAACAATATCTCTAACCTTCCTACCTTCTTCTTTCTCTGCTCCTCTCATTTCCGGTGTGTCAATCCCGTACAGACGTAATTTCATTTCTTGAGAATGTAGAAACCCTAAATCTACAACTGCTGTTACGGTGTCACCATCGTAAACTGCTATTATTTTTGCTTTGTATGTGTACATAATATTATTTTATAATGCTAAATATACAAAATAAAAAAGCCCTTAAAACTTAAGTTTTAAGGGCTTAAAATATTATAACAAACTAGTACTTAGTTTTTATTTTGCTGCTTAAAGTTATCAAACTCACTAGCCTTCATTTCTCTTGGCCAAGAATTGTTAGACGTGTCAACATCTGCAGTTTCTAATTTAGGATCTACAGTAATGCTTACAATCTCTTTTTCTGTTGCTAACGTTTTACTTACTTCTTTATCATTAAGTCTCCAGATTTGTGCTGGATACGTTTCTGTTTTAGATGTACCATCAGCATAAGTATACTCAACTATAATTGGCATCACTAATCCTCCTGGCTTTTCAAAAGTTACCTTATAAAAGAATTTTGGTTCTTTTATTTTAGCACGCTCTTCAGCTGTAAAGTTATCCATTACATACTCATTTAAAGTAGTAGAGTTTTCTAGAGCAGACTTTCCTTTTAAGTTAGTATCAAAATCATCCGCACCTTCTTCTACAAAAAATACTAAAGGTGGTAAGTCACTTAACTTCATCCCTCTTTGCTCAGCCATTTTTTTAATTTCAGCATTTGGCTCGTTAGACACAAAGTATTTTTTAACTTCTTTAACACCTATGTCTACGTAGTCTGTTGTATAAAACCAACCTCTCCAGTACCAATCTAAATCAAAAGCTGAAGCATCTTCCATTGTACGGAAAAAATCTTCTGGTGTTGGGTGTTTAAACATCCATCTGTTAGAGTATTCTCTAAATGCATAATCAAATAATTCTGGTCCCATTACAGTTTCACGTAAAATATTAAGTGCTGTTCCTGGCTTACCGTATGCATTATTACCAAATTGGTAAGTATTTAAACCTTTTGTCATAATTGGAGCAATATAATCTTGATCTCCACCCATATATCTTACAATGTTTGCTGCTGGTCCACGACGTGATGGATATGCTGTTTGTCCTTCAGATAAAGCATCTGGATACCATTTTCCAAAATCTTGTTCTGCTACATATTGTACAAATGTGTTTAAACCTTCATCCATCCAAGTCCATTGACGCTCGTCACTATTTACAATCATAGGAAAAAAGTTATGTCCTACTTCATGAATAATTACAGACATCATTCCAAATTTAGTTCTGTCACTATAGTTTCCATCTTTATCAGGACGACCATAATTCCAACAGATCATTGGATACTCCATTCCTTGCTCTTTAGCATGAACAGATATTGCTTTGTGGTAAGGGTAATCAAAAGTCATACGAGAGTAAGACTTTAAAGTACTTGCTACTGCTTTAGTTGACCAGTCTTCCCATAATGGGTTTCCTTCTTTACCATATAATGATACTGCCATAACATCTTTATTACCAATCTTAACACTCATCATGTCCCAGATGTAACGTCTTGATGTAGCAAAACCAAAGTCACGTACATTTTCTGCATATAACTTCCATGTTTTAGTTTTAGTTGCTTTTGTGCTTAGTTTAGCAATTGCTTCATCTTGAGTTACAATGACTACAGGCTCATCATAAGATTTTTGTGCTTTTTCATAACGTTTCATCATTTCTTTTGAAAACACATCTTTTCTATTAGTCAACTTTCCTGTACCATCTAAAATATGATCTTCTGGAACTGTAATGTTTACTTCAAAGTTTCCGAAAGGTAATGCGAACTCATCACGTCCCCAAAACTGAGAATTTTGCCATCCTTCGACATCATTGTAAACTGCCATTCTTGGGTAAAACTGAGGATGATAACAGAGCATACGTTATCGCTCAGCAAAATACTCGTAACCAGAACGACCTCTACCATTTACGTGATCATTAATATTATACCACCATTTGATTGAAAACGAAAAAGATTCTCCTGATTTTAAAACAGAAGGCATCTCTACACGCATCATTGTTTGGTTGATCATATGCGGTAATGCATTACCTTTAGTATCTTTTACTTCTTGGATGTTAAATCCACCATCAAAAGCTTCGGTTAAATATTTGTTTGCAAAGTTACCAGGTGTATCTGCTGGTTGTGCTGCGTCATCTTGAATTAATGGTGTTAAAGATGTTTTAGCACGCATGTTTTGATCCAACTGTACCCATAAATAATTAAGATTATCTGGTGAGTTGTTGGTGTAGGTTATGGTTTCAAAACCATAAAGTTTTGCGTTTTTATCATCCAATTGGATGTCCATTTTGTAATCTGCTTGTTGTTGGTAGTACGCAGAACCTGGAGCACCTGATGCTGCTCTGTACATGTTTGGTGTTGAAAACTCGTCATACAACTGTTTAAACTTGTTGTTGTTGGTATGACCTGGTTGACGTTCTTTCTTTTCATTTTGGTCCTGTGCAAAAGCACTTACGGACAAAAATAAAGCTGAAAGAAATAAATACTTTAGTTTTTTCATTGTGATAGTTTGTTACTTTAAGAACGTGAATTTAACAAAAATTAACGTTGTTTAAAGTCTTTGTTAAAAGTTTAACAAACCTTTATCTTTCTCTGGTATCAACACAAAGGTTTTATTTTTGTCGTTAATATTAGTACGTACAATGTTTTTTTGATCATCAAATAGATCAAACAATACTTTATTTTTTATTTCAAAACTCTTGATTGATGCAATGTTTTCGATTTCTAGATAACAATACATGATGTCATCATCATATTTTTTTCCAATAAATGATATGGCTTTAGGTTGACCATTTATGGAAATATCTATTTTTTCAAGCAAATACTTTTTAACATATTGATCTATAATTACCTCATCTTCATTATTATTTAAGGTAATGTTACTGTCGTAACGTTTGCGTATTAGTTTTTCAAAATCGTCTACAAAAATTCTTGAAATAATTTGAAGTGATTGTTTCTCTTTTACGTATTCAATTTGCGTGATACTTACATAATATTTGTGCACTGATGTAAATGATAATAGCGCAAATGCGGTTATAAATAAAAGCTGTTTTAGTGTTTTCATAAGTATAATGTAGTTACAAATCTAATGGATTAATGGCAAAAAGTATTCCAAATAATTATTTATTCTTTAGTGTTTAAATTTGTTTTGTATTGATCTAACTTCTTTTGAAAAAAAGCTAAAGCATCTAAATTACTTTTGCTACAAACACTTCTAAAGTCTGGATCTTCTTGTACAAAGTAAAAAAAATCTATATGGTGTTTTTCGTCTAAAGGATTGTCTTTAAAAAAAGCTTCTTTTAGGTCGTTTTTAAGTCTTACTAATAAGGCATCATCATTTTCTAGTCTTACAATTTCTTTTAGCTTTTTAGTACGACCTGATATACCGTTTAACAATGGATTTAATGGTATAAAACCTCCTCCTGTTGTTGCTTCATGTAAGACTCTTTCGGCAGATGATTTTTGTTTTCCTTGATATCCAGGTATGCCTACGTCATAAAAATTAATTACTGGTTTAGCCTCTAGAAGCAACAAATCGTCTTCTAAATTTCCTGACAAAGACCTTTTTAAAAAAACTTCGTCTAATTGATTGGTTTGTAATTTTAAAGTAACTGCTATTGTTTTTGAAGTTATATCCTCTTGACTAACTACTTTGGTTAGTAATGTATATTGTACTGCAGAAAATATAATGGTATCGTTTAATTTAGCCTTGATAACAAAGCTTCCGTCTTTGCTTGATGTTGCATTAGTTAATGACGTTTTATTTAATATATGAATACTTTCAATATCGTCATCAGCAGTGATTGTCCCATTTAGCTCAACAGTCTGAGCGTGTATCATTTGAAACATCACAAATAACATGAAACATAAAAAAAACCTATTTTTTTTCAACTTTCTCTTTTAAAAAGTTTTTGCTTTCTGTATTAAGATGCTCTATTAATTGCATTTCGTTACCTTTATTCAATAAATTAACATCAAAATTATTACTTTCAACATAGGCCATAAAGGCTTCTACTTTAGCTTCCGGAATATTAAAATTGTCTGTAAAATATTTATGATCATAAGTATCACTTAAAGTTGAAGATTGGTATAAAACCTCTTTGGTCTCCTTTTTATTTTTATTTTTTTTACTAAAAATCAAATCTACTAAGCTACCTAAAATTAACATTCCGTTGGCTTGGTATCGCAATCTATCGTTCTGACTCATAGCTGCTAAATTTTCTACTTTACTATATTCGTCATCAGCAAACTCGTAAAGACTAATATCACCAATTCCAAAATAAATAGCGTCTAAATCTGGATTAAAGGTTTCGACGTTTGCAATGTCTTCATCTAAAATTCCGGACAAATCGTATGGCAAAATAACAACCTCATCCAGCTTATTAATTTGTTCTACTAAAAAGACATTCATTTGTTTAGAGTCTAAAACCTCCTGAGCGACCAACACCGTAAAATCTTTAAATTGTAAAGCCGAAATACTAATTTTATCATTAAGTTTTGCACTAATAGTAAACTCTCCGTCGGCATTAGTTACTGTTCCTTTATTTGAAGACGAATTATAAATGGTTATGCCTTCTAAATCTGGAGACGCGACAATAACCTTACCTTTAAGCTCGACTCTGGTGCTGTCTTGAGCATTAGCAAAACTAAAAGCTAAAAGAAAAAATGCAATAATATATGATTTCATGTTGGTTGATTTTAGGTAAATTAAAAACTTTTAGACTAAATTATTATGTTAAGCATCTATAATCTTTTGTTAAAAGCTTCTAATACCTAAATTTACAAAAACTAAAATTATGAAGCAATTAATAATCGCAAGTACTTCAACCCTTCATTCTGGTCAATATTTAGACTATTTATTAGACGATTTAAAAATTCATTTTAAAAATATAGACGACATTGTTTTTATACCTTATGCGAGACCAAGTGGTATAACGCATGATGAATACACAAAAAAAGCAGCAAAAGCTTTTGCTAAAATTGGTATTGCAGTAAAAGGATTACACGAGTTTAAAAATCCAGCAGAAGCTATTACTACTGCTAAGGGTATTTTTACAGGTGGCGGAAATACCTTTGTTTTAGTTAATGCGTTGTATAAATTTAAGTTGATCAATCCCTTAAAAGCTGCTGTTAAAAACGGAACCCCTTATTTAGGTACAAGTGCTGGAAGTAACATATGTGGTCTAACCATGTGTACTACCAATGATATGCCAATTGTTTATCCGCCAAGTTTTAAAACACTAAGCTTTGTGCCATTTAATATTAACCCTCATTATTTAGATCCAGATCCTTCAAGTAAACATATGGGAGAAACTAGAGAAACTAGGATAAAAGAGTTTCATAAATTTAACACACAACCAGTTGTTGGACTTAGGGAAGGTAGTTGGTTAAAAATAAAAGGGCAATCTATTCAATTAAAAGGTGTGTTAAATGCTAGAGTTTTTGAACATGGAAGTGAGCCTTATGAAATTGAAACAGACACTTTTTTAAATGAATTAAAATAAAACTAAAGTATGAACTTTATTGAAAGCTAACTTTAAACCTTATAGAATACAGTTAGATGATATAGAATAAATAACATCTAACTGTATTCCAAAAAAAAAGCTCCATCGTTATGATGAAGCTTTTGAGCGAGAGACCAGGTTCGAACTGGCGACATTCAGCTTGGAAGGCTGACGCTCTACCAACTGAGCTACTCTCGCATTTCCGGTGGCAAAAATAGTACTAATTGTTAGATTAACAAGTATTATTTCAATTTTTATTTTGTTTTTTATCGATTATTTTAAACACTTCATCGATACATAAAACGCAAAGGACTGTTTTTACGTAGATATAGAGTTATAAAACATATGTTTACATAAAAAACCCCCTTAGATGAAAAAAATTCTACTAATTCTGACAATCCTAATCACGACAAATGCTTTAGCCCAAGTCAAGATTGGTGATAATCCTCAAAACATTGACCAAAATTCAGTACTTGAATTAGAAAGCACAACCAAAACGCTTGTCGTTACAAGGATTACAACTGCACAAATGAATGCTATCACACCTCTTGAAGGTGCATTAGCCTATAACACTGATGAAGATTGTTTATTTCAGTTTAATAATAATGCATGGAATAGTCTATGTGTTGATGTCATGGCTAGTGAAACGGTTACTTCAATTGTATCTAATAATGATGGCACACTAACGTATACAGACGAATCTGGAACAAACACTATAATTTCTTTAAGTGATGCAGATGCAGATGCAACTAATGAATTACAAACAGTAGAATCTACTGATGGTTCTGTAGCTGTAACTGCTAATGGTAATGACTATGATTTAAGCGTTACTCCTTTTGATGATACCGCTTTA
>TARA_R110000751_G_scaffold18294_3_pt1 | contig 37461 bp, 41 predicted proteins | sample TARA_R110000751 | Tara Oceans TARA_R110000751 (sample SAMEA4398001) | marine metagenome | biome: Polar Biome; feature: [MES] marine water layer (ENVO:01000295) within the mesopelagic zone...; material: water (ENVO:00002006), including particulate matter (ENVO:01000060) such as...... | reverse complement strand
CAGCCTCCTCACCCCGATGCCGGGCCTGCCCTGGTACCTGCTGCCAATCTGGCCGCTCATCTTCTGGCGCATCCAGCGCCTGAAGGCCTGGTTCCGGGAGACTGGCGGGCCGGGTTCACAGATGCTCTGGGGCGTGATGAATGATGGCCGCGTGGTCCTGCTCCGCCTGTCGGATGATTTATCCGTGCCACTTTCGTGCTCTTTTCGTGCCCCTGTTTCGGACAGGCTCGGCGATGCGCTGAGCGGCGACACCCTCGCCCCGCCTTCAGTTCCATCCATCCGGCGTCTGCCCGCGCCTCTCGCCGCCCGATCTCCCGGCCTTCGCCGGGAATGCGGACATCAAACCCTGCCACGCCCTGATACCTGACCATCCGTCACCCCAAAGCAAACCCAACCACCCGGAAGGCACCCGCCTGTCCGGCCGCGTCTGCTGGAATTCACTGATGCATATCTGGGTCTGGTCAAATTCGGACGTCAGAACCGGTCAAACGAGCAGCCCTGAAAGACGGAATCAAGTGTCGAACTTCCGCAAAAGGTTTTTCGCGTAGTTTATCGCCTCTCGTTCGATTTTACTGAGCCGATCGGCTTGTCCTTTTCTGGGTTCGTTCAACAAGGATTGCGCAAATTCGATCGCCTCTCGTTCAATTTTGTTGATCATTGATTGCTTTGGCTCATCTCCTTGATTTCGATCTATCATTTTCTGCTCCTGCATGAGTTCACTTATGGAAGTATCAAATACGGCAGCGAGGCATTTCAGCGATTCCAGACCAGCCGGCTGCCCTCCCTCAATCCGCTGGATCGTGCGCGTACTCAGGCCAGCGTGTCGGGCAAGCTCTTCTTGTGACCAACCCTTCTCGAGTCGACGTCTCTGAATTTTCATTGCCGTTATCCTTGTTGGAATACATTCCTTTTGACAGAGGTTCAGGAACAGAAACACGCCACTGTCGCGACATGTCGTGATGATTGATACACTGATCGAACAGATGCCTGCTTCAGCAACAAGCATATTCGCCGTGGTACGCGCTGTTCATCACTACCACTCAGACGTTTGCGATAAGCAAGCGTAAGCCATCGTCACAATCTCCACATGACGCCAAAAGACGGCAGAAGCACTCAAGCAAAAAGGCCCAACCTTTCGGCGGGCCCCTTCTTGAATCTCTGCTGCCAATGACGGCCGCGCGGCCTTAACCGACGATCTGGTCAGCCGTGAAGAATTGCGCGATTTCGATGGCGGCATTCTCTTCGGAGTCCGAACCGTGAACCGAATTCTCGCCGATCGACAGGGCGAACAGTTTGCGGATCGTGCCGTCGGCGGCGTCAGCCGGGTTGGTCGCGCCCATCACGTCGCGGTATTTCGCAACGGCGTCTTCGCCTTCGAGAACCTGAACTACCACAGGCGCCGAGGTCATGAATTCGACCAGCTCGCCGAAGAACGGACGCTCGGAGTGGACGCCGTAGAATGTCTCGGCTTGGGCCTGGCTCATCTGGATGCGGCGCTGGGCGACGATACGCAGGCCTGCCTTTTCGATCACGGCATTGATCGCACCGGTGAGGTTACGCTGGGTCGCGTCGGGCTTGATAATGGAAAAGGTGCGCTGGACAGCCATGGAGAAGTTCCTGTTGTGTAGGGAAAGGGGAGTGTTGGCGCGGCCTATAGCGGCGCCTGCCCGTCGGGGCAAGCATTCAGGGCGGCGCTTGCGCAGGCGCTGGATGGGGCTTAGGGGCGAGTATCACGCCCGATCAAGGATCCCCGCTATGAGCACCCTGCCGCCCTGCCCCAAATGCCAGTCCGAATTCACCTATGAAGACGGCCCCATGCTGGTCTGTCCGGAATGCGCCCATGAATGGGCCGCTGGCGAAGCGGCTGACGCGGGTGAAAAGGTGATCAGGGATTCCAACGGCAATCCGCTCGCCGACGGCGATACTGTGACCGTGATCAAGGACCTGAAGGTCAAGGGCAGCTCCCTCGTCGTCAAGCGCGGCACCAAGGTCAAGAATATCCGCCTCACCGACGGCGACCACGACATCGACTGCAAGATCGATGGAATCGGCGCGATGGGCCTCAAGTCGGAATTCGTGAAGAAGGCCTAGACGCCCGCCTCGCGGCCCGCCTGCCGGCGATAGGTGAAATAAGCTAGGCTGAGTGACATCGCGTCGACAAGCACGTGCAGCAGGATCGGCAGGAACAGCGATCCCGTCGCCCAATAGACCAGGCCGATGACCGCGCCCAGGATCGCCGTGCCCACCGCGCCGCCCCAGCCCTGATAGGCGTGCGCCAGGCCAAACACCACGGCCTGGACCGCGATGACGGCGTAGACCGGCATGAAGAAAGCCAGCATCCACATCACGAACCCGCGATAGGCGATCTCTTCCGCGACGCCCGCGCTGACGGACAGGGCCATGCCCCATCTGTGCTGTCGCGGCGTCTTCGGCAGGAACGGCGCCAGTTGTCCATAGGCCTTCAGCCGCGCCGGATCGCCTTTCCCGCTGACAAGTCCGCCCAGCAGGTTCAGCACCATCCCGATCAACAGGGCCGCCGCGATCAAACTGCCGATCCTGAAATTGCCCGCGAGGTTGGGATCTCTGAATCCCAACGCGGCCCAGTCCCGTCCCAACACAAACCACGTGACCAGGACGCTGGCGGCAATCACGCCGTGAAGCGCCATCGTCTTCATGTATTCCGCAGAAAGAACATCCGTGTCGGCAACCGATTCACGCCGCAGGAAAGACCGGTGGTCGAACCAGCCCCAGACCGGCACGAACACGGCGAGGAACGCGAACACGGCCCAGTCTGCCGGAATGATGCTCACACGCCGGCCTCCGACCAGCCACCCTTCGGCGTCTGCTGGAAATAGCGGGTCACCAGGCCGGCATCCTTGGCCGCCTTGAACTGCGCCCGCGCCTTGGTCCGCGCGCCGCTGTCGCCATCGTCGAACATCACCATGCAGCGCGTATAGGGCGCATCCACCGGCACCTCGACGCCGTCCATCAGCACCAAAGCCGCCGCGCCGTTCACATTCTCCGCCTTGGCTGACAACAGGATGGGCTGGCGTTTGGCATCCAGCCCCGGCGCCTCGGCCTGGCCATGCGGCAGGAAGCTCTTATCCTCATAGGTCCACAGCGCCGCGTCCAGCGCCGCCCGGCGCTCGGCATTGGGCGAGACAGCCAGCACCCGCCAGCCTGCCTCAAGGCATTTCGCCATCAACGGCGCCGCCGCCTGCTCCAGCGTGGTGCGGGAGAGATGGTAGAACCACCATTCAGGCGCCGGCGTATCCGCCACTGACTAGTCCTCGTAATTTTGCGCGATCCAGCGATCCAGCAGGCGCGGACCGAAGCCGGACGCCCAGCTGACATCCAGTGCCGCCTTCTCGCCTTCGACCCAGGCAACCCCGGCAATATCGAGGTGCGCCCATTTCACGCCGTCCTTCACGAAACGCTTCAGGAACTGCGCCGCCGTGATCGAGCCGGCCGCCTTGCCGCCAATATTGCGCATGTCGGCAAACTTGGATTTCAGCAGGCTGTCATATTCCGGGGCCATTGGCAGGCGCCACACGCGCTCGCCTTCGACAAGGCCCGCCTTGGTCAGCTCGTCGGCAAGATCGTCGCTGCCCGTGAACAGGCCGGCATGATGATGGCCCAGCGCCATCACGATAGCGCCGGTCAGCGTGGCAAGGTCGACCATGGCCTTCGGCTTGAAATGCTCCTGCGCATACCAGAGCACGTCGCACAGCACGAGGCGGCCTTCGGCATCGGTGTTCTGGACCTCGATGGTCTGGCCGCTGGCCGATTTCAGGATATCGCCCGGGCGGATCGCATCGCCGTCCGGCATGTTCTCGACGAGGCCAACCAGGCCCACGACGTTCACTTTCGCCTTGCGCTCGGCCAGTGCCCGCATCGCGCCCGTCACAGCCGCTGCGCCGCCCATGTCGCCGCGCATGTCTTCCATGCCCGGTCCCGGTTTCAGCGACACGCCGCCGGTATCGAAGCAGACGCCCTTGCCGATCAGGATCACCGGATCCTCGCCCGGCTTGCCGCCATTCCATTTCATGATGCCCAGCTGGCTTTCCTTGCGCGAGCCCTGGCCGACACCCAGAAGCGCATTCATGCCCAGCTTCGCCATGTCCATCTCGCCGAGGATCTCCACCTCGACGCCGAATTCGGACAGGTCCTTCAGTTTCGCCGCAAAGCTTGCCGGATACAGGTCGTTCGGCGGCATGTTGACCAAGTCGCGGGCGAGCATCGTACCCGATGCGCCGGCGTCGAGCGGCGCAAAGGCAGCCTTTGCGGCCTTGGCATCGTCCACAACCACGGTCACCGAAGTCAGGCTCGGCTTCTGGTCGGGCTTCTGTTTGGTGAAATAGGTATCAAACCGATAGGCGGCGAGCTTGGCGCCCAATGCGACCCTTGCGGCGTCCTCGGCACTGCCCACATGAACCGCCAGGGATTTGAACCCGCTTTTCCCCTGCGAATTTACGAGATTGGCCCCGATGGACTCCAGAATCCGCGCATCGCGCTTCTTCGGCTTTCCGCCGCCAATCAGGACGGCGCGCCGGGAATCACTGCCCTTTGGCAGCACGATCAGGGCCTGCTGGTCCTTCTTCCCGTCAAAGCGCGCGCCGGTGAGGGCTTCCGTCAGCAGCCCGCCAGACGCAGCGTCCAGGCCCGCCGCACCGGCGGGTAAACCGTCGCCTTCATCCACAATGAACGCTACGATGTCAGCCTTGGCGGCGTCGGCGAATGTGATTTTCATGTGAGTATTCTCCATTTGTGACGGAAACTAAACGTCGACGTGCGCAGTGCAACTCGTTAGCTAAGAAAAAAATGACCTGTTTCAGGCAGGCTTGCCGGAAAATGTTTCCCAATTGAGCGTATGAGCAAAGTCCAGACCTACCTTTTCTATGAAGTCTTGCGTGCGGTGCTCATCATTGTCGGTGGCCTCGCCATGCTTGCGCTCCTGGCGCAAGGCCTGTCACGCACCGATCTCATTCTCGAAAACCGCCAGTCCGCCCTTACTTATTTCTATATCGTGATGCTCGGCGCGCCGCAGGTCATCGCGCTGCTGACGCCGCTTGCCCTGTTCGTGGCAGGTGTCTGGTCGCTCAACCGCATCCACAAGGACAGCGAAATCGTCGTCGCCCAGGCCGCCGGCATGACGCCGTGGCAGATCGCGTCACCAATCATGCGCCTCGCCGTCCTGTGCACGGTGGCCCACCTTGCCGTGAACCTCTGGGTCCAGCCCGCCGCCCAGCGCGCCATGCGCGAAACCGTTTCTGTTGCCCGGGCCGATCTGGCCGCCGCCCTGATCCGCCCCGGCCAGTTTACCACCAATGGCGAACGCCTCACCTTCTATGCACGCGAACAGATCAATGGCGAACTGCGCGGCGTGCTGATCTCCGACATGACGGATCCGGAATTCCCGACCGACATCCTGGCCCGCAGCGCCGCCCTGGTTGAAGTGGAGGGCCGACCGACCCTGCTCCTGCGCGATGCGATCAGCCAGCAGCTCGATGACAACCAGCAACTCTCGATCCTCGAATTCGAACAGTACATGTTCGACCTGACGGATTTCATGAAAGAGGATTCCGACCTCGTCCTCAAGGCGTCAGACAAATACCTGTATGAACTCTTCTTCGTCGACCGATCTAACTATTTCGAGGCCAAGGAGGCTGACAACCTGCTCGCAGAAGCCAATGCACGCCTCACCACGCCGTTGCTCAACATGGTGATGGCGATGATTGCCGTGTTCGCCGTGCTTGGCGGCGATTTCAGCCGCAAGGGCTATGGCAAGCGGATCGCGCTGGCCGGCGCCGGCGCAATCGTAGTGCTGATCGTCCAGCTGGCGCTGCAATCGTCTGCCGCAGACGATCCCGCACTCAATATTCTCCAGTGGCTGCTGCCCATCGGTGTATTTGGCGTGCTCGCCTACATCTACTTCCATCGCGGGCGAAAAATCGGGCAGGTCGACCGCCCCAACCTTGACCGGATCCTTGCCGGCAAGGGAGCACCTGCATGAATTTCACCTTCTCCCGCATCCAGCGCTACATCCTGCGCGAATGCCTCGGCGGCCTTGTGCTCGTTCTGGGCGTGCTGCTGCTGGCCATCCTGATGATCGACGTTGTCGAACAGCTGCGCACCGTGGGCGGCGACGTCAAACTCAGCCTCGCTGGCGCCCTCCGCCTGTCGCTCATGAAGCTGCCGCTGATCATGGAGCAGACCCTGCCCTTCGCCATTCTTGTGGCGTCCATGCTGGCCTTTACCCGCCTAAACCGCCGGTCCGAACTCTCCATCATCCGCGCCAGCGGCATCTCGGCCTGGCGCTTCCTCGCCCCGGTCATCGTCATGGCCCTCGTGCTCGGCATCTTCACCACCACGCTGCTGAACCCCTTCGCCGCAAAGCTGACCGAATCCTTCGAGCTTGAACGCGCCCGCCTGCTGGATGACGGTCGCCAGACCATGGCGGTCTCCGATAGCGGCGTCTGGCTGCGCCAGGGGGACGATTCCAGCCAGATCGTGATCCATGCCCGGCGCGTCGAGGAAGGCGGCATCGTGCTCGTCGACGTCAAGATGATCGAGGAAGAACGCCTCTTCGCCGGCAACCGGCCAACCAATGACTACACGTTCGTCCGCCGCATCGACGCGACCCGGGCCTATCTCCGCAACGGCTTCTGGCAGCTGGAGAACGTGGTCGAGAACGTCCCGAACCTGCCGCCGGAGCGCAAGGCAAACCTCGCCATCCCGACTTCTCTCGATGCGGTCACCCTGCTCGACAAGTTTGCCTCGCCCAACACGATCGGCTTCTGGAACCTGCCCCGCTTCGTCAGCCAGACACAGGCGGCGGGCCTCGATGCCTCGCGCTACAAGATGCGCTGGAACAGCCTGATGGCCACGCCGGCCCTGTTCGTGGCCATGGGCCTGATCGGAGCCATTGTCTGCCTGCGCCTGTCGCGGCTTGGCGGCACATCGCGCCTGCTCGCCATCGGGTCGCTGATGGCTGTCGGCCTCTATTTCTTCACCCAGTTCTCGTCCAGTCTCGGGGCCACCGGGGCCGCGCCGCCAGTGGTTGCAGCCTGGAGCCCGCCCCTGTTCGTGCTCTTCTGCACGCTCACTTTCCTGGCCTATCGCGAAGACGGCTGATCCAGTTCCGGCCTTGACAGGCGGCGCCTGCCCACTCCATCACTCCCGCCCTTGAAGAGGTGCCCCCATGAAACTTGTCGTCGTCGAGTCGCCCGCAAAGGCTAAAACGATCAACAAATACCTCGGCAAGGACTATAAGGTTCTGGCCTCCTACGGACACATCCGCGACCTGCCATCGAAGAATGGTTCGGTCGATCCGGACAATGATTTCGAGATGCTCTGGGAGGCTGACTCCAAGTCGGCCAAACGCATCACCGACATCGTGAACGCGCTCAAAGAGTCCGATACGCTCATCCTCGCGACCGACCCGGATCGCGAAGGCGAGGCGATTTCATGGCACCTGGTCGAGGCCCTGAAAAAGCGACGCGCCCTCAAGAAGGACGTGCATGTCGAGCGCGTCGTGTTCAACGCGATCACCAAGAATGCCGTCACCACGGCGATGGAACACCCGCGCGAGATCGACCAGCAACTGGTCGATGCCTATCTCGCCCGCCGCGCCCTCGACTATCTTGTCGGCTTCACCCTGTCCCCGGTCCTTTGGCGCAAGCTGCCCGGCAGCCGTTCGGCCGGCCGCGTCCAGTCGGTTGCCCTGCGCATTGTCTGCGACCGCGAGAACGAGATCGAACTCTTCCGCCCGCAGGAATACTGGAACATCGCGACCACCTTGCGCGCCCCTGACGGGACGGATTTCGAAGCCCGCCTGCACGCCCTTGACGGCGACACGCTGAAAAAATTCACCCTTGGCAACAAGGGCGATGCCGAGAAGGCGCTCGAAATCGTCAAGACCGGCGGCTATTCCGTCGCCAGCGTCGAGGCCAAGCCGGTCAAGCGCAACCCGCCACCGCCCTTCATCACCTCCACGCTCCAGCAGGAAGCCTCCCGCAAGCTCGGCTTCGGCGCCAAGCGCACCATGCAGGCCGCCCAGAAGCTCTACGAAGAAGGCCGCATCACCTATATGCGGACCGACGGCGTCAACATGGCCGAAGAGGCCTATGCCGCCGCCCGCAGCATGATCCAGTCGAACTATGGCGCGCGCTACCTGCCGGAAAATACCCGCCGCTATTCGTCCAAGGCGAAGAATGCGCAGGAAGCCCACGAAGCCGTCCGCCCGACCGACTTCAACATCCGTCCGGAAGATTATCATGGCGACGGCGACCTGAAGAAACTCTACACGCTGATCTGGCGCCGCGCCGTGGCGTCCCAGATGGAAACCGCCCTGTTCGAGCGCACCACGATCGACCTCAAGTCGAAAGACCAGCGCGCCCTCCTGCGGGCCACCGGCCAGGTCCTCGTGTTCGACGGTTTCATCAAGCTTTACACCGAAGGCCACGATGCCGGCGACGATGATGACGACGCCGAAGGCCGCCTGCCCAAGATGGAACAGGGCCAGCATGCCGACCTCCTGAAGGCCGACGCCAACCAGTCCTTCACCGCGCCGCCGCCGCGCTACACCGAAGCCAGCCTCGTCAAGCGCCTTGAAGAGCTCGGCATCGGCCGCCCGTCCACCTATGCCTCCACCATGTCGACGCTCGAAGACCGCGGCTATGTCCGCATCGAGGGCAAGGCGCTGGTGCCGGAGGACAAGGGCCGCCTCGTCACGGCCTTCCTCGAAAACTTCTTCGCCCGCTATGTCGAATACGATTTCACGGCCGGTCTCGAGGAAAAGCTCGACGTCATCTCCGACGGCAAGCTCGACTGGAAAGCCTTCCTGCACGAGTTCTGGAAACAGTTCGCTGCCGACATTGACGACACCAAGGACCTGCGTGTTTCCGCCGTGCTCGATGCCCTCAATGAGACCCTCGGCGCCTATGTCTTCCCGCGCATCGACGCCGAAGGCAACCCGATCGAAAACCCGCGCCAGTGCCCCCTGTGCAAGGAGGGCGAGCTGTCGATGAAGCTCGGCCGCTTCGGCGCCTTTGTCGGCTGTTCGCGCCACCCCGATTGCAAGTTCACCCGCCAGTTCAGCGCCGATGGCGATGCGGCCGCGATCAATCCGGACGGCAACGAGATCGGCATCCACCCGGAAACCGGCGAGATGATCTATCTAAAGACCGGCCGGTTCGGCCCCTATGTCGAGATGGCGAACGGCGAGAAGCCCAAGCGCGCCTCCCTGACCAAGGCCGAAAAGGAAAAGCCGCAGGACCTGACGCTGGAACGCGCTGTCGAACTCCTCATGCTCCCCCGCGAAGTCGGTCGGCACCCGGACGACAATGAGCCGATCCTGGCAAACTTTGGCCGCTTCGGACCCTATGTCCAGCACGGCAAGACCTATGCGAACCTGAAAGACCCGGCCGACGTCTTCGCCATTGGCCTCAACCGCGCCGTGGCGCTGATCGAGGACAAGAAGGCCAATCCGGGCCGGGGTCGCGGCGGCGCCACCGCGCTGAAGGAACTCGGCAACCATCCGGACGGCGAGCCCGTCCAGGTCTTCGCCGGCAAATACGGGCCGTACGTGAAACACGGCAAGGTCAACGCCACGATCCCGAAAGAGATGAGCCCCGACACGATCACGCTCGAACAGGCCGTCGAACTCGTGAACGCGCGCGCCGCCTCAGGTCCGGCCAAGAAGAAGGCGCCAGCGAAAAAGAAAGCCTCCGCCAACAAGAAACCAGCGGCCAAAAAGCCCGCTGCGAAGAAGAAAGAGGATTGATCGGAACCGGACCCGCAAGGGCCCGGCTCAGGCCTTTCCGCGATGAGCCCGCCGCTCCGCCTGGTCGCGCCCTACCTGCTGCTCGCCGCATGCATCGCGGGGATATATGCGCTCCAGCCTGCGCCCGTCGTGGCGCCTGCGCCCGAAGTCGTGGAGGCACTTCCTCCGCCAACGCCGACCTTCACCTTTCCCGTCTCCATGGCGCTGTGCCCGACACTCAATGTCGCCAATGCGCCGCCCAGCGATGCCAGCCTGCACATCATCGGCTATACGGCCCTGATCGAGGTGAACGCGGCCGTCATGCTGGCCCGCGCGCCCGTCGAACAAGCCTGCGTATCTTCCGGCTTTGGCGCGCGGAACGGCCAGACCCATACCGGTATCGACTATTACAACCTTGAGCCTGTCGGCATCTATGCCGCTGGCGATGGCATTGTCCGCGAGGCCGTCACACGCGCCGATTTCGGCAACATGCTGGTCATCGACCATGGCCACGGCGTCTTCACCCGCTATGCCCATCTCGACAATTTTGACGGCATGGAGGTCGGCGGGGCGGTCCTCTCGGGCCAGGTCATCGGCGTCATGGGCAACACCGCCGCCACGACAATTCCGCGCCACCTTCACTACGAAATCCTGACCGGAGACTGGGGTGAGCTCGCCGGCTCCTTCGCCTTGACGCCAATCGATCCGCTGGCGTTCATGGGGCAAAATTAGATATTTCCCTTTTTAGGAGACTTTTTAATCCTGAGATTGTATATGCCCGCTCCATGGACGAATCCGCACGCCTCGAAGAGACCATTCTGACGGCCTGTCCAGTGGCTGCCAAACTGTCACATCTACTACAAAGCCGGCTCGCCGTTCTGGTCCGCTCATTCCTTCGGGATGTTGAGTTTCGCGGCGCAGGAGGCTTCCAGCCACCGCCGAAGGCGCACCTCAAGATTGCAGCCCACGCGTGCCTCCTGCTTTTGAACCGGCAACAGGATCACTTTGATCTCGGCCTGCGCATTGTCCTTCACCCGCATGGCACCCACCATTGCCGAGAATTGGCCGATCGGCAGTTCCGGCGGGGCCGGATGGACGTGAATTGGGCCGAAATCCGCCGAGATAGCGCTGAATCCGTCGCCGCCATGTGCCGTGTCATGCACGAATTCGTCCACCGTCTCGACAGCTCCCATGTGCGTGCCAACGCGTCTCCGGCCTTGCGTTCCGCCGTATGCCACGCCACATGGGCCAAAGTGATGGAGGAGGAACGCGAGTTTCTCCGCGCAAGAATAGAGTATGGCGTCCCGACGCCCCTGACTCCCTTCGCTGCAACAAATCACGCGGAATTCTTCGCCTGCACAACGGAAGCCTTCTTTGCGCGACCCGACATGCTGCGAGACCAATTTCCCCGCGTCTACGCACAGTTGGCCCATTTTTACGGAGGCCGCGCGTAGGCATTTCCTGCAAGCCTTTCCAACAAGAATCCACTATATCCAACCACATGACATTTCCAGACAAGCAAACCGTCCTCGATTACATTCGGGACAATCCTACCGCCACAACGAAACAAGCCATCGCCAAGGGCCTCCGGGTCAAAGGCGAGGAGCGCAACGTGCTGCGCGCCATCCTCAAGGAACTTGAGGCCGACGGCGCCCTCGAACGCACCGGCAAACGCGCCTGGGCCCAGGCCGACCGGCCACCGCCCACGGGCATCGTCGAGTTCACCCGAATCGACAAGAATGGCGACCTGATCGGCAAGTCGGTCGGCGACAATGGCCCCTTCGGCCCGGACATCGTCTATGCCGGCCCCTCGGGCAAACCTAAGGGCAAGGCCCCGGGCGTCGGCGATCGCGCCCTGTGCAAGATCAACGAGCACGACGGCGAATGGCGCGCCCGGGCCATTACGATCATCGAAAAACGCCTGTCAAACCGCCTGGTCGGCCTCTATTCCACCGGCCCCAACGGCGGCAAGGTCTCGCCGTCCAGCCGCAAGGAGCGCCGCGAGTTCGTGATCCAGGAGGCCGACACGCACGGCGCCAAGGACGGCGACCTCGTGATTGCCGAACCGAAGCCCCAGGGGCGCCGCCACTATGGCCCGGAGCTTGGCGAAATTACCGAGATCATCGGTCATATATCTGACCCGCGCTCGGCCAGCCTGCTCGCGATCCACGCCCATGACATCCCGACCGAGTTCCCGCAGGCCGTGCTCGACCAGGCCGGCGACGCCGTGCCTGCCCCGTCGGAGCGCGAAGACCTGACCCAGATCCCGCTCATCACCATCGACCCGCACGATGCCCGCGACCATGACGACGCCGTCTATGCCGAAAAGCTCGACGATGGCTGGCGCGTGATTGTCGCCATTGCCGATGTCGCCGCCTATGTCACCGAAGGCTCGCCCCTCGACAAGGAAGCGCTCAAGCGCGGCAACTCGACCTATTTCCCCGACCGCGTCGTGCCGATGCTGCCGTTCGAGCTCTCGGCCGACGAATGCTCGCTGAGGGAAGGCGAGCCGCGCTGCACGCTCGCCGTCGAGATGATCTTCGACACGGACGGTCACAAGCGTTCGCACCGCTTCATTCGGGGCATGATGAAGTCTGCCGCCAAGCTGTCGTACGAGGAGGCGCAGGCCGCAATTGACGGCAAGCCCGGCGGCAAGGCCGGCGAGCTGCTGGAGACTGTCCTGAAGCCGCTCTGGGGCGCTTATGCCGCCCTCGGCAAGGCCCGCGACAAGCGTGCCCCGCTCGATCTCGACCTGCCCGAGCGCCGCATCATGTTCAAGGAAGATGGCGAGATTGACGGCATCTATACAAAGGAACGTCTTGAAGCCCACCGCCTGATCGAAGAATTCATGATCCAGGCCAATGTCGCCGCCGCCGAGACGCTGGAGCGCCAGAAAAGCCCGCTCATCTACCGCGTCCACGACACGCCGACGGATGCCAAGATCGCGGCCTTTGCCGAGTTCCTGCAGACGATCGAACTGAAATGGACGATCGGCGAGCGCCCCCAGACGCACAAGTTCAACAAGCTGATCGGCGAGCTGAAAGACGGCGAATACGACCAGATGGTCACCCAGATGATCCTGCGGACTCAGGCGCAGGCCATCTATAGCGAAGAGAATCTCGGCCATTTCGGCCTCAACCTCGTCCGCTATGCCCACTTCACCTCGCCGATCCGCCGCTACGCCGACCTCATCGTTCACCGCGCGCTGATCTCGTCCCTGAAGCTTGGGCCCGACGGCCTCAGCAAGGAAGCCGCCTCGCAGCTCGAACAAACCGCCCAGCACATCTCCGACACCGAGCGCCGCTCGATGGCCGCAGAGCGCGAAGCGACCGACCGCTACCTCGCACTTTTCCTGAAAGACCGCGTCGGCGTTGAATTCGACGGGCGTATTACCGGCGTCACCGGGTCGGGCCTGTTCGTCCAGCTCAACGGCGTGGGCGCCGACGGCTTCATCCCGATCTCGTCGATCTCCAAGGATTATTGGGTGCTGGATTCGGCCGCGATGGCGCTCTACGCCCGTGGCAGCGGCAAGACGTACAGCCTGGGCCAGATCGTCCGGGTCAAGCTGAAAGAGGTCACGCCCCTGAAGGGCGGCCTCCTGCTTGAAATGCTGTCTGAACCCATGCCCGCCCCCGAAGGGCGCGCCGAACAGCGCCGCGCCATGGACATCGGCAACGTTCCCCGCCGTAAGGGTGGACCGCCCCGCTCAGGCAAGCCTAAGTTCAACAAGAAAACGCTCCCCAAGCATAAAAGAACAAGCAAGGCTAAGGGACCAAAAAGATGAACAAGCGCCTGCCGGGTTTGAAGTCTGCCTATGACAAGGAGGATGATGGCGACGTCGTCCTCACCAACCAGCCCAGCCCCCGCCCGAAGGATGCCGCCACACTGATTCTCGTCCGGCAGGACGGCCCTGTGCCCCGCGTCCTGCTCGGCAAGCGCTCCGGCGGTCACAGCTTCATGCCGGAAAAATACGTCTTCCCCGGTGGCAAGGTCGATCCGCACGACGCCCGTGCCCCGGTTCTCACGCCCCTCTCGGCCCCGGTTGCCACCCAGCTCGCCATCGGCACCCGCCGCGCCCCCCACGCCTTCGCCCTGACCGCCATCCGCGAAACCTTCGAGGAGACCGGCCTGATCGTCGGCCGGACCGGCGAGGCCACCGGCAAGCCGCCTGCAGGCTGGAGCCGCTATTACGGCGAAGGGGTGATGCCTTGCCTTCAATCCTTCCAGTTTATCGGCCGCGCCATCACGCCGCCCTACCGGCCTAAGCGGTTCGATGCCCGTTTCTTCATGGCCGACGCCGAAGACGCCCTGATCGACGAACGCCCGCCGATCGACGGCGCCGAGCTGTCGGACCTGCAATGGGTGACGATCAAGGACTCGATGGACCTCGACCTGCCCTCGGTGACGCGCTTCATGCTGGGCGAAATCGACGAGCGCCTGGCCAGTCCCAAGGCGCGCAAAGGCCCGCCCTTCCTGCGCTGGACACGCAATGGCCACACGACCGACCGACTTTAGCGCAGGAACACTGCTTGACTTCGCCTCCGGGCCCCGTCATTAAGCCGCTTTCCAGTTACAGACGCTAGCACAAGCGAGCCAATCCCATGGCCAAACCAGCCACTATCAAGATCCGCCTCAATTCGACGGCCGACACCGGATTCTTCTATGTCACCAAGAAGAACCCGCGCACGAAGACTGAAAAGCTCGTGCTGAAAAAGTACGATCCCGTCATTCGCAAGCACGTCGAATTCAAGGAAGGCAAGATCAAGTAAGATCCTGTTTTTCGGCACGTTTTAGCAGAGCCCGTTCGCAAGAGCGGGCTTTTTGCATTTCCGGCCTCACCCGTCCGGATTGCCATCGTGCAGGTTCCGCGCCTTGCGTATCCCCGGGAAGAAGATCGACCAGGCGGCCGCGATACCAACGGCGGCATAACCCCCGGCCACAACGGTAAACACCGCGCCCCATTTGGCAGCCATGAATCCGGCCCGCGCCTCGCCCAGCTCGTTCGACGCGCCGAGGAAGATGGAATTGACGGCATTCACCCGGCCGCGCACCTGGTCCGGCGTCCAGAGCTGCAACAGGATTTCGCGGATATAAACCGAGATCATGTCGAACGCGCCGACACCGACCAGCGCCAGGATCGACAGCCAGGCCACGGTCGAGTGGCCGAACACCACGGTCGACAGGCCGAACAGCGCCACACAGGCAAACAGGATGATCCCGGCATGATCGCGGATGGGGAACGCGGTGATAACGCCGGTCACGATCAGCGCGCCGATGCCCGGTGCCGCACGCATTAGGCCCAGCCCTGTCTCGCCGACCTCAAGGATGTCGCGCGCATAGACCGGCATCAGCGCCACCGCGCCACCCAGCAGCACCGCGAACAGGTCCAGCGAGATCGCCCCCAGAACGATCTTCTGCTTCCAGACATAGGTGAACCCGCCCAGCACCATGCTCAGCGTCTTGGGCTCGATGCTCGTGCTCTGTGGCGGCTTCGGGATCGAGAAGATCAGTGCCGCAGCGACGGCAAAGAGAACCACAGCCGTCGAATAGGCGATCACCGGCGCCACCCCGTACAGCAGGCTGCCTGCCACCGGCCCGATGATCGACGCCATCTGCCACGCAGACGCCGTCCAGCCTACGGCGTTGGCAAAGTCCTCCCTTGGCACGACATTCACCGCCAGGCTCGCCGAGGCGGGCGACAGGAAGGCCCGTGCCACGCCGAACACGGTGAGAATGCCCAGCACCCACACCGGGTGGAATTGCTCCGTCGCTGCCAGGAACAGGATGCCGGCGGCGCAGGCTGTTTCCGTCAGGATCGACAGGCCCATCACCAGCCGCCGCCCGAACGTGTCAGCCGCCAACCCGGTCACGAATACCAGCAGCAGCGCCGGCAGGAACTGCACCAGTCCGATCCATCCGAGATAGACCGGATTCTGCGTCTGGTCATAGATCTGCCAGGCCACGGACACCGACACGATCTGTGCGGCAAAGGCGGTAAAGAAACGGGATGTGAAATAACGACTGTAGGACAGGTGCCGGAAAGCGGCGAAGCGGTCTGTCATGTCCGGGACCCTGCATCAGCCAATCGAGACGTGCAGGTGGCCCGCGCCGGAGACCGAGTCAATCAGGCGGCGATGCTTTCGACGCGATTCCGGCCCGCAGACTTGGCCTGGTAGAGCGCTGTATCGGCCCGCTTGGTGAGGTCCGCCATCGTGTCCTGGTCGCCCGTAATCGTCGACACGCCTGCGCTCAGGGTAATCGATATGTCGCGCCTTCCGGAACTGACTTGGAAGGGCGCGCTTGCCACCGCCCGGCGGATGCGTTCTGCAGCGGCACAGGCAAGGTCGCCGGGCGTGTCCGGCATGATGACGAGGAATTCCTCGCCCCCCGGCCGGCAGACCACGTCCATCGGCCGCACATTTTCCCGCAGGCGGTTGGCCAGTTCGACCAGCACTTCATCGCCGACATCGTGGCCATAGGTATCGTTGACCGATTTGAAATGGTCGATATCGCACATCACAACCGACACAGGTTTGCCGCCCATGACCGAGCGGTGCATCACCTGCTGCAACTGGCTCACCATGTAACGGCGATTGTAGAGCCCGGTGAGCTGGTCGATCACCGACAGTTCCAGTCCGCGGTCAACGCGCTTGCGCAACACGTCGATATAGCGCGACCGTCGCGTTTGCGTGCGCACCCGCGCCAACAGTTCCTGCCGGTCGACGGGCGAAAAGATCACATCGCTCGCCCCGATATCCAGGCCTTTGCCGGCTTTCAGGCGTTCCGACTGGTCGCAGACCAGGATGATTGAAATCGCCCGCGTCGATTCCGTCATCTTGAAATGCGCGCACAGTTTCAATGCATCGAAGGATTGCGACGAGATCGACAGGATCAGGATATCCACTCCCATCCCGGCCAGGTTCGACATGTCGCCCGCTTCCAGCAGGGTCGTCGCGATATGGCCGGCCTCGCGCAGCATGTTGGCCATGCGCAGGGACGTGCGGGGATTGTCGTCGATGATGAACACGCGAGACGGGCGGCTGAGTTCCTCGTCGCTGATCACTTCAACCGCGCCTGCCTTCAGGCCGCTCGCCTGACGCTGGCGCAGTTCGGATGCGACCGCGTTGTACCGCAAAAGCGCGCCCATGCGTGACATCAGCGCAAAATCGTCCACCGGCTTGGTCAGGAAGTCTTCCGCCCCGACATCAAGGCCCCGGACCCGGTCGTCGGAATCGCTGAGCGCCGTGACCATCACGATCGGGATGAAGGACGTGCGCGGATCCGCCTTCAGGCGCTTGCACGTCTCGTAGCCGTCCATGCCCGGCATCATCACGTCGAGCAGGATGATCTCCGGCACTTCCACCCGCGCAATATCCAGCGCCTGCTGGCCGTTCTCCGCATGGATCACGGTATAGTACTGCGCCTCGAGCTTTGCCTGCAGCAGGCGGCGATTGGCCTCGATATCGTCGACGACAAGGACGCGGGCGCTCATACCGGCTCCTTCGGCATCAGTGATTCGACCGCCTTGATGAAAGTCATGATCTGGATCGGCTTGGACAGGTAGCCTTCGCAGCCGGCCTCGCGCACACGCTGCTCGTCGGCACGCATCGCAAAGGCCGTCACGGCCAGCACCGGTATGTGCGCCACCTTGTCGTCGTCTTTCAGCCAGCGTGTAATGTCGAGGCCCGACACTTCCGGCAGCTGGATGTCCATGATGATGAGGTCTGGCAGCTCGCGCCGCGCGATCTCAACCGCCTTCGCGCCATCGCGGCACTGATAGGTTGCGAACCCGTAAGCGTCCAACAGGTCGCAAAAGAGGCGCATGTTGAGTTCATTGTCCTCAACAACCAGCACTTTTCTGGTGCGCTTCTCAGCCATAATTCCCCGTAACTGCTAATGATTCGGACGGTGGGTAACCGATCCTGCCCAGCTATACTGCAAATGCTTAACACCGCTTTACGCGGGGATGCACACTTGATTGCTCTAAAAGGCGGAACATGGCATGAACACGCCTGTCATGAATGCCCTTTGCCGCGATTGCCTGCACTTGCAGGCCGGTGCTGCCATTGCCTGTTCCAGCTGCGGACGGGGCCGGATCCTGTCGCATCCCGCGCTCACGCGGCTCAGCATTGCACATATGGATTGCGACGCCTTCTTCGCAGCGGTCGAGAAGCGCGACGATCCCAGCCTCAGGGACAAACCCGTCATCGTCGGCGGCGGCCAACGCGGCGTCGTCTCGACCTGCTGTTATATTGCCCGCCTCTACGGGGTGCGGTCCGCCATGCCCATGTTCACCGCCCTCAAGCTCTGCCCCGATGCCGTCGTGATCGGATCGAACTTCGCCAAATACCGCGAAGCCGCCGCCATGATCCGCGAAAAGATGGACGCGCTGACCCCGCTGGTCCAGCCGGTCTCCATCGACGAGGCCTATATGGACCTCTCCGGCACCGAAACGGTCCATCATGCGCCGCCAGCGGTCAGCCTCGCCCGGCTCGCCCGCGACATCGAGCGCGATATCGGCATCACCGTCTCGATCGGCCTGTCCTCGAACAAGTTCCTCGCCAAGACCGCCAGCGAACTCGACAAGCCGCGCGGCTTTGCCGTGATTGCGCCCGAAGAAGCCGAGGCCCTGCTCGGTCCCAAGCCCATCGACTTCCTGCACGGCGTCGGACCGAAATTCGCCGAGAAGCTTGCCCGCGACGGCTTCGATACGGTCAAGGACATCCAGGACACCGAGCTGAAGGCCCTGATCGGCCGATATGGCGAGACCGGCATGTGGCTGAAACAGCGGGCCCACGGCCTCGACACGCGCCCGGTGCGCAATGACGAGGAGCGCAAGTCCGTCTCCAGCGAGACGACGTTCCGCACGGATATCAGCGACCCCGGCGCGCTCGAAGACCAGCTCTGGCAGCTCTGCGTCAAGACAGCCGACCGCGCCAAGGCGGCTGGCGTCGTTGGTGTCGTCGTCACGCTCAAGCTCAAGACCAGCAATTTCCGCGCGCTCACCCGGCGGGTCTCGCTGGGCGAGCCGACCCAGCTCGCACAGGAAATCTTCCGCGCCGGCCGCCCGTTGCTCGCCCGCGAAGCCAATGGCCGCGAACGCTTCCGCCTCATCGGCATCGGCCTCACCGGCCTGGACGACCACCGCGCCGACACGGTCGACCTGCTCGACCCGAGCATCGCCAAGCGCGCTGCCGCCGAACGCGCGTCGGATGCTGCTCGCGCCAAATTCGGCAAGGACGCTGTCGTCACAGGCCGCGCCGCGCGAATTGCGAAGGCCCGCGAAAACGAGAGCTGACTTGCCCCATGCCGCGACCTGCGGCATGCATCTCCTGCAAACTCGTCGCAACCGGAGCTGATCCCTCAATGACTACGCCAGAAGACCGCCTTGACGCGCTTGGCATCGAACTGCCTGCGCCCATGAAGCCCGTCGCCACCTACGTGCCCTTCGTCATCACCGGGAACCTGCTCTTCGTGTCGGGCCAGGTCAGCGCGACTGCGACCGGCCGGATCAACGGCCGCGTCGGCGAAGACATGGAACTCTCCGCCGCCCAGCACGCTGCGCGCCAGTGTGGCATCAACCTGATCGCCCAGTGCAAGGCCGCTGTCGGCGACCTCTCCCGCATCAAGCGCGTCGTGAAACTCGGCGGCTTCGTCAACGCCGCGCCGCACTTCACCGACATCCCCCAGGTCATCAATGGCTGCTCCGATCTCATGGTCGAAGTCTTCGGCGATGCCGGGCGTCATGCGCGGTCCGCCGTCGCCTGCCCTGTCCTGCCAATGGGCGTCGCCGTTGAAGTTGATGGTATCTTTGAAATCACGGGATAATTCGCGATGGCCCGGCATTTTGACCTGACTGCTTTCACCTATGCCCATCGCGGCCTCTGGTCGCCCGAGGGGCATCCCGAAAACTCCCTCGCCGCCTTCAAGGCGGCTGCCGAGGCCGGACTCGGAATCGAATATGATGTCCGCCCGTCCATCTCGGGCGAGGTCATGGTCTTCCACGATCCGAAACTGGCCCGCATGACCGGCACCGACGGCCTGTTCGAGGCGCAGCACATGTCTGTCCTCTCGGGCCTGCGCCTTGCGGGCACCAACGAACCCATTCCGACCCTGGCGGCCTTGCTCGACATATGGCCGACTTCGCTGCCATTGCTGACCGAGATGAAGATCGACGGCAACACCGATCCGGAAGCCTTCGCCCGCAAGGTCGGCGACCAGCTGGCAGGCCATATTGGCCCGGCCGCAGCGATGAGCTTTTCCGAGCCTGCCGTCGACGCCCTGCCGGATGTCCTCATGCGTGGCCAGCTCATCCACCCCATCCATCGCACCAGCGAGACCGAATTCGACGCAAAGCTCGCCCGCGCCATTGACCGCAAGGTCGACTATCTCGCCATCAATGTCGCCGACGCCGAACGCGCCGCCGTCCTGCTCGCCGGGGAACGGCCGTTCGTGGTCTGGACGATACGGTCGATGGCAGACCTGCGCCGCATCCGCCTGCTCCACGGTGCCGCGATTGTCGAACACCTGCCCGTGCCTCTGGCATCCTGATGCCGCGCGCCCTAGATTGACGGGCATGGACGACAGCGCGCTCAAGATCACCATCGTCCCCGGCCTGGCCGAGGTATCGCCCGAAGAGTGGAACGCCGTCGCCAATCCGCCGGGCGAGCGCTACGACCCGTTCCTCTCCTGGGAATTCCTCGAAGCCATGGAAAGCAGTGGCGCCGCGACGCCGACCACCGGCTGGGTGCCGCGCCATCTCCTGATCCGCGGCGACAATGGCCGCCTGCGCGCCGCCATGCCGCTTTACGCCAAGATGCATTCACGCGGCGAGTTCGTGTTCGACCAGAGCTGGGCCGACGCCTATGAACGCGCGGGCGGAGCCTACTACCCGAAACTGCTGACCGCCGTGCCCTTCACCCCCGTCACCGGCCGCCGCCGTCTCGTGCCCAAGGGCCCCGACGAGGCCCAACTCAAGGCGGCGCTCCTGACGGGCGCCATCCAGCTCGCCGAGGAGAACAGGCTCTCCTCGCTTCACATCAATTTCGTCGATTCCGACGACGCCGAGACCCTGGCCAATACCGGCCTCCTGTCGCGCACCGACCAGCAGTTCCGCTGGGTGAATGACGGCTATGCCAGCTTCGACGATTTCCTCGCCGCGCTTTCGTCCGCCAAGCGCAAGAACCTGCGCAAGGAGCGCGCAAAAGCGCAGGACGGCCTCACCTTCGTCCACCTGACAGGCGACGCGATCACCGAAGATCATCTCGACTCCTTCTACCATTTCTACATCGACACCGGCAGCCGCAAATGGGGCTCGCCCTATCTCACGCGTCTCAGTTTCTCCCTGCTGCGCGAGCGCATGGCCGATGACCTGCTCTTCATCTTCGCCATGGAAGATGGCGAGCCCATCGCCGGCGCCATGAACCTGATCGGTTCCGACACGCTCTATGGCCGCTACTGGGGGTGCAGCGACCACCGCCCGATGTTGCATTTCGAGACCTGCTATTACCAGGCCATCGATTTTGCGATCGAACGCGGCCTGCAATATGTCGAGGCTGGCGCCCAGGGCGGCCACAAGCTTGCGCGCGGCTACGTCCCTGTCCTCACCCGCTCGGCCCACTGGATCGCCCATCCGGGGCTGCGCGACGCCGTTGCCGACTATCTCACCCGCGAACGCGACGCGGTTGAATCCGACATGGACTATCTCACAGACCGCACACCTTTCAGGAAAGACTCATGACCCTTCACGACACCTACGACCCGTCCAATATCTTCGCGCAAATCCTGCGCGGGGAAATGCCTGCCGTGAAAGTCTATGAGAACGATGCCGCCCTCGCCTTCATGGATGTCTTCCCGCAGAGCGAAGGCCACACACTGGTCGTTCCGAAAGACGTGACGGCCCGCAACCTGCTCGACATGCCACCCGAAAAGCTCGGGCCCTTCATGCTGGTCGTCCAGAAGGTCACGCAGGCTGTCGAGGCCGCCCTTACGCCGGACGGGATCGTCGTCACCCAGTTCAACGGCGCCCCCGCCGGGCAGACCGTCTACCACTTGCACTTCCACATCATCCCCCGCAAGGAAGGCATCCCCCTCGGCCGCCACGGCAGCGGCGGCATGGCGGATATGGGAGAACTGGAAAAGCTGGCCGCGCAGATCCGCGAGAAGTTATAGAGGCAGAGCCGATCGTTGCTCATGTGCCAGTCCCGAAGGCGTCGCGATGCTGTTTGCCTGCATCACCAATTTCGTCCCAGGGAGCCTTCGAGCCGACCCATATGTGGTGCGCGACTCGAAGATTCTCCCCACCTTCAGTTATCAATCCTGCAGGAATGAACATGCGCGCTGAATCGTTCCTGCCCGGAACGGAAGACCCGCAAATACGGCAAAACCAGCTCTGCCAATCGGCATCCGGTTTACTCCACATAACAACCTGATCTTCGCCGCGCAGCCATCGAAACGCGCCATTGTCGACCAGCACGACAGCAATGCCGTTGCTGCCTGTGAACTTCCGACAGATCGAACAATGACAGACAAACACGTCCGTAAGAGCGGTATCAACCTCGAAAGCGACCGCACCGCAATTGCATTCCCCTCCCGCCATCACATCCTCCTGGCATTGCTTGGATCAGCAAATTATCCTGCAAAACAGGCTGGGCGAAAGTGCGTTCGTACTCGGCCAAGGCGAAACTCTACAACCCCAGCTTCGCCTTGAGGATATCGTTCACGGCTTTCGGGTTGGCCTTGCCGCCCGAGGCCTTCATCACCTGCCCGACGAACCAGCCGAGCGTTTGGGGCTTCTCTTTGACCTTCTCGACCTGTTCCGGGTTGGCCGCGATGATCTCATCGACCACCTTCTCGATGGCGCCGGTATCGGTCACCTGTTTCAGGCCGTGCTTCTCGACAATCGCCGCTGCTTCGCCCTCGCCCGCAATCATACGCGCGAACACGTCCTTGGCGATCTTGCCGCTGATCGTCTCGTCGCTGATCAGCGCGATCAGGCCGCCCAGCGCCTCGGCCGAAACCGGGCTGTCGGCCAGCTCCAGGCCTTCCTTGTTGAGATAGCCGAACAGTTCCTGCGTCACCCAGTTGGCCGCCAGTTTCGCGTCGCGGCCCTTGGCCACGGTCTCGAAATATTCGGCCTTGTCGGCGTCCGCGATCAGCACGCCCGCATCATAATGTGAAATGCCGTACTCGGATTCAAACCGGGCGCGCTTCTGGTCCGGCAGTTCCGGCAGGCTCGCCTTGATCTCGTCGATCCAGGCCTGCTCGATTTCCAGCGGCAGCAGGTCGGGGTCCGGGAAATAGCGGTAATCGTGCGCATCTTCCTTCGACCGCATCGAGCGCGTCTCGACCTTGACCGGGTCGAACAGGCGCGTTTCCTGGTCGACCGTGCCGCCGCCCTCGATGATCTCGATCTGGCGGCGGGCCTCATACTCGATGGCCTGCTGGATGAAGCGGAACGAGTTCATGTTCTTCAGCTCGCAGCGCGTGCCGAGATGGCTGAAATCGCCCGTCTCGCGGAATTTCTCATACTGGCCCGGCTTGCAGACCGACACGTTCACGTCGGCGCGCAGGTTGCCCTTGTCCATGTCGCCGTCACAGGTGCCGAGCGCGATCACGATGGCGCGGATCTTCTTCACATAGGCGGCTGCCTCGGCGGGCGAGCGCACGTCCGGCTTCGACACGATTTCCATCAGCGCCACACCGGACCGGTTCAGGTCCACATAGGTCGAGTTCGGGTCCATGTCGTGGATCGACTTGCCGGCATCCTGCTCAAGGTGCAGCCGCTCGATGCGGCAGGTGAAGCTGTAGGCCTCGCCGCCATGCGCCGGCTCCACGTCCACGTCGATCTCGCCCTCGCCGACAATCGGGTGTGCGAACTGGCTGATCTGGTAGCCCTGCGGCAGGTCGGGATAGAAATAGTTCTTCCGGTCGAAGCGGCTGTAATGATGGATTTCCGCCTTCAGGCCGAGGCCCGTGCGGATCGCCTGTTCGACGCATTTCCGGTTGATCACCGGCAGCATGCCCGGCATCGCCGCATCGACCAGCGAGACATTGCAGTTCGGGTCGGCACCGAACGCCGTCGATGCGCCCGAGAACAGCTTGGCATTGGAGGCCACCTGCGCGTGGATCTCCAGCCCCATGACGACTTCCCAGTCGCCGGTATCGCCTTTGAGTACGTAAGGAGTGCGCGCTGACATGACCTGCCTTTATAACCGTTTCAAACCAAGCGTCCTTCTAACGGCATGCGGCCCGGCCTGTCGAGCGGACATGACCGCGCGGCGGCCTGCCGCCTTTCCTTTTTCGCGTTCCTGGCCGAGAATGCGGCACGCGCAAATGTGCACCGGGAGGAAAGCCCATGTTGTTCAAGATGATTCTGGACAATTCCGGCGACGAGGAACGCCCGATTGTCCGCGGCTTCCTGAAACATCTGATCGCCGGTTTCGCGGGCGGCCTGCTGATCGGTGCGGTGGGACTGTTTCTCGTTCTTGTGACGCTCGGCAATTTGAAACTCGACATTCCTGTCGTCTTCATCGCCGCGATGATGCTGCAATTCGGCCCCATCGGCGGCCTTGTCGGCGTCGGGATCTATCTGTCGCGCATCACCGACCGGTCGCGCGACGACGATGACGAGAATGACGAGGGCCCCGGCGGCGGCACGAAAGTCCGAGTCGAAGCGCCCGCGAGGCCGCGCGCCGCTCCGGTCCGGCTGAAGCCCGCCCGCGCCTGAACCCTAGATCTTGCCGTCTTCCTTGGCGCGCTTGTAGCGCTCACGCCGCGCCGCCATGCGGTCCGCAACCGAAGCCGATTGCGGCACGCGGGTCGGGACTTCCCCTTCCGGCGTGGGCGCTATTTCGGGTTCCGCCGCCTCAACGGCCTCTGCTTCCAGCTTGCCTTCAGCGATCAGCTTCTTGCGCCGCGCGGCAACCCGCGCCTCGCGCGCCTGGTGCGCCTCGCTCTTGCCATTGAACAGGCCGGACAGTTTCGACTTCTGCGCGCCCTTCAGCGGCGATCCGTCATGTTCCCGCTCGGCCCGTCGCTCAAGAATTCGCGAAATCCGGTACGCCACATAGGCCGCGACCAGAAATACCACGACCAGCATCATGCGCATTTCGGCCGCGAACAGGTCATACCCGTTCTGCTCCAGCATCCCCCACATCAGGGCGAGGCAGATGATGAGCATAATTCCGAAAAGGGCAAAAAAGCGTGTCATGCGTATGAGCCTACCACCAGCGGTCCGGCTTTGCCACGAAGCCAGCTGCACGTTCCAGTTCGCCGCCAACGCGGAAACAGGCCGTCTCGTCCAGCGCCTTGCCGATCACCTGAAGGCCCAGCGGCAGGCCGTTCTTCGACAGGCCGGCCGGCACCGAAATGCCCGGCAGGCCGGCAAGGTTTGCCGTCACCGTGAACACGTCGTTGAGGTACATTTCCACCGGGTCGCCGCTCTTCTCGCCAAACGCAAAGGCGGGGCTCGGGCAGGTCGGCGTCAGCACCGCATCGCAGCTCTCGAACGCCTCGACAAAATCGTTGAGGATCTTCGTCCGCACCTTCTGTGCGCGCAGGTAATAGGCGTCGTAATAACCGCTGGAGAGCACATAGGTGCCGATCAGCAGGCGCCGCTGCACTTCCTTGCCAAAGCCGCTGGCCCGCGTGCCCTCATAGGTCTGCGTCAGGTTATTGCCCTCGACGCGCGCGCCATAGCGCATGCCGTCATAGCGCGCGAGGTTTGACGAGGCCTCGGCCGGTGCCACGATATAATAGGCGGGCAGCGCGTATTTCGTGTGCGGCAGGCTGATATCGACAATCTCCGCCCCGGCCGCCTTCAGCCACGCAATGCCCTGCTCCCACAGCGCGTCGATCTCTTCCGACATGCCGTCCATCCGGTATTCCTTGGGAATGCCGATCCGCATGCCCTTGACGCCCTTGGTGACATCGCTGCGCCAGTCCGGCGTTTCCACGTCCAGCGAGGTCGAATCCTTGGCGTCATGGCTGCACATCACTTCCAGCAGGATCGCGCTGTCTTCTACGGTCTTGGCAATCGGCCCAGCCTGGTCGAGCGAGGAGGCAAACGCCACCATGCCGTATCGGCTGGCCCGGCCATAAGTCGGCTTGATGCCCACGGTGCCGGTGAAGGCTGCGGGCTGGCGGATCGAACCGCCGGTGTCGGATGCTGTCGCGGCAAGGCAGAGGTCTGCCGCCACGGAGGCCGCCGATCCGCCTGACGAGCCGCCCGGCGTCAGGCCCTGATTGTCGCCGTCGCGGCGCCACGGGTTGATCACATTGCCGAATTTGGACGTCTCGTTCGACGAGCCCATGGCGAATTCGTCCATGTTGAGCTTGCCCAGCATGACCGCGCCTTCGTCCCACAGGTTCTGCGTGACGGTGGATTCATAGGTCGGCGTGAACTCGCCAAGGATGCCGCTGCACGCCGTCGTGCGCACGCCCTTGGTACAATACAGGTCCTTGATGCCCAGCGGCGCGCCTTCCAGCCTGCCGCCCGTACCCTTGGCCAGTTTCGCGTCCGAGGCATCCGCCATGGCCAGCGCCTTCTCCGGCGTTTCCACGACAAAGGCGTTCAGGACCCGGGCGCCCTCGATGGCGCTCACGAAGTCCTGGGTGATCTCGCGCGACGAAAACTGTTTGGCTTTCAGGCCATCGAGCGCTGCTGCGAGGGTAAGTTTGGTCAAGTCGGTCATAGGAAATCCCGTGAAGAAATCTGCCCGCCTGCTATGACGGCTTGAGGGGAAAGTTCAAGTCTCCGTGACCGCGCTTGTCAGTTTCAGGCTTGCGGCGCATCAATTCGGAGCGGAACAAATGCCGTTATTGTCACTTTTCTCGTCACGCTACCCAAAGGATATGACATGCGCCTGACCTCCCTCCTTCTCGCCTCCGCCGTCCTCGCCGCCTGCACCAGCCAGCCGGCGGGTGAGCCCAAGCCGAAAGGCGTCGCCCAGTTCGCTGGCGACCCCCGCCTCGGCGAGGAGGTGAGGAACGTCTGCTTTACCTCGACCATTTCCGGTTTTCACGACGCCACGGACGACACGGTCGTGATCTCGAAAGGCCGGGATGACTATCTCATCGAGGTCTACGGCAACTGCTTCAATCTCGACCAGGCCCAGCAGCTCGCTGTCGATTCCGCGACAAGCTGCCTCGGCAGGGGCGACCACATCATCACCTCTGATTCCATTGCAGGATTCCACGACAAGACCGGATTTGGCGTGCAACGCTGCACGATCAAGTCGATCCACAAATGGAATCCCAAGGCCGAGGCGCCAGAAGCAGAAGCGGCAGACGCTGCAGACGCAGAATCCGAATAGCGCCCGCGAACGACTGTGCTAGATAGCGGCGCATGCCCCATCCTGCACAGGCCTCGTCCGTCGAGGTGAAAAACTCTCCCTTTCACGGTCGCGGCCTGTTCGCGACCGTTGCCATAGGGGCCGGGGAGGTCATCGCCGTCTATCCGCTCCTGATCCTGTCGCAGGAGGACACCGCCACGGTGCGCTCCACCCTGCTCCACCATTATGTCTTTTACGTCGATGAGGATGCGGCGGGCGACATGCGTGCAGCGGTCGCCTTCGGTGAAATCTCGATGTGCAACCACAGCCCCAAGGCCAATGCGGATTTTGCGGTCGATGCCGTGGCACAGACCGTGACCTTGTCGGCCAACCAGGCCATCCGGCCCGGTGACGAAGTCCTCATTGACTATGAGGACTTTGCCGAAGAAATCATCTAGCTTGACCCCGATCAAGGCGGCTCCCGGTTGAGGCAGGCTATGGATGCCGCACCCTCGGCACCGAAAGCATCGGACCCGCATCATGGATCAGGCGAAACGCATGCAAATTGTGTCCATCATTGACGACGTCAATGACATGACGATCGCGACCCTTCGTCCCGACTTATATCCACAGGCGACAACGGTCAGCTACGTGAACGATGGCCTGACCATCTATTTCGGCACGTCGCCCGACTCCCAAAAGGCCAAGAACCTCGCCTGGAGCAACAAGGTGTCCCTGACAATCGACCGTCCCTACGAAACGTGGGACGAGATAGAGGGCCTCTCCATGGGCGCCGAAGTCTCGCCTGTCACTGACAGCGCCGAGTTTCAGAAAGTCGGTCAACTCATGCTGGGAAAGTTCCCCCAGCTCGCCGCTTTCGTTCCGGACGATGCATCGGGAATCGCAATCTATCGTGTGGAACCGAAATTCATCTCCCTGCTCGATTACAGTCAGGGCTTTGGACACACCGAGACATTCACACTCTAGCGCCCGGCTGGCCGCAGACTCAAAGCCGCCCGCAATGTCGTGCGGGCGGCCTTCTGTACTGGATCACGTAATCATGTGGACGGTATAGCCCGCCGGGGACGTGATCAGGGCAATGAACGCCACGTAAAACGCCGCAGAATATACCCAGGATTTTATCCGGCTTGTCAGGGTGCGGGGTTCCCGGCCCGCACCATTCCAGGGTTCCGGTGTTTCGGCATAAGTAGTTTCAATCGTCGGTATCATGTGCCTGTCTCCTTCTGTCTGGCTGATGAAGACAAGTTAAGGCAGCCCCCGGATTCCTGATACTTCAGGGCACGAAGCAATGTGCTTCAAATCATGAAGCATCGCACTTTCGTTTGGGAAGTCGGCATACCAGCCTCGCGGCCTACTGGACCGCTCCGGCCTTGACCATTGCGCGCAGTTCCCGCCGCACGACCTTGCCAATCGGCGATTTCGGCAACTCATCGACAAAATGCACCGCTCGGGGCCGCTTGTAGCCCGTCAGGCATCCTGCGCAATGCGCCTGCACCTCGGCGGCAGTCAGGTCAGGATCGCGGCGAACGACAAAGGCATGCATCGTATCGCCCGCCCTGCCGTCAGAGACGCCCGCAATGGCGGCTTCGGCAATACCGGGATGCTCTGCCAGCACAGCATCCACTTCGTTCGGGAACACATTGAACCCGCCGACCAGCAGCATGTCCTTCATCCGGTCGACCAGGTAGAGAAACCCGTCATCGTCAAGATATCCGACGTCGCCCGTCTTCATCCAGCCGGCATGGAAAGCCGCCGACGTCGTCTCAGGGCGTCCCAGATAGCCGGCCATGACCTGCGGCCCGGCAACGGCGATCTCGCCAATCTCGCCCGGCGCGGCAAAGCTGCCATCATCGCGCAGGATCGATACGCCCGTGCCGGGCAACGGCATGCCGACCGATCCGAGCCGGGCACGTGTATCCGGCGGATTCATGCTGATCAGCGTGGTCGTTTCGGTCATGCCATAGCCTTCGATCACGCTCGATCCCGTCAGGCCGGTCCATTCCTTGCGCACGTCGGGGTTCAGCGCCATGGCGCCGGAAATCGTCAGGGTCAGCTGTGGCGGATTTTCGTAGAACCACTTTTCGTCCATCAGCTTGGCAAACAGCGTGCTGACACCCGGAAACGCATTCGGACGGAATTTCCGGAACGCGGCCTTCAGGTTTGACAGCGGTTTGGGGCTCGGCACCAGGACCAGGTGCGCGGCATTGCGCAGCGCGATGATTGACGAGAACATCCCGAACACATGGTAGACCGGCAGTACAAGCAGCATGGTCTGGCCCGGCGCATCGATCATGTGCGCCGACAGGCTGGCAAACTGCTCGACATTGGTCACAACGCCCGCCTCGGTCAGGCGCACGCCCTTCGACACACCTGTCGTTCCGCCGGAATACTGGAAGATCGCGTCATCGGAGGCGTCCCGGTCGGCGGCATAGGCAGACATTGGCACGGCGTGCATCGCACCCTTCTTCAACGCCTCAGCCATCGACACATTTTCAAGCTTCAGCGGGCGGCCCATTTTCTTCACGTGCTGGAGCACGAAGTCCATCACCGCCTTTTTGACGGGCGAGAAGAAATCTGTCAGCGACAGGGAAATCACCGCTTCAACGCCTGTCATATTGACCGCATCTTCGGTCATCTCGGGGAACAGGCTGGACGTGATCAGGACCTTGGCCTGCGCGTCGCGCAGCTGCCGGCGCGTTTCATGCGCCGTGTACATCGGATTGACATTGGTCAGCACGAGGCCGGCGCGCAGGACTCCCAGCATGGCCAGGACATTGGAAATGCAGTTCGGAGCCTGCAGCGCGACGACGTCGCCCTTCTCCAGCTTCAGCTCCTCGCGCAGGTAGCGCGCCAGGTTCGCAGAATGCTTCTCGACCTCGGCGAAATTCAGCGTTGCACTGGCCCCGTTCGGCAGCGCCGTGGTGAGGAAGGGGTCTTTCCCGAAACCTTCCGCCGCCTCTTCAATCAGCTTTTCGACACGTCGCGGAATGTATTTGCCAAGGCCCGAATGAAACGCGGCGGCTTCCGGATTATAGAATTCCGGGGCTGGTTGATCCTCGAACGGAACAGGCGCGAATTGCGATACAGCAGACATAACTTTTCCGGCCCCTACAGCTTGGTCATGCCCCTTCCTGACACATTGGCTTTGAATTATGCTGAAGCTGATCGGTGAAATTTCACAGATTTCGCATTTAGCGTCCTGTAAACATTGGCTTTCGCTTTTCCAGGAAGGCCGCAGCGCTCTCGGCGGCATCCTCTGTTTCCATCAGGGTCCGGATTTCCTTGATCGCCCAGCTGCCGACATCACGCCAATCAGGGTCCAGCGTACGGCGCAGGCCGGCCTTGATCGACTGCACGGCGCGCGGCGGATTGGCGGCAATCTTGGCCGCTAATTCCAGCGCCGTCGGCAGCAGGTCGTCCGGTGCCACGACCCGCGAAACAAGGCCGATCTCTTTCGCCATCTGCGCGTCAATGATCTCGCCCGTGAACAAGAGTTCCGCCGCCCGTTCCCGGCCCACGACCTGCGCCAGGCGGCCCAGCCCCGGCGCGTCACAGCAAAGCCCGCGCTGCACGAACAGTTCACCGAACTTCGCCGCCTCGGATGCCACACGGATATCCGCCATCAATGCCAGTTCCATGCCCCAGCCAAGCGCAAAGCCGTTGACCGCCGCAATCACGGGAATGTTCGTGTAGAGCAATGCATCCGCCGCTGGCGTCAGGCCGCCCGTCCGGCGTCCGCGCGCTTTCATCTCGTCAGGGCCCTTCGCCTTCTGGCTCAGGATTTCCTTCACATCGTCGCCGGTGCAGAAGCCGCGCCCCTCGCCGGTAATCACGATCACCCGCGCCTCGCTCTCGCGCACGGCGTCTTCCAGCGCCATGTAGAGTTCGTAATTGAGGGCATTCATCACCTGCGGACGCCGCAGCGTCATCAGGGCAACATGGTCTTTCGTCTCGATTGTCAGCACGGACATGGCAGCCTCCCGGTTGTGTTTCGGAAGACTATGATGCCGGTCAGGCGTCGCAGGCAATCATCGACGCCGCGTCAGGCGGCGCCGGAATATCTAGCGCTTGAGGTGCTCAAGGCCCTTGATCGCGCCGGTCTTGAGCGACGGATTGGACGCGTTCGTTTTCACTTTTTCCGCCTTCGGCTTGCGGACTTCCTTGTTCGTCTTCTTCTGACCCTTGGCCATGATCGTATTCCTGTGCAGGGACCAGAAACTGGTCCTGACCAACAGGTGGGGAGTCATGGCGCCCTAAATAAGGCGGCGACAACACTTAGTTTGCGTATGGGGTGGTGCGCGCCTACTCGACCGATTTCGGCACGACGAAAAAGCCGTCAGCGCTGCTGGGCGCATTGGCCAGGATCTGGTCCTGGATATTGCCGTCAGTGACCACATCGTCGCGCATTGGCAGCTTGGTCGCCACCACGGCCGTCATCGGCTCGATGCCCTCGATATCCACTTCATTGAGCTGGTCGATCCAGCCGAGGATGCCATTGAGCTCGCCGGCCATCTCTTCGAGGCGCTCTTCGGGCACCGCAATCCGCGACAGGCGGGCAACCTTGCGGACATCATCCTTGGTAACACTCATGGCACGGGCTCCGGTGGTTAGGTACGTTCGGGCCCGAATACGCGATAGGCAACAAGGCTTCAAGGCGCTATGTGAGCGCTCAATGCCTGTAACAGACCTCGCCTCCCTGCCGCGCACCGGCGTCCTCATCGGCATCGACCCCGGGTCCAGGACCCTGGGCATCGCCGCCACGGACGGAATCCGCATGCTCGCCACGCCTGTTGAAACCATCCGGCGCGGCAAGGCGCTGGCGCCGTCCCTCACGCGCCTGTTCGAGATCTACGACGCGCGCAAGGCCGTTGCTCTCATCATCGGCCTTCCGCTCAATATGGACGAGTCCGAAGGCCGGCGCGCCCAGTCGGCACGCGCCCTCGCCTGGAATATCCTGCTCAAGCGCGACGTGCCCATCGTCTTCCAGGACGAGCGCCTGTCCAGCGAGGAGGCCGAGAGCGTGATGCAGGAGGCCTCCATGTCGGCCAAGCGCCGCGCCGAAATGATCGACGCCACCGCCGCCGCAATCATCCTGAAGTCCGCCCTCGACCGTCTGGAGCGCCTCGGTTGACCGGCTTTCTCTACGCATTGCTGCCCGTCATCGCGATTGTCACACTCGGCCACGTCCTGTCGTCCCGCAACTGGATCCCCGCCGAAAGCTGGCGCGCCATCGAGCGCCTCTCCTATGTCGTCCTGTTTCCGGCCCTGATCATCAGGACACTGGCCAACACGCCCTTCGAGACGGCGCCATGGCGTCTCGCGGCCGCGCTGATCCTCGCCCAGCTCGTGCTGGGCGGCATTGGCCTGGCCGCCCGCTTCCTGCCCAATATGAGCCGGCCCGCCGTCGGCACGATCATTCAGTCGAATGTGCGCTGGAACACGATGATCGGCCTGTCCATTGGCAGCCTCCTGTTCGGGCAGGAAGGCCTCGCGCTTGTCACCATCGCCGCCGCCGTAATGATCCCCACAGCCAACGTCATCTCGGTCTATGCCCTGATTGCGCATGCCGACTCACCGCACGGCCCGGCCCCCAGGCCCCTCCTCGCGCTGTCCCGCAACCCGATCGTCCTCGCCTGCATCATCGGCATCGCGCTCGCCGCTGCGAATATCGAGCTGCCCCGGCTCGCTGACGACATGCTGCGCATTCTCGGCGATGCCGCGCTCGCCCTCGGCCTCTTGTCAGCAGGCGCAGGCGTCGATCTCTCCGCCCTGAAGCGCGCCGGCCCGCGCACCCTCACCTGGTCGCTGGTCCGCCTGCTCGGCTTGCCCGCCCTCGCCATCGGCTTCGGTCTGGCCTTTGGCCTGTCCGGCATGGCCCTGATCATCGCCGCGATTTGCGCCGCCACGCCGACGGCCACCAGCTCCTACATCCTGGCCCGCGAACTGGGCGGCGACGCCCCGCTCGCGGCCAACCTGATCGCCGTCCAGACCGTGCTGGCCATGCTCACGCTCCCACTGGTCTACCTGCTCGTCAGCGGCTGACACTTGCGAACGGCCGGAATCGCGCCTAAACCGCCACAAATCGAAAGGGCCTCCATGGCAATGGCGGGATACACTTACAGCTTCGACCACGAGCATTTGCTGGGAATCGAAGGCCTTCACCCTCTGGATATCACGCACATTCTGGACCTGGCCGACCGCTATGCGGACGCCACGCGTGCGGGAAAGCGTGCCGACCCGGTGCTGACCGGGCGCACCGTGGTGAACCTCTTTTTCGAGAATTCCACCCGCACGATGAGCAGTTTCGAGATTGCCGCCAAACGCCTCGGCGCGGATGTCATCAACATGCCGGTCGCCCATTCCAGCGTGAAGAAGGGCGAGACCCTGATCGACACGGCGATGACGCTGAACGCCATGAAGCCGGACGTGCTGGTCATCCGCCACTCGGCCTCCGGTGGCGCCAAGCTTCTTTCCCGCAAGGTCGACTGCGCCGTCATCAATGCCGGCGACGGCACCCATGAGCACCCGACACAGGCGCTGCTCGACACGCTCACCATTCGCCGCCACAAGGGCCGCATCGAAGGTCTCAAGGTCGTGATTTGCGGCGACATCGCCCACAGCCGCGTCGCCCGTTCTACCACGATGGCCCTCCACCTGCTTGGCGCCGAAGTCCACCTCTGCGGTCCGCGCACCCTGCTGCCGCCCGGCACAGACACCTGGGGCGCTGCCAGCGCCACGACCGATTTCGACGCCGCCCTCAAGGGCGCCGACGTGGTCATGATGCTGCGCCTCCAGCTGGAGCGCATGGACGGTGCCTTCCTGCCCAGCCGCCGCGAATATTTCCGCTATTTCGGCCTCACGGCTGACCGTCTCGCGCTGGCCCTGCCGGATGCCACGGTCATGCACCCCGGCCCGATGAACCGCGGCATCGAGATCGAAAGCGCCATCGCCGACGGGCCGCAGTCGGTCATCACCGAACAGGTGGAAATGGGCGTTGCCGTCCGCGAAGCCGTGCTCGACCTTCTGGCGGGGACACACTTATGAGCCTCTCGATTTACAATGCCCGCCTACTCGACCCGGCCACCGGCCTCGACGCGCCAGGCGCCATCTTCATTGACAAGGGCAAGATCAGGGACGTGGCCAAGGGCCAGTCCGGGCCGCATGCCGATGCGAAGGAAACGCTCGATGCAGGCGGCCTCTGCCTCGCGCCCGGCCTGATCGACCTGCGGGTCAAGACCGGCGAGCCCGGCGACGAGCAGAAGGAAACCCTCGCCACCGCCTCGCGCGCCGCTGTCGCGGGCGGTGTCACCAGTTTCGTTGTCATGCCTGACACCCGCCCCACCGTGGATGATGTTGCGCTCGTCCGTTTCATCCGGGAACGTGCCCGCGAAACCGCCCGGGCCCGCATCTATCCGTCTGGCGCGCTCACCGTTGGCCTCGGCGGCGAGTTCATGGCCGAGATCGGCCTCATGGCAGACGCTGGCGCCATCGCTTTCACCAATGGCGACATGCCTGTTGCCAATGCCTCGATCATGAAGCGCGCAATGGTCTATGCCGCCAGCCGCGGCGCTCTGGTCATGTCCCGTCCTGATGACCGGGCCCTGTCCGGGTCCGGCGTCATGAATGCCGGCGCGTTCGCCGCGCGCTTCGGCCTGTCCGGCATCCCCGCCGAAGCCGAATGGATCGGTGCCGCCCGTGATGTGATGCTCGCGGAAACGACCGGCTGCCGGCTCCTGCTCGACCAGGTCTCGACCGCCCGCACGCTGGAAATCGTCGCCGAGGCGCGGGCCCGCGGCGCAAAGGTCCATGCCACGGTCGCGGCCCATACCCTGTTCTTCAACGAGCGCGATGTCGGCGACTATCTCACCTATTGCAAGGTCAACCCGCCCTTCCGCGACGAGGACACGCGCCAGGGCCTGATCGCTGCCCTGAAACGCGGCGAGATCGACGCCGTCGTTTCGGCCCACGATCCCCAGCCGCCGGAAGAAAAGCGCCTGCCCTTCGGCGAAGCGGCCTTCGGCGCCGCCGGTCTGGAGACCACGCTCGCCGCTCTCATGAGCTTGGTCAACGACGCCGACCTGCCCCTGCTCGACGCACTCGCGCCCGTCACCTGCCGCCCGGCCGACCTGCTCGGCCTGCCTCAGGGACGCCTGAAATCCGGCACCCCCGCCGACCTCATCCTGTTCGATCCCGGCAAGCCATGGCTCTGCGAACGCGAACACCTGCGCTCGCGCTCGACCAACTCGCCCTTCGACGGCCGGCGCCTGCAGGGACGTGTCATGCGCACGCTCGTCGGCGGCGAAACCGTGTTCGAATTCTCGCCAGCGTCCTGACGCACAGGCAGCGGGCCATACGTCCTGAATGAAGGCAGCCCGGCCGATCTCACGCCTTCGCGATATCAGCGCGTTGACCCTGCCGCTGCATGCTGCCAAATGCATTTTATGGGGAAGCTGCGACACAGAATGAGTCGGGCGGTACTGGCGCTCGCATGTGCGCTGGCGACCAGCGCCAGCAGCCTGTCTGTCGCCGACATGGCCACCGCCGCGCCGCCGGCGCCCCCGATCCAGCGCTGCATGAACCTGAGTGGCGCCCTCGAGGCCGCCTATGAAGGTGAGTGGGGTTACACCGTGCGGCGCGAAGATATCGACCGCCTCGCGGATGCCGGCTTCGACACGATCCGCCTTCCGGTGCGCTGGTCGGCTTCCGCCGGCAATTGGGGCCGCTACAAGCTCGACAGGAAGATGCTCGCGCGCACCGATGAGATCATCGACTATGCGCTGGCGCGGGACCTGAAAGTCATCCTGAACGTTCACCATTACTACGAGCTGAATTCCCGGCCCTCGCGGCATGAACGGCGGCTCGAAGCGATCTGGAAACAGCTCGCGGCGCACTACGAATCGTATCCGGACACGCTGATCTTCGAGGTACTGAACGAGCCCAACACCATGATGACTCCCCAGCGGACCGACTCGCTGAACAAGCGTATCGTCCGCAAGATCCGCAAGACCCAGCCCGAACGCTGGATCATCCTGGCTACAGCCGAATGGGGATCCCTCGAAGGACTCCTGCAAAGCCACCCGCCATCCGACCCGCGCATCATCCTGTCCTGGCACTATTACGAACCGTTCGGCTTTACCCACCAGGGTGCGGAATTCTTCCGGCCAACCCCGCCTGTCGGCACGAACTGGGGCGATGCCGCCGACGTCGACCGCATCGCCATGGACTTCCGCCAGGCAGCAGCCTTCCGGGACAAGCACAACCTGCCGCTCCTGCTGGGTGAGTTCGGCGTATTCGACGCCGCACCGGTCGAACAGCGCGCGAAATGGATCGGCAGCGTTCGCCACCTCGCCGAAGCGAACCGGTTCGGCTGGTGTCACTGGGGCCTCTCGTCGAACTTCCGGTCCTATGATGCCGACAAGGAAGCCTGGATCGAACCGGTACGGGCGGCCTTGCTGGACGATTGATCCTTAGGCCCTTGCCGCATACGGGTGCTGTTCGTAGACCATGCACTCGGAACACAGCAGGGAGACGGCCAAATGCAAGCATCGATCGGGTATGGCGCAGCTGTCGTCTGCGGCTATCTGGCAGGCTCCATTCCGTTTGGCCTGCTGATCACCAGGGCAGCGGGCCTTGGCGACATACGCGCCATCGGCTCCAAAAGTATTGGCGCCACGAACGTCCTGCGCACCGGCCGCAAGGACCTCGCCCTTGCCACGCTCCTGCTCGACAGCCTCAAGGCAGGGCTGGTTGCATTCGCCTTCGCATATGTCTTCGGTCGCGAGATCGGTTTCGTTGCGGGCGCCATGGCCTTTGTCGGGCATTGCTATCCTGTCTGGCTCGGTTTCAAGGGCGGCAAGGGCGTTGCCACCTATGCCGGCCTCCTCCCCTTCACGACGCTGCCCGGCTTCTTCGTTGCCGCGCCGGTCTGGCTCATCGTCTTCGCGGTCACCCGAATCTCCTCGCTGGCCGCCCTGACAGCTGCCGTGCTGGTCCCGCCCGGCGCTTGGCTGCTCGGCGAGCGGAACACGGTCGTCCTCGCCGGCCTGACCCTGCTGTCCGTCTTCGTGTTCTACACCCACCGCGCCAACCTCTACCGTCTCTTCAAAGGCACCGAACCGCGCTTCGGCACGCCGAAGGCAAAACCGGAGGCATGAGTCTGGTGCCAGTCCTGCCCGACAATGAGCGGCGCGACTGGATCCGCCTCGCCCGCACGCAGAATATTGGCCCCGTCACCTTCGCTCAGCTGCTGAAACGTTTCGGCAGCCCCGCCGCCGCCCTCGACGCCCTTCCGGAGATCGCGCGCCGTGCAGGCCGGGGCCGTCCGATCGTCGTGCCGGCGATCGACGAAATTGATGCAGAGATCGAAGCGACGCAGCGCTACGGCGCCCGTATCGTGGCCAGCTG
>TARA_R110000751_G_scaffold2018_19_pt1 | contig 37701 bp, 33 predicted proteins | sample TARA_R110000751 | Tara Oceans TARA_R110000751 (sample SAMEA4398001) | marine metagenome | biome: Polar Biome; feature: [MES] marine water layer (ENVO:01000295) within the mesopelagic zone...; material: water (ENVO:00002006), including particulate matter (ENVO:01000060) such as...... | reverse complement strand
CCCGCCGCGCCCGAGCTGGTGCGCAAGATCCACGAGGTCTTCGGCGCGCTGCCCGGCAATGGCTGGGGCATGACCGAGACCATGGCGACCGTGACCGGCCATTCCTCCGAGGATTATCTCAACCGGCCCGACAGCTGCGGCCCCCCGGTGGGGGTGGCCGACCTCAAGATCGTGGGCGACGACGGCGAGACCGAGCTGCCGGTGGGCGAAGTTGGCGAGCTGTGGGCGCGCGGGCCGATGGTGGTGAAGGGCTATTGGAACCGCCCCGAGGCGACCGCGGAAACCTTCGTCGACGGCTGGGTCCGCACCGGCGACCTCGCCAAGCTCGACGAGGAAGGCTGGTGCTATATCGTCGACCGGGCCAAGGACATGATCATCCGCGGCGGCGAGAACATCTATTCGTCGGAAATCGAGAACGTGCTCTACGACCACCCGGCGGTGACCGACGCGGCGCTGATCGGACTCGCGCATCCCACCCTGGGCGAAGAACCGGCAGCCGTCGTCCACCTCGCTCCCGGGATGTCCGCCACCGAAGACGAGTTGCGCGAATGGGTCGCGGCGCGGCTGGCCAAGTTCAAGGTGCCCGTGCGCGTGGTGTTCGTCGAGGACACGCTGCCGCGCAATGCCAATGGCAAGATCCTCAAGAAGGATCTGGGGACGTTCTTCGCATGAGCCGCCCCGCAGCGACCCGCAAGTTCGGCGAAAAGCGCGAGGCGATCGTCCACGCCGCGGCGGTGCTGATCAACGAGGTGGGGGTGCAGGCGACCACGCTGGCCGAAGTCGCGCGCGCGATCGGTCTCAACGCCACCAGCGTGACCTATTATTTCCCGCGCAAGGAACAGCTGGTTGTTGCGGTCTACGACCAGACGCTGTCGCTGATGGAGGAGATGGCGAGCGAGGCGCTGGCGCAGCCCGATCCGGCGGCGCGATTGCGCCATCTGATCGGCGCGCATGTCGCGCTGCGGAAGCGGATCCGCGCGGGCGAGCGCGGGCTGACCGTCGCGCTGTCCGAAATCCGCACGCTCGATCCCGAAGTGCAGGATCCGCTGATGGCGCACTACCTGCGCGTGGTCGATCTGGTGCGCCGTTTCTTCGGCGAATGGCAGGATAGCGACGAGCGCGCGGTGTTTTCGGCGCGCGCGCATATCCTGCTCGAGGCGGTGATGTGGTGGCCGGTGTGGTCGCTGCGCTATTCGGTGCTCGACTTCCCGCGCATCGAGGAACGCCTGTTCGATGTGCTCGCCAACGGGTTGCCCGCGCAGCAGGGGACCTTCGCACCGCAGCCGCTGGCGGGCAACTGGCGCACACCCGAAGGGGACGAGACCAACCAGAATGAGGCGTTCCTGCGCGCCGCGACGGTGACCATCAACGAGCGCGGCTATCGCGGCGCCTCGGTCAATCGCATCGCCGAAAGCCTCAATGTCACCAAGGGCAGTTTCTACCACCACCACGAGGCCAAGGACGACCTCGTGCTCGCCTGCTTCCAGCAGAGCTATGACCGCATGTCGTCGGTGCAGATGGCGGGACAGGCGATCGAGGCCGATTACTGGACCCGCCTGACCAGCGTGCTGGCCGAGCTGGTCGATGTGCAGTTCTTCGACCGCACCCCGCTATTGCGCACCACCGCGCTGCAGGCACTCGATGCCGGGCAAAAGGTCGATGTGGTCACCCGCTCGAACCGGCTGGCACGGCGGTTTGCGGGGATGCTGATCGACGGTATTGCCGACGGTTCGGTGCGCGCGATCGATCCGTTGATTGCGGGGCAGGTGATGATGTCGACGGTCAATTCGGCGTATGAGGCGCGGCACTGGGCGGCGCGGTTCGAGCGGCCCGAACAGGCGATCGCGACCTATCTGTCGGTCATGTCCGCGGGAATGCTGGCGCCGTCACGCTAGGCTGCGCGGTTCGCGCACGCGCCAGATCATCAGCGCGAGGCTGGCGATCAGCGAGGCGAAGGCCGCGACGATCAAGGGCGCATAGCCAAGCGCCGCGATGCTTAGCCCGACGAGCACCGGCCCGATCGAGGACACCCCGCCCTCGACCGTGGTGGTCAGCGCCAATCGCATCGGAATATCCTCATGCTCGCCGAATTCGAGCACCAGCGTCACCGCGGCCATCATCCAGCCCGAAAAGCCGAACCCCAGCGCGGCGAAGCTGGCGTAGAGCAGCCAGCCATCACCGAACACCATCAGCGCCATGCCTGCGATGCTGCAGGTCAGCGCGCCGAGATAGACCGCGCGGAAGCCGACCCGGTCACCCAGCGCGCCCCAGATTAGGTTGGATAGGGTATCGGCGGCAAGGAAGGCGAGGCTGAGCGAACCGATCAGCGCCCCGTCGAGCCCCAGCCGGTCGCCCACATAGAGCGTCCAGAACGGCAGGCCGACCCGGGCGATCGCGGCGAGGCCGTGCGCGACGAGGAAGGCGCGGAAATCGCGGTGCTGGAGCAGTTCGCCGAACTGCCCGATCCGCTCGCGCCATGGCAGTACCGGGCGCAGCCGCGGCGCATCGGGTTCGCGAATGCCCAGCCGGAGCACGACGAGCCCGATCGAGGTCAGGATGAAGGCCAGCAGGAAGGTCGTGGCATAGCCATTGCCGAGCCATTCCTGTTCGATGAAATAATGCCCCGCGACCCAGGCGAGCCCGGCGGCGATCAGCCCGCCGGCCATGTTGCGGATCCCCTGGAGCCGCCCACGCCGGTCGAGCGGGATGAGCTTGGCCATCAGCATCTGGAACGCCACCCGCTGCGCACCGCTGAAGAAGCCCAGCAGGAGGAACGCGGCGAGCGTGACGACCAGCAAGGCCGTGCCTTCGAGCATCCATGCGGCGATAGCGAGGACCAGCACCATCACGCGCATCATCGAACCGACGGTGATCGCATAAGGCAGGATGCGCTTGCGGCTCTCGACCTTGGCGCCCGACAGGATCGGCGAGACCGTACCGCCCAATTGCAGCAGCGCAGTGCCGAGGCCGACCGCTGCGGCGCTGCCGGTCAGCAAATAGAGATAGGCGGGGATGATCGTGGGCGCATAGATCAGCCGGAAGCCGGTCATCCCGAACACGCCATGCGTCAGATTGGTCGCGTAATTGCGCCGGAGGTTGTCCTCCATGAAAGCACGATGGCGCCCCCAGACATCCGTGTCCGGGAGCGCCTCCGTTGTTTCGCCTGAAGGGGCGAAGGCCTTGCTCAATAGCTACCCAGCTTGGCGAACCGGTCCTTGAGGTAGCTCGTCGAACCCCAGCTTGCCTCGAGCACGCGTGCGCGTTTGACGTAGAAACCGATGTCGTATTCATCGGTCATGCCGATGCCGCCATGCAGCTGGATGCCCTGGTTGCTGATCACGTGCAGCACGCGGTTGGCCTCGGCCTTGGCGACCGTGGCCGCGCGGGCCACGCCAAAGCCGCCATCGACCGCCTGCAGGCCTGCTTCCACCGCCGAGCGCATCTGCGCGAGATCGGCGAACAGATCGGCCATGCGGTGCTGGAGCGACTGGAAGGTAGCGAGCACCTGGTTGAACTGCACGCGCTGCTTCAGATAATCGAGCGTGGTGTCGAACACCTGCTGCGCCATGCCCAGCATTTCGGCAGCCGCCAGCACGCGCGCCCGGTCGAGCACATCGTCGAGCAGCGTGTCGCCGCCGCCTTCGAGTTTCTCCGCCGCGGCGCCGTCGAACGCCACATCGGCATGGCTGCGCTGGTCGGTCAGCTTGCGCGTGGTCAGCGTAACGCCGTCACCCTTTTCAATCAGGTAGAGCCCGTCCTTCGCCGCAACCACGAACAGGTCGGCGCCATGCGCTTCGTGGACGAACGCCTTCTTGCCCGACAGCTTGCCGCCCGACACGCTGGCTTCGATCGCGGAAGGATCGTGGTGCGCGCCTTCATCGACTGCGAGCGTCGCCACGGTTTCGCCGCTGGCGAGCTTGGGCAGCCATTTGGCCTTCTGTTCGTCGCTCCCGCCGAGGATGATCGCGCTCGCGGCGATCGTCGTTGCGACCAGCGGGCTGGCGGTCAGCGTCTTGCCCAGTTCCTCGACCACGAGGCCGGCCGACATGAAGCCGAAATCGGAGCCGCCCTGCGCTTCGGGGATGATCACCCCGGCCCAGCCCATTTCCGCCATCGTGGCATAGGCATCGGTATTGTAGGCTTGCGGTTCGCCGGCCGCACGGACCTTGCGAAATTCGGCCACGGGGCTTTCATTGGTCGCCCAGTCGCGCGCCATGTCGCGCAGCATTTCCTGTTCTTCGTTGAGAACTGCCATTGTCTGTGCTCCCCTCTCTTACTGGTGATCGAGCATGCCGAGCACACGCTTGGCGATGATGTTGTTCTGGATCTCGGTCGAGCCGCCGTAGATCGTGGTGGCCTTGCCGAAGAGCCAGCCGCGCACGGCTTCGAGTTCACCCTTGGTGAATTCGTCGCCTTCCCAGCCGAGCCCCTGCAGGCCGCGGATCTCGATCAGCAGCTCGCTGCGTTCCTGGCTCAGCTTGGTGCCGAGCTTCTTGAGCACCGAGCTGATTTCGGACACGCCGCCCTGCGCCTTGCTTTCCTCGACCGCGCGGCGCGCGGTGAGCAGGAAGCTGTTCCAGCGGATTTCGAAATCGGCGATCCGGTCGCGCAGGACCTTGTCGGCCAGTTCGCCCTGGGCGTCGGTTTCGCCGTATTTCTTGGCGATATCGCCAAGGCTCTGGCCCATCATGCTGGCGAGGCGTCCGCCGCCCGAAATATTGGTCCGCTCGTGCTGGAGCAGGCGCTTGCCGATGGTCCAGCCCTGGCCTTCCTCGCCGACGAGGTTTTCCTTCGGCACCTTAACATCGGTGAAGAAGGTCTCGCAGAACGGGCTGGTGCCGCTGATCATGGTGATCGGGCGGACTTCCACGCCGGGGGCATCCATGTCGATCAGCATGAAGCTGATGCCGCGGTGCTTGTCGCTCTTGTCGGTGCGGACGATGGCGAAGCACTTGTCCGCCCACTGGCCGCCGCTGGTCCAGGTCTTCTGGCCATTGACGATGTAATGGTCGCCCTTGTCTTCGGCGAAGGTCTGCAGATTGGCGAGGTCGGACCCGGCATTGGGTTCGCTATAGCCCTGACACCAGCGGATTTCGCCGCGGCAGATCGGGGGGATATGCTCCTGCTTCTGCTTCTCGTTGCCATATTCGAGCAGCGTCGGGCCGAACATCATCACGCCCATGCCGCCGATCGGGTTGTAGGCGCCGGCCTTGGCGAATTCCTGGTCGACGATCTTCGCCTGCGCCTTGGTCAGGCCGCCGCCGCCATATTCCTTGGGCCAGGTCGGTGTGCCCCAGCCGCGTTCGCCCACCGCTTCGCGCCATTTGGTCTGCGCAGGCGTTTCGTCGGTCGGTCCGTCGACGCCGGCCAGCGCATTGGCGCTGCCCTTGAGCTCGTCGGTGAAATGGGCGGCGAGGAATTGCTGCACTTCGGTGCGAAACGCCTCCTCGTCGGCGTGGACATCGGGTTCTAGCTGGGTTGCCATTGGCCTCTCCTTTTCTTGTGTCATCCTACCGGGCAGGGCCGCCCAGCGGGGTATTGCTTTGCACCTGGTCGCGCGCTTCGGCTTCGCGGGCGCGCAGGATTTCGACATTGCGCTCGTGGCGGGCGCGGCTGATCGGATAGAACAGCAGGATCAGCGCGCCGACAATCCACAGGCAAAGGATTGTGGGGATGTAAAGGACAAGCAGCCTGTCCACCAGCCCTTCGGCAATCGTTGCGGGGTCGGCGCGTTCGGGAAACTCCGCCGCAGCCAGCAGCCAGCCGGCAAAGAACAGGCCGAGCGCGGTGGAGCATTGCTGCATGAAGCTGGATGCGGAGAAGAAGGTACCCGCGGTGTGCTTGCCGGTTTCGATCGCGCTGTCCTCGACCACATCGGCCAGCATGGCGCTGGTGTTGATCAGGCTGATCGCAATCATCGCCATGTAGATCGCCCCGATGGTGAACAGAACGGGCAACAGCAGCGCATCGCCGGGTACCCAGAACAGGTCGAAATAGGACAGGTAAAGCGGTGACAGGCCAATGCTGATACCGGTGATGGCGAAGACGATGCTGCTGTTGCGCTTACCCATCCGCCTCGAGAACCACGGCGCCACCGGCGCGGCGATGGTCGCGGCAACGAAACTGGCGAGCGTCAGTAGCGCCAATTGTCCGACGTCGAGCTTGAACAGATAGGTGTCCCAATAGAGGTTCATCGCGCTGTAGAGGCCGATCGCGGTATATTTGAGCACGCCGAAGCCGAAGATGATCAGGAACGCCCGGTTGCGGAAGGCCGCGAACATTTCGCCCAAGTGCTGGCCGGCGGGCATCGGCGCGCTGTTTTCGGCCTGTCGCAGATAGGGAACGCGGTTGTGCGTCCCCAGCGTGCCGATCATCATCGCGAGAAAGATCAGCACGGCACCCAGCAGCGCGAAATTCTCGTAGCTTGCCGGATTGAGCTGACCGCGCGGGAAAGCCTCGCTTTCCACGAAGATGAAGGCGAGCGAAAAGGCGGTGAAGCCATAGGCGCCCGAATAGCCGAACCAGTAGCGCAGCGAGAACAGCCGGGTGCGCTCCGCATAATCGGTGCTCAATTCGGGGGCCATGGCGGAGGAATTGATCTCGAACGCGCTGATCGCGGCGCGCGTCCCTGCTGCGAAAGCGAAGATCCACAGGCCCAGCTGCAGATGGCTCATCCCGTCGGGCGGAAACCAGGCGCAATAGAACAGCAGGACGGTGGGCACGATCGCGGCATACATGAACGGGTGGCGGCGGCCCCACCGCGTCCGGGTGACATCCGCCCAGCGGCCGAGGAGTGGGTCGACGATCGCATCGACCAGCAGCGTGCACGCCAGCGCGGTGCCGACGATCCCTGCGGGTACGCCGATCACCTGGTTGAAATAGAGCATCAGATAGCTGGAGAATGCCGCGCTCTTGACCCCGTTGGCCATCGCCCCCGTGCCATAGGCCAAGCGGGTCGCCGCCGAGAGGCGCGGCACGGCAGGCGCGGCTACGGGATCGGCGCAGTTCACTGCCGCGGTCCCGATGCAGGATACCCGATATTCGGAAAATGCGCCGTATCAACGCAATCCCTGTGGCGGGGCTGGTGCCGCACCTCTTGCTCTCCTCTCCACACCCCGCGCTTTCGCCAATCTGTGGGAATCGCGCGCTCTCCGGGTGGTCGCACCATACCGGACAACCGAAAGCGGGCAAGCACTACCGCATGGACGCTACGGCACGGCGCTTTGCGCTTGACGCAGCGGGCGGGTTTCGCCTCAAGCACGCGCATGACCGAAGCATCCCAACCGCAAATCCGCATGCGCAGCTGGCTGTTCGCCCCGGGCGACAGCGTGAAGAAAATGACCAAGGCCGCCGAGGGCGACGCCGACATCGTCCTGTTCGATCTGGAAGATGCGGTGGTCGAGAGCGGCAAGGCCAGCGCGCGCGCCGCGATTGCGGAATTTCTCGCCGGCAAGAGCGCGGAAGAGCGTGCGCGGTTGTGGGTGCGGATCAACCCGCTCGACGGCGAATGGACGGCAGACGACCTCGCCGCGATCATGCCCGCGCGGCCCGGCGGGATCATGCTGCCCAAATCGCGCGGGCGCGGCGATGTCGAGGAACTCGACCGGCAGATGACCGCGCTCGAGGTGGAAAACGGCATCGCGCCCGGATCGACCCCGGTGATCGCGCTGGTCACCGAAACCGCCGCCGCGATGTTCACCACCGGCGATTACGGCGGTGCGCCGCGGCTTGCCGCGATGACCTGGGGCGCCGAAGACCTCGCCGATTCACTCGGCGCGCAGAGCAATAAGGATTTTGAGGGCGATTTCGCCTTTACCTACAAGCTGGCGCGCAGCCTGTGCCTGCTGGGCGCGGCGGCGGCCGAAGTGGTGCCGGTCGAAACCATCGATACCAATTTCCGCGACCTCGAGGCGCTGCGCAAGCGCGCGATCGAGGTGCGCCGCCAGGGCTATCGCGGGATGCTCGCGATCCACCCCGCGCAGGTGCCGGTGATCAACGAAGCCTTCACTCCAAGCGAGGAAGAGATCGCCGAAGCGCGCGAGATCGTCGAGCTGTTCGAAGCCGATCCGTCAGCGGGGACCATCGGCTGGAAGGGCGGCATGCTCGACCGCCCGCATCTTTCGCGCGCCCGCCAGCTGCTGGCGCAGGTCGAGGTTTAAATCCCGAAGCGCGGGTATCGTTCAGCCGAGCTTGCCGACCTCTTCCAGTACTCGCTCGGCCCATTCGGGGCGGCAGATCAGCAGGTCGGGCATGTAGGTGTCGGCATTGTTGTAGACCAGCGGGCTGCCGTCGATGCGGCTGGCGTGCAGGCCATGCGCGAGCGCGACCGCGGCCGGGGCGGCGCTGTCCCATTCGTACTGGCCGCCGGTGTGGAGGTATATTTCCGCTTCGCCGCGCACCACTGCCATCGACTTGGCGCCCGCCGAACCCATGCCGACCAGTTCTGCGCCGATCGCTTCCGAAACCGCGACCGCTTCGGCGGCGGGGCGCGTGCGGCTGACCACCATGCGCGGCGTTTCGGCGGCAGCGGGCACTTTGACCGGCGCATCGGTGCGCAGGACCACGCCGAGACCGGGCAGCGCGACCGCGCCGATTTCGGGCTTGCCGTTCACGCATAGCGCGACATGCACCGCCCAGTCGGTCCGCGCCTCGCCATATTCGCGCGTGCCATCGACCGGGTCGACGATCCACACGCGCTCTTTCGACAGGCGTTCGTCGGTGTCCTTGCTTTCCTCGCTCAGCAAGCCGTCCTCGGGCCGCTGTTCGCGCAGCGCATGGACGAGGAACTGGTTGGCGGTCTCGTCGCCGGCCTTGCCCAGCGCCTTGCCTGCAAACATCCCGCTCTCGCGTACCTCGATCAGGATCTTGCCCGCCACGTTGGCGAGGTGGGCGGCGAGTTCGGCGTCGGTCATCGTGGTAAATTCCCCAGGTCCAAAAATCTGGCGCCCGACATGGCAGAGACGGGCAGCCTTGCGAAGCCCCGATATGTTGCAGTTGCGAAATCAGCCACCGGCCATGCTGCAGGGATGCGTTCCCGAGCGACAAAAGTCTGCGCAATGACGCGTGCCGATGCTTGCCCAAAGCGCGGGGCGGGACTAGCTGGGTCGGGCATGTTCGATCCTCAGGCATTCCGCGATGCGCTCGGCAGCTTTGTCACCGGCGTCACCATCGTGACCGCACGCGATGCAGAAGGGCGTCCGTTCGGGCTGACCGCGAACAGCTTCAATTCGGTGAGCCTCGATCCCCCGATGGTGCTGTGGAGCCTGTCGCTGCGCTCGGGCACGCTGCCGGTGTTCCGCGATGCTTCCAGCTGGGCGGTCCATGTGCTGGCCGCCGACCAGCAACCCATGTCCGACCTCTTCGCCCGCCCCGGCGAGGACAAGTTCGCCGGGATCGATTGCCCCGACGGGCCCGAGGGCGCGCCGCAGCTGGATGGCTATGCCGCCCGCTTCGGCTGCACCGCGCGGTTCGAATATGAAGGCGGCGACCATGCGATCTTCCTCGGTGAAGTGGTCGATTTCGACCGCCGCGAGGTCGAGCCGCTGATCTATCACGGCGGGCGCTATGGCCGCGTCATGCGCGCGCCCACCGGTGACGACCTCGAGCGCGAGGGCCTGGCCGAGCGCAGCGGCGAGGAACTTTCCCTTACGGCGAGCGGTGCCCAATTGCTGGCCGCGCTCGAAGCCTTGGCGAAGCGCTAGACTCTGCGCGCTTGCGCCGATACCCGTTGCGAAAAGCAACCAAGGGAAGAGGCACAGCACATGAAAACCCGCATCACCGAAATGTTCGGTATCGAGCATCCGATCATCCAGGGCGGCATGCACTATGTCGGTTTTGCAGAAATGGCCGCGGCGGTCTCCAATGCGGGCGGGCTGGGCATCATCACCGGGCTGACGCTCGGCACGCCCGAAAAGCTCGCCAACGAAATCGCGCGCTGCAAGGACATGACCGACAAGCCCTTCGGCGTGAACCTGACCTTCCTGCCGACGGTCAACGCGCCCGATTATCCCGGCCTCGTCAAGGCGATCATCGACGGCGGGGTGAAGGCAGTCGAAACCGCGGGCAACAATCCCGCGCAGGTGCTGCCCTTCTTCAAGGACGCGGGGGTCAAGGTGATCCACAAGTGCACCAGCGTGCGGCACAGCCTCAAGGCGCAGTCGATCGGCTGCGATGCGGTCAGCGTCGACGGGTTCGAATGCGGCGGGCATCCGGGCGAAGACGATATTCCCAACATGATCCTGCTGCCGCGCGCGGCGGATGAACTCGACATCCCCTTCGTAGCCAGCGGCGGCATGGCCGATGCACGCAGCCTCGTCGCCAGCCTCGCGATGGGCGCCGAAGGCATGAACATGGGTACGCGCTTCATCGCCACCCAGGAAGCGCCGGTGCACGAGAATGTGAAGAGGGCGATCGTCGCGGCGAGCGAGCTCGACACGCGGCTGGTCATGCGCCCGCTGCGCAATACCGAACGCGTGATGACCAATGACGCCGTCGAACGCCTGCTGGAAAAGGAACGCAAGCTGGGCGCCGACCTCAAGTTCGAGGACATCATCGAGGAAGTCGCGGGCGTCTATCCGCGGATCATGAGCGAAGGCGACATGGACGCAGGCGCGTGGTCGTGCGGCATGGTGGCCGGGCTCATCAACGACATCCCCACTTGCAAGGAACTGATCGACGGCATCATGGCCGAGGCCGAAAGCCTCATCCGTCAGCGTCTTACCGGTTTCCTGGATAGCTGAGGAGGGAGATGGACATGCTCGATACCAGTCATCGCACTGCCTATAACGACGATCACGAGGCGTTCCGCGACACCGTGCGCAAGGTCTTCGCCGAGCACATGACGCCCTATCTCGACCAGCACGAGGAAGAGGGCATCGTCCCGCGCAGCGCATGGAAAGCGCTGGGCGAGGCGGGCATGCTGTGCCCCACGGTAAAGGAAGAGAACGGCGGTCACGGCCTCGATTTCGGGTTCAACTGCGTATTGTGCGAGGAGCTGTCCTATCTCGGCAGTTCGGCCGGCTTCACGCTGCAGAACGATATCACCGCCAATTACATCGAACGGCTCGGCACCGAGGAGCAGCGCGCGAAATACCTGCCCGGCATGGTCTCGGGCGATGTGATTTCGGCAATCGCGATGACCGAACCGGGCGCGGGCAGCGATCTGCAGGGCATCCGCACCACCGCGATCAAGGATGGCAATCACCTCGTTGTGAACGGGTCCAAGACCTACATCACCAATGGCCAGAACGCCGACGTCGTCATCGTCGTCGCCAAGACCGATCCCGCGCAGGGCGCCAAGGGCACCTCGCTGGTGCTGGTCGATGCGGGCACCGAAGGGTTCGAGCGCGGGCGCAATCTCGACAAGATTGGCCAGCATTCGGCCGACACCTCCGAACTGTTCTTCAACGATGTGCGCGTGCCGATGACCAATATCCTCGGCGGCGAGGGCCGCGGCTTCATCCATCTGATGGAAGAACTGCCGCAGGAACGGCTCGGCATCGCTGTGGGCGCGCAGGCCGCAGCGCAGCGCGCTTTCGACGAGGCGGTCAAGTTCACCAAGGACCGCAAAGCCTTCGGCAAGACGGTGTTCGAGTTTCAGAACACCAAATTCGTCCTCGCCGATCTGAAGGCGAAGATCCAGGTCGGCTGGGCGCATCTCGACTGGGCGATCAGGAAGCACCTTGCGGGCGAGCTCACCACCGACGAGGCCAGCGCGGCCAAGCTGTGGCACACCGACCTGCAATGGGAAGCCTGCGACATGGCGCTGCAACTGCACGGCGGGGCCGGTTACATGAACGAATATGCGATCGCCCGGCTGTGGCGCGATGCGCGTGTCACGCGCATCTTCGGCGGCACCAACGAGATCATGAAGGAAGTGATCAGCCGTTCGATCTGAGGAGCAATACCGCATGACCGATCCGCTCGACTTCTCCGGCAAGACCGTCCTCGTCATTGGCGGATCGAGCGGGATCGGCAACGGCATTGCGCATGGTTTCCGCCAGCACGGGGCTCTGGTCCATGTCACCGGAACCCGCGCCGCGGCATCCGATTATGCGGCCTCCGAAGGCAGCGATCTGGCGGGGCTGACCTTCCACCGGCTCGACGTGTCGGACGCCTCCGCCACCGCTAGCTTTGCCTTGCCCGCGCGGCTCGATGTCGTCGTGCTGTGCCAGGGCATTGTCCGCTATCGCCGCGAGGAATTCGAGCGCGAGGGCTGGGACGCGGTGATGGAGGTCAACCTCAACTCGCTGATGGATTGCGCGCGGATCGTCCGCCCCCGGCTGGCCGAGCGGGGCGGATCGCTGATCGTGGTCAGTTCGGTGGGCGCCTATCACGCTATGCTGGGCAACCCCGCCTATGCGGCGAGCAAGGCGGGTGCGGTCAGCCTCGTGGGCAGCTTGGCGCAGGCCTGGGCGGGGGAGGGCATTCGCGTCAACGGCATCGCGCCGGGCCTCGTCCCGACCAAGCTGACCAAGGTCACCACCGAGAACGAGCAGCGCGCGGCCGGCGCGGTGGCGCGTATACCAGCCGGGCGCCTGGGCACCCCGCAGGACATGGCCGGGGCGGCGCTGTTCCTTGCCTCGCCGCTGGCCGATTATATCGCCGGGCAGACCATACGGGTCGATGGCGGGATGACGCTCGCCTGAAACCGGCCTGCTCCTGAAAGGGGATACGATCATGGACTATGTCAATCTCGGCCCGTCGGGCCTCAAGGTGTCGCGGCTGTGCCTTGGCTGCATGAGCTATGGCGACACCAGCAAGGGCTGGCACGGCGACTGGGTGCTGTCCGAGGATGAAAGCCGTCCCTTCATCCGCGAAGCGGTGGAGGCGGGGATCAACTTCTTCGATACGGCGAACATGTATTCGCGCGGCGCCTCGGAAGAGGTGATCGGGCGCCTGCTGCCCGAATTCGCGCGGCGCGACGAGATCGTGGTGGCGACCAAGGCCTTCCTGCCCTGGCGGCAGGCCCCCAATGCGGGCGGTCTGTCGCGCAAGGCGCTGATGCAGGCGGTGGACGACAGCCTGACGCGGCTGGGGATGGACTATGTCGATCTCTACCAGATCCACCGCTGGGACGATGCCACGCCGATCGAGGAAACGATGGAGGCGCTGCATGACATCGTGAAGGCGGGCAAGGTCCGCTATATCGGCGCCTCATCGATGTTCGCCTGGCAGTTCGCCAAGGCGCAGGAAGTGGCCCGCGCGAATGGCTGGACGCGGTTCATCTCGATGCAGAACCACGTCAATTTGCTCTACCGCGAGGAAGAGCGCGAAATGCTGCCGCTCTGCGCCGATCAGGGTGTGGGGATCATCCCCTGGAGCCCGCTCGCCCGCGGCAAGCTCGCCCGCGCATGGGATGAAACCACCGTGCGCAGCGAGACCGACGGGTTCGGCAAGCTGCTCTATCGCCAGCAGGAAGAGGCGGATCGCGCAATCGTGGAGACGGTCGGCGCGATTGCCGCAGACCGCGGTGTATCGCGCGCGAGCGTCGCGCTGGCATGGCACTTCGCCAAGGATGTGACCGCTCCGATCATCGGTGCGACCAAGGACGGCCATATCGCCGCAGCCGTGGCCGCGATGGACCTTAACTTGACCGATGACGAGGTCGCGCGGCTCGAACAACCCTATCAGCCCAAGACCCCGGTCGGCGTGGTCTCCACCGTGCCGCGCAACTGGTCGCTATCACCGGTCGCCGAATAGGAAATCGCGCGGTTTTCCCAAAGTGTTACAAACACGCAAATCGGGTCACAAACAGGTCACATGACTGCGGCATCGCTGCCCTTGACTGGGTGGGACACTGCAGCGTGCGAACGATCAATATCTTCCTGACAGACCCGATGGCAGGTGACCTTCCCGATTTCGACAATGGGGACATCCGCTATGCCTTCGCGCGGCTTTATCCCGATGGCCCGCGGCGGCTTGTCGAAGGGCCGGTGTGTGCCTTCGTCGACTGGGTCATGGCCGATATGTCGGGGCTCGAAATGTGCCGCCGGCTGCGCTCCGACCCGCGTATGGACGACGCGCATATCACCATCGTGCTCGAAGAGGACGATGCCGAGGACAAACGCCGCGCGCTGCGGGCCGGAGCGGATGACTACATCGTCGGCCCGATCGATCGCACCGTGGTGCTCGACCGGGTGATGGCGCTGCAGGTCGGCGGTGCGCAGCCGCGCGTCAACGAACGGCTCGAGCTGGGGGCGTTGCTGGTCGATCTCGCAGCCTTGCAGGCGCGGTGGAACGGGCAGGCGCTCGACCTGCGGCCCAATGAATTCCGCCTGCTGCATTTCCTGGCGCAGAACCCCGACCGCGTGCTGTCGCGCGGCGACCTGATCGCGGCACTGGGCAAGCAGGAGCCGCCGATCGACGAACGCACGGTCGACGTCTGGATCGGCCGCCTGCGTCGCGCGCTACGCGCGGTGGGCGCAGGCGAACGCGTCCGTACGGTGCGCTCGCTGGGGTATGTCTACGACAGCTACGATTGAGCGAGAAGGCGAAAGGTCCGATAGCGGCCCGATTGCGCACATTGCCATTGCAGATATAGTTGCCTGATGCCTCAAGCTTCGTCGCCCCTTCCTCGCCAAGAACCAGCTATGCTGGAGGAGGACGAAGCAAAGTTTATTCTGGAAACGATCAAACGCTTCTACGGCGATGACGCTGTGATCCGCAATTTCGGTCCGAATCCAGAACGATTGGAGCTTCACGTTGAGGCGGACATTGGCCGCGACATGAGACTTTACGATTGTCTTGGGGTACTGTTCACTCGAATTGAGCGCCCATCAATTTCCCTTGAGGTGACGAAGCGTGGAAGCAAAATCCAGGGCCAAGCCAAAATCGCTTATCGTCAGGGCGTAGTGATCTAGCGTCCGCTCCTCACCCAGTTCCAGCCAAGGCAGACAAAAAGGGCCGCCCCGAAGGACGGCCCTTTCGAGGGAGAGATGAAAGCGCCTCAGAACTCGGCGGAAACCGACAGGCTGAAGCTGCGGCCCACGTCGTAGCTGTTGTTCTCGATCCGCGTGGTGCCGGTGGTCTGGTATTCGAAATGGTCGCGCCCCGTCAGATTGCGCGCCTCGAACTTCACTTCCATGTCGGTCCCGGCCAGTTCGAAACCCTGCCGCGCGACGAAATCGATCGTCAGGCCGGGGTTTTCGAGAATGTCCGGGCGCGACAGCGTGCTGCGGCTGATGACGCGCTTGCTGCCGTAATTGAACAGGAAGGTCACCTGGCTGACCCGGTCGAGATCTTCCAGCCCCAGCTGCACATTGGCGATATGGTCGGACTGACCCGTCAGCGCGGTACCGTCTTCGAAGAAGTTGCTCGCCGCCTGCAGGCCGCCAAGCTCGGGCACGTTGACCATGTCGCTCGACTGCACGCTGATTTCGGACTGGGTGTAAGTGTAGTTGGCTATCGCGACGAAGCGCTTGCTGTCCCACCATTCACCCAACGAATAGAGGTCCTTGTTCCACTGGACTTCGACTTCGGCCCCGTAGAGCTCGGCCTGCGGCGCATTGGCGAAGCGGCTGACCACGGTGTTGTCGTTGAAGCTCGAGAACACTTCGATCGGGTTCTCGATGTCCTTGTAGAACCCGGCGAGGCTGAACTTGCTGCCCGAACCCCAGTAATATTCGACACGCGCTTCGTAATTGGTCAGCTCGCTGTCGACCAGGCCGGGGTTGCCGGTGAACTGGCGGTTGCTTTCGGGATCGTAATAGGTCTGCAGGATCAGCTCGCGGAACTGGGGGCGTGCGATGGTCTTCGACGCGTTGAAGCGCGCCTGCAGGCTGTCGGTCAGTTCCCAGGTCAGCGTCGCCGCGGGGAGCCAGTAGTCATTGTTCAGCAGCGTCGCATTGGCCGAACCGCTGGGCAGCCCGTCGAGGCCGAGCGGCACGACTTGCTGCGTGGCGTCTTCATAGCGCACGCCGACATCGAGCGACAGCCGATCGACCGGGGTCACGCGTGCCTGCGCGTAGCCCGCCTTGATCTCGAGCCCGGCGGAGAAGGCCGGGTCGGCTGCGGTCGTTTCGATGATGGTGTAGGAGAACGGCCCGATCCCGCCTGCGGCTTGGGCCTCGGTGTCGTAGCCCAGTTCGATCAGCGCATCGCCGAGCAGATTGTCCGGGCGGAAGGCACCGAATGCCAGCGGGTAATCGCCGGTGGTACGGATATCGAACTCGCGGCGGCGCGACAGGCGGTCGGTATCGGTATAGGCGCCGCCGACCGTCACGCCAAGCCAGTTGGCCAGTTGGTAGCTGACGTCCACGCCGCCGTAATAGAGGTCTTCGGTCAGGTCGGAGAAGGCGACCGTGGTCCGGCCCCGCTGCCCGCCGTTCTGCAGGTTGAGGTAGATGTCGTCGAACCCGCCGGTCGGGTTGAGATCGCGCGAATAGACGAATTCCCATTCGTTCGGGGCTTCGCGCTGCGTCTGCGCATACCCGCCGCGCAGGTCGATCGACAGATCGCCGAATTCGAGCTCGCCGACAAACTGCGTGTCGATCAGCTCGCGCTCGTACCAGCCGGTGTTCTGGAACAGATCGTCATCGTCGTCGGTGAGATCGGAAACCTGCGCCAGCGATGCGCGCTTGAGCGAATCGCGGATGTAGAGATTGGTCAGGCGGAAGCGGTGCTCGCCCACTTCGAGCCCGAAGCCGAGCATGGCATTGGCCAGGATCCGCTGGTCGGTCTGGAACTGGTTGCCCGTCTGATCGAGGTCGAGATCGCCGTTCAGCGCGGCCTGCCGCGTGATGTAACGATTGCGGTATTTGTTGCTCAGCGACGCGGTCGCGATCACGCCGAAGCGGCCATCGGAAAAGACATCGACGCTGGTGCCCGCAGTGATGCCGCCCGACCAGTTGACCGGCAGTTCGTCGGTGCTTTGCAGCAGGATCAGACTGGGATCGCCCAATTCGGTCAGGATCGCCTGCTGGTTGACGCCTTCGTCGTTGATCGCCTGTCCGCTGTCGAGGAAGCTTTGCAGATTGGGGCCGGGGTCGCGGCGCCCGTCGTCGAAGCCGAACCAGTCGTAGTCCGAACCGTAATAGGTGTAGCCGGTGCCGAAGGCGGTTTCGGTATCGCCCGAAATGCCCGCGCTGATCTTGAGGAAGCTTTCCTCCGGTACCGCGCGGGTGGTGAGGTTGATCACGCCGCCGCCGAATTCGCCGGGGAAGTTGGCCGAATAGGTCTTCTGCACCAGGCTCGATGCGATGACGCTGGTCGGGAAGATGTCGAGCGGGACCACGCGGCTAAGCGGCTGCGGCGAAGGTAGCGGCAGGCCGTTGAGCAGCGCGAGCGAATAGCGATCGCCCAAGCCGCGGACATAGACGAGGCCGTTGCCGACGGTCGACAGGCCGGTGACGCGGGTCAGCGCGCCGGCGATGTCGCCTTCGCCCGTCCGCGCAATGCTGGCGCTGTCGAGCACCGAGACGACCTGCGACGAGGCGCGGGTGACGTCCTGGCGGCGGCGACCGGTGACGACGATCGCGCCGCCGGGAACCGAGATCTCGGTTTGCTCGAACTCTTCTTCTTCCGGCGTGTCGTCGATGCCCTCGACCTGCTGCGCCATGACGGCGTCGGTCGCGGGATCTTGTTCGGCGGGAACGCCTTCGGCGCCCGTGCTCGCGTCCTGGGCGAAAGCAGCGCCGGCAGGAAAGGTGAGCGCGGTGGTGAGCAGGAGCAGCGCGGTGAGCTGCTTGCCGGTCGACATGGTTCGAGACCCCCTCATGTTCAGGCCTTTAAACTTGGCTGGAGCCAGGCGATGGCTCCGGTGCGAAAAGCGAAGAAGGCCGCGGGACGCGCATCGAGCGCGCGCCCCGCGGCCTGTCGTGGCCGATTAGTAGACCGGCAGGCTCGCGCAGTCGGACACAGCGGCGTCGAACGTCACGGTGGCCGAGTTGCAGGTCCAGCCGTTCACCCAGGTGTCGTTGCCGGCATAGACGGCGCCGATGTTGGTCGGGAGCTGGAAGAACGACGAGAACCCGGTCGGGTCGAACACGTTCACGGCGTCTTCGTTCGAACCGTTGACGAAGCCCATGGTCAGCGTGTTGGTGAAGTCCGCATCATTGTCCGAACCGGCGTTGTAGCGGGTTTCGATATTGGCTCCGGTGACCCCGCCCGAGCTGTCGCGGAAGTCCACCGCACAGTCGAGCACGAACGAGTTGAACACCACCGGACCGGCTTCGTCGATCGCGGCATTGGCAGCGCGGTTCAGCGTTTCGGTGTTGTCGATGCGCAGGCACGGCGTCGCGCCTTCATTGTCGACCAGGATCGAGTTGACGATCGTGTAGTCGGCAAAGCCGCGGATGCGGACTGCCTGGTCGCCGGTGCCGCTGTTGGCGATGAAGGTCGCGTTCGAAATCCGCGTGTTCTGGCGCGGGGTGTCTTCTTCGAGACCGTTCGACGAATCGGCTTCGATGATCGTGTCGCCGACGCCGGGGCGCTGCATCACGATCACGTTCTGCATGTCGACCTTGACGCCGGTGTCGGTGTCGAGGCCGTCGTCTTCGGCACCCACCACGATCAGGTTGCGCAGGTTGAACTGGCCGCCGAAGAATTCGACGCCGTCATCCGAGCTATTGTAGCTCATGATGTTGCTCAGCTGCGTGCCCGTGCCGGTGCCGCCGGTGGTCAGCGCCTGAAGCTCGCTGTCGCCCGAGAGGACGAAGCCCGAGTAGCGGATCTGCACGAAGCTCATGCTGCCCGAGCTGTCGTTGACGGTCGCGCCGCCGAACAGGGCGGGCTGTGCCGCGCCTTCGACCTGGCGTTCGCAGGCGGTGGTGCCAGGCGTTGCACCCGGAGCGATGCAGTCGGTGACCGGAGCGCGGCCCGACAGGACGACGCCGCCCCACTGGCCCGACGAATTGGCGGTGTTGAGCCCCTGGACGTTGTCACGGCTGGTGAAGATGATCGGACGGTCGGCGGTGCCGTTGGCGTCGATCGTGTTGCCGCGGTTGACGTTGAGCCAGCCCGAACCGGCCGAGTACAGGATGACGCCCGGCTCGATGGTCAGTTCGACATCGGTATCCGCACCGGTATCGGCGGCGCCGCCATCGGTGCCGACATCGACGCGGCCGTCGATGCGGTAGAGCAGGCCTTCGATGTAGGGCAGGGTCGAGGAAGCGGTGAAGCGCGCGGGCAGGGTGCAGACGCGGTATTCGCCGGTCGGGCCCGAGATCGTGTTGTCATCCGTCAGGCCGGCGGGATCCGAAATGGTCGGGCAGCCTGCTGCCGGGGTGACCAGTGCCGACGTCGGGGTCGGTGTCGGGGTCGGCGTGGGTGCCGGGGTGGGATTGTTGATGATCACGTCACCGCCGGTACCCGGCGAGACGATTTCGTCGGCGCCGCAGCTGGCGAGAGCCAGAGCGGAGCAGCCGAGGACGAGCGAACGATGGAAATTGGTCACGGGTAACGGTCCCCTCAAAAACCGGATGAATCAGAATGCGAAGTCGTTGATCGCGACTCGTCCGCTAGGGGTGGTACGTGACAGTTTTATTCGGTTCGTGACCGTTATGTTGCAAATCCATCGCTTAGTGCGACGAACCGATGGGCTTTGCGAAAAAAAGCCCGATCGGCCCTCAGATTGCACAAATATGACAAAGTTATAGTTTTATTGCAGCGATCGTAACAAGGCGGCATAAACGCTCCCACAAGATGAATAGGGAGAGCTGTCATGGCGATCATCACAAGCATTGCATTGGCCCTGTTGGCGCAGGGACCGGTCGAAGCGGTTCCGGGGCCCCAGGCCGGCTACGATGTCGGCTACGAGGAACTGGTCGCGAACGACAATCGCGCCGCCCGTCAGGCCATTGAAAACTGCGAAGAACTGGCCGCGGCCGACCCGGCCCGCCTGATCAATCACGGGATCGCGCTCGCGCGTATGGGCGACTATGATGCGGCGCGGACCGAATTCGAAGCCGCTGCAGGCGCGCGCGACAGCGTCGAGCTGGAAACCGCTGCGGGTGACTGGGTGGATTCGCGCCGCCTTGCCCGCAAGGCGCTGGCCATGCTCGATAAGGGTGAATTTGCCCGCTATTACGCCTTGTCGCTCCGGTAGATCTTCGCGAGATCGCGGCACTATTGGGCTCGTCTCCTTACCGGGAGGCGGGCCTTTTCCTTTTGAGGCATAATACTTTCCCGCGATATTCGGCTTTTTGTCACCCGCCTGTCATGTAGTATGCCCAATGGGGCCGCACGGAGGGTGCAATGATTCTGGCACGCTTGGCGCTGGTGATGGGATTGTCCTGCGCCGCGCTTACCGCTTTCGCAGCGAAAGCGGATGTTATGGAGATCGATACGGACGGCGCGCGCTGGATCACCGGCGGGGGCGCCGCGCTGGTCGCTGCCCCGGCCGAACCGGGGTTTGCCGCGCCGCTGGCCGAAGTGCCGGCCGATATCTTCGTCCCCGACATCGCAATTGCCGATCCGGGCGAGCATGCGCGCCTCGTCCCCGCCGATTACCAGGACAAGGTGGCCGAACTCGCCGCGCGGTTCGATCTCAGCCCGACGCTGATCGAGGCGCTGGTGTGGCAGGAAAGCCGCTGGCGCGCGAATGCGGTCTCGCCGGTGGGCGCGCGCGGGCTGGCGCAGCTGATGCCCGGCACCGCACGCGACCTCGGCGTCGACCCCGACGATCCCTTCGCCAATCTCGAAGGCGGCGCGCGCTATCTGCGCGAACAGCTCGACCGCTTCGACGGCGATCTCGAAAAGGCGCTCGCCGCCTACAATGCCGGGCCCGGCCGCGTGATCCGCGCGGGCGGCATCCCGCGCATCCGCGAAACGCAACATTACGTGGCGGCCATCATGGGCCGCCTTTCGGACCACTCACGGGAGTAATCAATTGAGTCGCAAGTTTACCCTGCCGGCAGTTCTGGCCGCCCTGATGACCCCCAGCGCCGCTTTCGCGCAGGCTGCCGATCCCGCCGGTTCGGGCCCGATCGTCGCCGCGCTCGGCTGGCTGCAGGGCACGCTGCTGGGCAATGTCGCGACCGCGGTCGCGGTGATGGCGGTGGCCGCGGTCGGCTTCATGATGCTGACCGGCCGCCTCAACTGGCGCTTCGGCGCGACCGTGATCATCGGTGTTTTCATCCTGTTCGGCGCCGCCTCGATCGTGGCCGGTATCCAGGGCGTGGCCGGTTAGGCCGAGACTCCGGGGTATGCGCTTTCGAGGTTTGAGCAAAAAAGGCCCAGCACAAGGAGGAAGGGCGTAGGAATATGAGAATATTGCAAGACCTTCCGACGTCGGGATGGGCCTTTTTTGCCAAATCCCTTCGGGACAGCGAGATGGCTTCCATCTCGAACCAGAAGTCGCTTGGAAAGGCCACGTGCCTTCCCTGCACGCCTTCTGGCCCGATATGTTCGCCATCTCGCTGCCTCGACAGCGCATACCCCGGAGTCTCGGCCTAATGACCGCGCTGGTCCGCCATCCCGTCCACCGTGCGCTGACGCGCCCGCAGATGTTCGCGGGGGTGACATATAACTACTTCATCATCAACGGGATGGTGACCACTGAAGCGTTCCTGATCACCGGGAGCTGGCTGGCGCTGCTGGTCTTCGCGGTGATGCACGGGATCGGCTATTTCGCCTGCCTGCGCGAGCCGCGCATCTTCGACCTGTGGATCACCCGGGTGTCGAAGTGCCCGCGGGTCAAGAATTACAAGCGCTGGGGCTGCAACTCCTATGCAGCCTGAGCGGAAAGGTATCGCATGACGACGAAGTGGAAAGGGGCTGCCGCCTGGAGCGCGAAAGAAGCGCGCGCGGGCGATCGCCTGCCCTATTTGCGCATGCTCGACGAGAGCACGCTGCTGCTGCGTGACGGATCGGTGATGACCGCGATCCAGGTCCCCGGACTGCTGTTCGAGACCGAGGACAGCGAAGCGCTGAATGCGCATGCCGCCACTCGCGAGATCGTGCTGCGTTCCACGCTCGATGCGCGCTTCGTGCTGTATCATCACGTCATCCGGCGGCGCGTCTCGGTCGATCTGGAAGCCGAATTTCCCGATCCGATCAGCCGCCATATCGACGACCGCTGGCGCGAACGGCTCGGCTCGGGCCAATTGTTCGTCAACGACCAGTTTATCACGCTGATCCGGCGTCCGGCGCGCGGCAAGGCGGGACTGGTCGAGCGTGTCGCCAAGAAAATGCGCCGCAATGGCGGCGAACGGCTCGAACCCGATCCCAAGGATCTGCGCAGCCTGCGTGCTGCCTCGCAAGGGCTGGTCGCCGCGCTGGCTGCCTATGGCGCAACCCCGCTCGGCGATTATGTCGGCCCGCAGGGCAACACCAATTCCGAAATGCTCGAACTGCTGAGCGCGCTCTACAATGGCGAGATGCGCCCGGTGCGCAAACCTGCCGACGATGTCGATATCGGCCACATGCTACCCTATCGCCGCGTGAGCTTCGGGCTCGACGCGATCGAGATGCGCGGCTCCGGCTCGCCCGATTTCGGCGCCGTGCTTGGCCTCAAGGACTATCCCGAGGCGACCTCGCCCGGCCTGCTCGACAGCCTGCTGCGGCTGCCCTTCGAAATGGTCGTGAGCGAAAGCTATGCCCCGACCGAGCGGCAGACCGCGCGCGAGCGTATGGATCTGGCAATCCGCCGTCTCAAGAGCGCGGACGAGGAAGCCGCCGCCGAACGCGCCGACATGCTTTCCGCGCGCGATGCGCTGGGCAATGGGGCGGTCGGCTTTGGCGATCACCACCTGACCGTGATGGTCAAGGAACGCCAGCTTGGCCAGCTCGACGATGCCATGGCTGCGTGCGCCGCTGCGCTCGCCGACACCGGCGCGATTGCGGTGCGCGAGGATACCAATCTCGAACCCGCCTTCTGGGGGCAGTTCCCGGGCAATGAAGGTTACCTCGTCCGCCGCGCGCTGATCTCGAGCGCGAACATGGCGAGCTTCGGGAGCTTGCACGGCTTTGCGCTGGGGCAGGCGCAGGGCAATCACTGGGGCGAGGCGGTGACGCTGCTGGAGACCACCAGCGCGACGCCGTTCTTCTTCAATTTCCACCACGGCGACCTCGGCAATTTCTCGGTCATCGGACCAAGCGGCTCGGGCAAGACCGTGGTGATGAACTTCCTCGCCGCGCAGGCGCAGAAATTCAGCCCGCGCACGATCCTGTTCGACAAGGACCGCGGCGCGGAACTGTTCGTGCGCGGCATCGGCGGGCGCTATGACAGCATCCGCTCGGGCGAACCGACCGGGTTCAACCCGCTGTCGCTGCCCGATACGCCCGGCAACAAGGCCTTCCTGCGCGACTGGCTGGGCGCGCTGCTCAAGGCCGAGGGTCCCGAGGAGGAACAGGCCATCGCGGGTGCGGTCGATGCGGCCTATGCCAATGATGCTTCGCTGCGCCGCCTGCGGCACTTCAAGGAATTGCTGTCGGGCACGCGGCGCCCGCAACCGGGCGATCTGGCCGATCGGCTCGGCGCATGGATCGGTGAGGGCGAGCATGCCTGGCTGTTCGACAATGCCGAGGACCGGCTCGATCTGACCGCGCGCGTGCTCGGTTTCGACATGACCGCGCTGCTCGAGAACCCGCGGCTGCGCACGCCGACGATGATGTATCTGTTCCACCGGATCGAGGAACGGCTCGACGGCAAGCCGACGATGATCCTGATCGACGAGGGGTGGAAAGCGCTCGATGACGAGGTCTTCGCCGCGCGCATCCGCGACTGGCTCAAGACGTTGCGCAAGCGCAACGCGCTGGTCGGATTCGCCACGCAGAGCGCGCGCGATGCGCTCGAAAGCCGCATTTCTACCGCATTGGTCGAGCAGACCGCGACCATGGTGTTCATGCCCAACAGCCGCGCGCGGCCCGAGGATTATTGCGACGGCTTCGGTCTGACCGAGCATGAGCTCGCGTTGATCCGCACGCTGCCCGCGCACAGCCGCTGCTTCCTCGTGCGCCAGCCCGATGCCAGCGTGGTGGTGCGGCTCGACCTGTCGGGCGCGCCCGAAGTGCTGACGCTGCTCTCGGGCCGCGAAAGTTCGGTCCGCCGGCTCGACCTGCTGCGCGAGGCGCTGGGCGATGCGCCGAGCGAATGGTTCCCCGCGCTTACCGGCACCAAATGGCCGGGCGGGGCGAATGACGAAGGGGGGGCCGGGGTCGAAGCCCTCGGCCTCGCCGCCGAATGAGCGCGACCTGCGACCGCGTCGCCGCCGATGTCGGCAATGGCGTCGCCGCCGCGCTGCGCGGGGTGGACTGTATCGCGGGCGAGGCCAGCGCGGCCGCATTCGGCCGACTGTTCGCACCCGGCGGTTCGCTCGGCACGGTGCTGACGCTCGTCCTGACTCTGTTCATCGCTTTGTTCGCTTTTGCGCTGCTGACCGGGCGGACCAATATCGGCGTGCGCAGCCTCGTCCCGCGGATGATGACGCTGGGGCTGGTGCTGACCTTCGCCACCAGCTGGATCGCTTACCAGAGCGTGGTCTGGAACCTCGCCGTCGCTACCCCCGATTACCTTGCGGGCGTGCTGACGGGCGCGCAGGGATCGGCGACCGATACTTTCGCGCAGAAGATCGACGTGGTCTTCCTCGCCATCCAGGAAGCCAGCGCCGGGGCACAGGACATTTCCACCTTCTCGCCCGAAGGCATGATGTGGTTCGGCGCGCTCCTGTTCATGCTCGGCACCGTCGGCCTGCTGGTCACCACCAAGATCGCGCTCGGCGTGCTGATCGCGCTTGGTCCGCTGTTCGTCGTGCTGGCGCTGTTCAACGGCACGCGGGGCCTGTTCACCGGCTGGGTCAAGGGATTGACCCTCTGCGCGCTGGCGCCGCTGTTCGCGGTGCTCGGCGGCAGCGTGATGCTCGAACTCGCGGTGCCGATCCTCGGCGCGCTGACCGCTGCCCCGGGCCAGATCGACCCGCAGGCGGCCATGGCGTTCTTCATGATCGGCGCGGTGCATGTCGCGCTGATGGTGCTCGTGCTCAAGGTGGCGGGAGCCATGGTGGCCGGATGGTCGGTGTTCGGGCTGGTGCCAGACCGGGAGGAGAAGTCCTCTTCCGCGCCGGCCCCCCAGCAGGTGGTCGCCGCCCCCGCGCTCGCGCAGGCACAGGCGGCCAACCAGGCCAGTTCGCAGGCGCGCCGGATCGATGTTTCGGCAGTCCCGACCGCCTATGCCGCCAACGATGGCGGCGGCGCGGGCGGCAGCGGCGGATCGCGCACCGTCAAGGTGTACGCCACCTCGTCCGCTTCCACCCCGCAATCATCCGACGGCAAGGCCCCCGTCCGCGGTTCCGGCATCGGCAGCCGCTTCAAGTCCGCGGCGCCCAAGGCGCTCGATCGTTCCATGGAGAAACACGCATGACCCGCGCGCTCATTCCCGCGCTCGCTCTCGCCCTGCTGGCCGCACCGGCTAGCGCGCAGGATTCGCGCCTCGTCGAGGTGCTGTATGACGAAACCAAGGTGGTCCGGATCGACGGCCGCGTCGCGGTGCAGGCGAGCATCATGTTCGGCGATGACGAGGTGATCGAGAACGTCGCCATCGGCGACAGCGCGACCTGGCAGGTCACGCCTAACAAGCGCGCCAATATCCTGTTCGTCAAACCGCTCGAACCGCGCGCCGCGACCAATCTCACGGTCGTCACCAGCAAACGCACCTATCTGTTCGACCTCGTCGCCAGCCCGGGTGCCAAGCCGCTCTACCTGATGCGCTTCGCCTATCCCGACGAACCCGAGGAAGAGCCGGTGCAGATGGCGCCCAATGCGGTGGAGCGGCAGGCGGCGCGCGATCCCTATGCGGTGGTCGATCCGGCGGATCTCAACTTCGCGTGGAATGCCTCGGGCGATCCCGAACTGCTGCCCGAAAACACCTATGACGATGGCACTGCGACCTTCCTCACCTGGCCCAGCGGCAAGGATGTGCCCGCGATCCTCGTGACCAATAGCCAGGGCATCGAAGGCCCGGTCAATTTCACCGTGCGCGGGGATACGATCGTCGTCGACGGCGTGCCGCGCACGATCGTCCTGCGGTCGGGCGAGGACAGCGCCCAATTGATCAACACCGGGCCCGAACGGCCCGCTGCCAGTGCGAGCGGCAGTCCCGCTCTCGCCTCGAAGGGGAGGTAACCGATGCGTCTTGCCATGCGACTGCCCGAGAAGAAGCCGGGCGACAACGGGATCGCCAACGATTTCGACCCGCGCGACGGCGCGGATGCGGAAGTCATCGACCTCGCCCAGCGCAATGCCTTCCCAGCCGTGGCGCGCCCTGCGGGAAAGTCCGACGCGCTCGGCCTCGTCGCGGGGATTGCGATTGTCGCGGGTCTTGGCCTGGTCACCTTGTGGAGCATGAACTCCGCCCGCGTCGCCCCTCCCGAAGGGATCGGCGGCCAGCAGGCACCGGTCGAAGCCGCCCCGGTGGTGTCCCCCGCAGCGGTAACGCCGCCCCCGGCGCAACTCGCGGCGCAGGCGCCGCGGCCCGATCCGGCACCGCAGCCGGTTCTCGCAGCGCAGCCGCAGCCCGGGCTTGCCGCGAACCCCTATGCCAATCCGACCGTCGTCTACGATGCGGGTAGCGCGCCCGCGACACTGGCGTTGGGCGAAGCGAGCGCCGCCGGCGAGGCCGCGGGCTCGACGGGCAATGCCGCGAGCGATTTCGCCAGCCGCATTGGCGGTGTTGGCGGCTCGCCCGCGCAGGCCAATGCAATGGTCAATCCCGCGACCACGGTCACTCAGGGCACGCTGATCCCCGCGATCCTCGAAACCGCGATCGATACCAATGTGCCGGGCTATGTCCGCGCGGTGGTGAGTCAGGACGTACGCAGCTTCGATGGCACCAAGGTGCTGGTCCCGCGGTCCTCGCGGCTGATCGGCCAGTACCAGTCGGGCCTGCAGAACGGCCAGAAACGCGCCTATGTCATCTGGACGCGGCTGATCCGGCCCGATGGCGCCTCGGTCAATCTCGCATCGCCCGCGATCGGCTTCGATGGCACCACCGGGCTTGCGGGCAAGGTCTCGGGCGACGGTTTCTTCAAGCGTTTCGGTTCGGCCATGCTGCTGTCGGTCGTCGGCGGCGTCGGTTCGCTCGCCACGGGCGGCGCGGCCGGCGTGCTGATCGGCGGGGCCAGTTCCTCGGCTGCGGCCACTGCGGCGCAGCAGGATGGCCAGCGCGGCCCGACGGTACGAGTGCGGCAGGGTGAACCGATCCGCATCTTCACCGCGCGCGATCTGGACTTCACCTCGGTCAGCTGAGGTCATTTTGTCGTGAGCGCCGATATCCACCCCTTCAACCCGGACGACAATCCGGAAGCCCGCGCGCCGGGCGTGGACCTGCATGGCGAACGCAGCGTCTATCTCGATGCCTATCTCGCGCCGTTCCGCGAATGGCTCGAGCGCGACACGGTGACCGAAATCCTCGTCAACCAGCCGGGCGAGGTGTGGGTCGAGGATGCGGCGGCTGGCGGGATGCAGAAGATCATCCGCCCGGACATCGACGACCGGTTGATCCAGCGGCTGGCCGAGCAGGTCGCGCGGGTCAGCCACCAGGGGATCAACCGCGAACATCCGCTGCTTGGCGCGACGCTGCCCGGCGGCGCGCGCGTGCAGTTCTGCGGCCCGCCCGCGGCGCGCAAGCACTGGGCCATGGCGATCCGCCGCCACCGCCGTCTCGACCTGCCGCTCGACGCCTATGACACCGGTCCGCTGGCCCCGGCGGAGCAGGGCGCCATGCCCGATGCGCAGGCAGAGCCGGTCGCCTTCCTGCGCGAGGCAATCCGCCAGCGCCGTACGATCCTCGTGTCGGGCGGTACCAGCACCGGCAAGACCACGTTCCTCAACGCCATGCTCGGCGAAATCCCGCGCCACGAACGCGTCGTGCTGGTCGAGGACACGCCCGAGCTCAGGCTGCCCGGCGAAAACGGCGTCGGTCTGGTCGCGGTGAAGGGCGAACTGGGCGAAGCCAAGGTAACTGCCAACGAATTGCTGCAGGCCGCGCTGCGCCTGCGCCCCGACAGGATCGTGCTGGGCGAATTGCGCGGTGCGGAGAGCGTCAGCTTCCTGCGCGCGATCAACACCGGCCACCCTGGCAGTTTCTCGACCATCCATGCCAATTCGCTGCGCGGGGCGCTCGAACAGCTTTCGCTGATGGTGATGCAGACGGGGATCGGTCTCACCCGGACCGATACCATCGCCTATGCCGCCAGCGTGATCGACGTGCTCGTCCAGCTTGGACGCGACGGATCGGGCAAGCGCGGGATCGTGCAGATCGCCGAAAGCCATACGTTGGTCTGAGTGCGGTAAATCCGCGCGCGCCGGAAAAACATAGCGATGCCGTAGCGTCAGCTGCGCATTGGAATGCGCTTTCCGCATAACACTTGCTAAAATTCGCCCCTGTTTTGCGCAATAATAATGCGCCGGCGCTTGCGTGCATACGAATGTGTGATAGCAATAGGCCCGTAGGCCGCAAAGACGGCCACATCGAGAGGAGAGGGTTAATGAGGGTACGGGCTTCCCTGCTCGCGGGTATTTGCGCGAGCGCTATTTCGTTTCCGGCGTTCGCGCAGGATGCAACCGGTGATGATCTCGAAGATCCGCGGTTCAGCACCAATGTCATCATCGTTACCGCGCAGCGCCAGAACCAGTCGCTGCAGGAAGTGCCGATCGCGGTCAGCGCCTTCGATGCCGAGGCGCTCGAGGCACAGCAGATCGAGAACGCCAGCGATCTCCAGCTGACGCTGCCCAACGTCTCCTTCACCAAGAGCAATTTCACCGCATCGAGCTTCACCATTCGCGGGATCGGCGATTTGTGCGTCGGCGTCTCGTGCGACAGCGCGACCGCGGTGCATCTCAATTCGGCGCCGCTGTTCGCCACGCGCCTGTTTGAAACCGAATATTTCGATCTCGAACGGGTCGAGGTGCTGCGCGGGCCGCAAGGCACGCTGTTCGGCCGCAATGCGACATCGGGTGTGGTCAATGTCGTAACCGCCAAGCCCGAACTCGGCAGCTTCGGCGGTGCCGGTGAGTTCGAATACGGCAATTACAACAGTATCAAGGTCAAGGGCATGCTCAACGTGCCGCTGGGCGATACGATGGCCTTCCGCGCGGCGGGCTTCTACCTCAACCGCGACGGCTTTACCCGCAACACCTTCGATAACAGCCGGATCGATGACCGCGACATGTATGCGATCCGCGGCTCGCTGCGCTGGGAACCCGGCGGCGATACCACCATCGACCTGATGGGCTATTATTTCCGCGAAGACGACAATCGCATGCGGATTCAGAAACAGCTGTGCCAGCGCGATCCCACGGGCGTGCTCGGCTGTCTCAACAACCGCCGCGATTTTGCCAAGACCAACGCCAATTCGACCTTCACCGGCACGCTGGGCTCGTCCGAATTCCTGACCATCAACGGCATTCCGGGCACACTTGGCCTCAACAGCCTCTATGGCCCCGACGCCTATGCCAATTTCGTCGAGGCGCCCGATGTGCGCGTGGTCAACACCGAGTTCACGCCCGAATACTTCACTGACGAACTCCAGCTGCAGGCGCATTTCGAGCATAATTTCGGCCCGATCCGCCTTGGCATGACCGGGACCTATCAGGAAACCGCGGTCGATTCCCGGCAGGATTACAACAATGGCGTGGGCGAGGTGCCCAACGCCGCCATTGCCTTCCCCACGCTCCAGGCATTTGCCGGCGGGGCAGCGGGACCGGGTACGGGGGTCTATTTCCAGCCCATTGTCGATGCGATCTTCGACGGCTCGGGCAATCTGTGTTCCTCGGACACGCGGCTCGACAATCTCGGCTCATACGATGGCCAGCGTATTTGTACCCCGAGCGGCCCGCAGCTCGACCGATCGAATTCGGAAAACACCTCCTGGTCGGCGGAAATGATCATTTCCTCCGACTTCGAAGGACCGTTCAACTTCCTGCTTGGCGGTATCTACGCCGAAGCCGATCTGGCGGAGAACAGCTATTATGTGAACAGCTTTGCCATCGACTATGTCGCGGGTATTCTCGGCTCGTTCAATTCGCTGAGCGCGGGACTGCCGCCGAGCTATCTCGGCACATCCTTCTTCCGCAACAATTCGAGCGACTTCTCGCTCGAAAGCTTCGGCATCTTCGGTGAAGCCTATTTCGATGTGACCGACCGGCTGCAGGTCACCGCAGGCTTGCGCTACAATGACGACAGCAAGACGGTTCAGGCTCGCTCGACACTGGCGAACTTCCTCGTTCCCTATGGTTCGGGCGATCCCTTCGCCACGCCGTTCGGAGCGCAGTTCGATGCCGATCCGGGCACGGTCTGTACCGCAGCGTCACCGATCGGCGCGATCGGTTCGGTCGCGGGCTGCGAAGCCTTCCAGGAACGCTCGGTCAGCTTCAACGAGATCACCGGCCGCTTCGTGATCGACTATGAAGTGTCGGCCGATAGCCATCTCTATGCGTCCTATTCGCGCGGCTACAAATCGGGCGGTATCAACCCGCCGCTGCAGCCGATCTTCCAGGTGCCCGACAGCTTCGGTTCGGAACAGATCGACGCGTTCGAGCTGGGTTCGAAAAACACCTTCCTTGGTGGCGCGGCGCAGGTGAACCTCACCGGTTTCTACTACAAGTACAAGGATCTGCAGCTTTCGAGCATCGTGGCGCGGACATCGGTCAACCAGACCATCGACGCCAATATCTGGGGGCTTGAGCTCGAGACGATCCTGCGGCCGAGCTACAACTGGCTGATCAATATGAATGTCAGCTACCTCAATGCGAAGGTGGCGGGCGACCAGTTCTTCAGCAATCCGCGCGATCCGGGTGGTGGTGATCCCACTGCGGTGATCATCAAGGACGTCACCAACGGCGCGCTGTGCGCGGTAACCGGTGCCGGTGCCAACACCTTCGTCGGCCTCGTCAATAGCGGGCTCGGCCTGCAGGCACCGGGGGCATTCCCTTCGGACGGCGGGATCGCGTCGAACGGCGCGTTCAGCATTTGTAGCGTGCTCGATGCACAAACCGCCAATCCGGCGTTCGCCGCACTCGGTGCGCTCGATGTCCTTAGCCCCGGTGTCGAAGTCAACCTGCGCGGGAACAAGCTGCCGCAGGCGCCCGAGTACAAGGCCTCGGTCGGGGTGCAGTACACCGCCGATTTCGACAATGGCATGTCGCTCGTTCCGCGCTTCGACCTGGCCTATACCGGCGAACAGTTCGGCAATGTCTTCAATGGCAACGTCAACCGGATCGAACCCTTCGTTCAGGCGAATGCGCAGATCCAGCTCAACGGCGCCGACAATGGATGGTTCGTCCGCGGCTTCGTCCAGAACATCTTCGACAGCGACTCGGTGACCGGTCTCTACGTCACCGATGCCAGCTCGGGCCTGTTCAGCAATATCTTCACGCTCGACCCGCGCCGCTACGGCATCGCGGTGGGCGCGAAGTTCTAGAACCGACAAGCTCCATGGGGGAGGGAGGGGCGGCCTGCGGGTCGCCCCTTTTCACATGGCTCAGCGCCCGGCGGAGGCGAAGGGCGAGAAATCGGTTTCGGTATCGAACACCTCGACCTGCTCGGCGCGCTTAAGCGCCCCGACCGCGGCATAGGTCACCGGCGTCAGCAAGGCTTCCCACAGCGTCTTGATCGCCCATTGCGACAACACGACCTGCCACAAGAGCTCGACTGGCCACCCGGCCAGGCCCCAGAAGGCCAGCGGGTAGAAGATCAGGCTGTCGAGCCCCTGGCCGACCACGGTCGACCCGATCGTGCGCATCCACAGATGGCGCCCCTGGCTCCAGACCTTCATCTTGGCGAGGACATAGCTGTTGGCGAATTCGCCAACCCAGAAGGCGACCATCGACGCCAGCACGATGCGCCACGAATTGCCGAATACGAACTCATAGGCTTCCTGTCCGGGCCAGCCCGCCGCAGGCGGCAATTGCACCACCACCCACGCCATGAAGGCCATGAACAACAGCGCGGCAAAGCCGGTCCAGATCACCCGCCGCGCGCGGGCATAGCCATAGACCTCGGTCAGGATGTCGCCGATGATGTAGCTGACGGGGAAGAACAGGACGCCTGCGCCAAACGACCATTCGCCGATCCACGGCAGCGTGACATAGCTCGGCTTGGACGCGCCGATCAGGTTCGACAGCAGCAGGATGGTGACGAAGGCCGCCATCACCAAGTCGTAATAGCGGAACTGCGGTGCGGGCGGGCTCGGCGGGGCGTTTTCCATCACAAACACGGATAGTGCCGATTGGCCAGCCGCGAAAGGCGCGTTATGGCACCCCCCGAGCGCGCCCGTAGTTCAACTGGATAGAGCACGAGCCTTCTAAGCTTGGAGTTGCAGGTTCGAGTCCTGCCGGGCGCGCCAATCTACCCTTGCTGTTGGCTCCGGTTGACTTTGACGCTCGAGAAGCCTGTTCATCGAACTAGAGCATTTTCTTAAGCGAACGTGAGCGCATATCGGTCACGGCACACCGTGGACATTGAGACTGCTGCTCAACAGAATATCCAATTAGCGCGCTCGTAATCGCGTCCATGCACTGCTCGCCTTCGGCAACACCGATACGCTGCATTGGGGGGAGCCGGCTTCAAGTCGCAGAGAACGAGAAGTCTCTGCTGGCGCTCGAATTCCTTGAGTTTTTCACCGCCAACGATCTTCTGTAACAGCGGTTGGATAGCGATGGGCGGGGAGCGGCGAGTCAAGGTGCTCGCGAAAAATTTGACGGTCATCCCGCAAAGGCGAAGCGATCACAGAAGGCCAATTTCATGAAGTGTTCGGTCAGGGCGCGGGCGCCATCTTGAGTGACCATATCGCTCCAGTCATCCCAGCGATCGATGCGTTCGAGAAGCCAGAGGTAGAACCTGTCGCGCGCAAATCGATCACCATTGGGCCAGGTCATCGTCCACAGTGTGCTGCGCACAGGAATCTCGCGGGTGATCCGGAATCCGATCAGCTTCACCACCGGATCATTGCCAATCGTATCGGTAGAGAAGCGATGCGCCATGCGCGCAGCAACGCGCTCCCGCCTTTCAATCTGCTCGGCAGCAGCGATGCGTTCGACATGACTCGCCACCGTCCGGTTTGCGATAATCCAGTCGAGACCGACATCTTCCGAAGCATCCCCTCGCGTGCGCGTAGCAATCAGCATCAGCAGTGCGGAGCGCCCTTCAGGCGTAGGCCTTCCGTCCGTGTCGTTCACTAGCCCAGCTGCGAGTAGGTAGGCTCTGAAGAACTGATCGAGGTGACCATCACCAAGAAAGATATCACGGACGCGCTCCTCCGGCGCCACGAAGCGACCGTCGGCAATAGCGAGGTAGCTTGCCATGAATTCCATGATCCCGTTCATCCAACCGGAATGGATGGATGGCAGCCCGAGGCGATCGATCCAAAATGCTTCGCGCACCGATCCCCACTCACGGCCGTCCTCATCGACCAATGGTGGTTCTCCCGGGACCGATCCGCTCGAAACCATCCAGTATCCCCAGGGTAGATCGGGATGCCGATCATCGCCGTAGCGTTCCTTACCTGCACCGAAAGGGTGAAACGAGCTGACCATTACTCACCCGGGCGTTCGGTGGGGGCCGGAAGGCCGAGCGCCTCGCGCGTCGGGGTATCCCTGTTCGAACCCTTCTCGATCAGCGACTTCAACATGCGCGCCAGTTCGATGCAGTTCGCGTAGACGAAGGATTGATCGCGATAGACTTCACCCTTGCGAGCTTCGCCATATCGAACGTTGGGAACGAGGTCGCCCGGATGGTCGGTGTCGAAACCTAGCCACCACAGATCCTCGTGGAACTCGTCCTCGGTGGTCTGCTCCGTGCGATAATCCTGCACCGTCCTGACCCAAGTCGCGTGGCAAACCGTGTAGCGTACCCGACGCGGCTTGCCGTGGGCTCGCCGTTCGAACCGGTTGACCTCGCATGCCTTGCCGTAGGTCACGCCGCCGTGGACCGTGTTGGAAACACCGACCGGCACGGCGTCCGCCTCATAGCCGAAGAGCGGATGCTCCGGGCTTATCCCCACATATCCCGAGATCGTCCCGTTCTTCTGGCGAAGCATTATGCAGCCGAGGCCGGTCTCGTTGTCGATCCAGGTGACCTTGTCCGCCTCGTTGTTCCAGGGACCGTCGCCCGACGGCCGGCGATCGGGATTGTGATACACCTGCCGTGCGGTGATGCTGGTGTCGGCTACCGGGTAAGAAACCGGTGCGGAGTTCACCAAGCCGTCCGGAAGCATCGCTTTCGCCACTTGCTTACCGGTGGCGTTTCGTTGGGTCGGCTTCCTCGCCATGTTCGGTTCTCCTGAGCTGGTTTTTCGGCGCATCGATCAATCCGCACTATCGAGGCGATAGCGGCTGTATGCGTTTCGCCGCGTGAGCCGGGGGCCGAGGGCTCGTGCCCCCTTTCCGCTCGCGTAGACCTCGCTGGCCAACCACTCTTGTTCGTCGAGAAGGCGGAACTCCATGACCTCACGCCACCAGACCTGCGCCTTCGGATCCCAGCGGTAGCCACGCATCCGCAGAGCATCCTTGGTGGAGAATGCCGAGCCGACCGCTTCGACAACGAAGCTGTCGCACGAAGATCTGCCATCAAGCTCGTAGAGCAATGGGCGACCATCGGTCCGCTCGTGGCGCAGAAGCTGGATGAGCGCGTCGACATCCCCCTGCGCTCGGTGCGCGTCGTAGAACCAACCTGCCTGCGCACAGAGCCAGCCGAGCGACCGGCCTTCGAAACCAGCAGCCGCCCAGTCGATCTCCACACATGAACAAGCCCACTGCTTGGTCGGCAAGTCAGTGAGACGCCTTTCCACCATGGGACGGTCAAACGCAGCGTTGTGGGCGATGACGACGTCGGCGGACACTATGATATCGGTTGCTACCCGGTCGTCGATCCGCCGACCGATGAGGTCCTGGTCCGTGATGCCGGTGATCCGTGTGATGTCTTCGGGGAGTGGACCGCCGGGATCCTCGCGCCAGCACCACGCCCGGCCGATCTCGGTAATGTGCCCGTCGGGATCATACCTAAAGCGTCGCACCGCCAGTTCGATGACCCTGTCGCTTTCGAGATCGAGCCCGGTGGTCTCTACGTCCAGAACAGCTGCGACACGTTGAGGATCGTCCGGATCTCCAAAGCCTGTTTCACCTACGTGAAGATCGACACGACGGAGCTGCCGGATGTCGGAATGCGCCGGTTCAGTCACGTCCTGCCTCCAAGGATGCAGAAACGTCGCAGAGCAAGCGATTGATAACTGCCGGATCGGCGTCGAGGCCGAGACCCAGGCCGTGAAGGAGGATCGCCTTCGAGCAGGCGCTGCGCTCCATGCAGGCTTCGATCGGCGCGCGGCCTTCAAAGAGCTCGAGCGGCGAAACCATCCAGCCGACCGGATCCTCCGCCAAGCCGTCCCGCTGCATCCGGGCGCCGGTCTCTGCAGCCACGCATGCAATCCGAACGAGCGCGACGCGGCGAACAGCCAACATGCCGCCACTCTTGTCTTCGAGCGGGTCGAGCGCCCAGTCCTCCGGAGCCTGCTCGAAATAAGGGTCGAACTCGTATTCCGCGGTATCGCTCATCGCACCGCTCCCCACTTTCCGCGCCGGACCTACCAGCGCCTCGTGACACGGCACATAGCATGAACAGAAAATACTTCAATAGGTAATGAAGTATTGAATTAACTTGTCGGTAGGGTTCGGCAACGCTATCTGCAGGAGAATGGAAAAGATGGATGCCGTCGCGAAACTCAGTGCCCTGGCCCAGCCCACTCGGCTGGAGATTTATCTGGCCATTGCACAAGCGACGAACGGTATCACGTCGACCGAGGTCGCTGATCAGACTGGCACGATGCCCAACAACACCTCGGTGCACTTGGCAGTGCTTCGCAATGCGGGCCTTGTTTCGTCAACGAAAGAGGGGCGATCAGTAATATACAAAGCGAAGCGCGATGCACTTCGGAGACTAACTACTTACCTTTTGGAATCCGCCAACTAGTATTCCATTGACCGATCTTGGGTCGGAATCGGACGGGCCGCTCTTTGATAAGCACCTAGGAAAGCGGGCATAGGTTAATTGCGTCGGTCGTGGAGGATCTTGGTGCGATCCTAAAACCTTCGCCGATTGCGAGTCAGAGGGTCATGAGGGCAACCCTTGATTCAGCTATCCCTCTGGTTTCAGACACCTTCGACTCGGAGCCTCATCCGTAGCTCATCGCAGAAAAAATCCAATCAGGCGGTCCCGCCACAAAGCTTTCCTTGAGGAATTTGCCGACTTCGGTCTTTACGGACGCGGGTTACGCGCTATCCAAGGGTGGAGGCCTATATCACTGGTTGATAGAGGCGAATTCGTAATATTTCTTCGAATTCGTCGATATCTGAATTAGACCGAATGGTATGCTGCGGCGACGCGGCAGATTTTTTTTGAGAGGGGTCACAATGAATCTCGACGAATCACTCGTCGAACAGGCGGCAGAGGAGAATGACGTCGACCCCGATGTTGTTCGGGCTCTAATGGCGCTCGAAGAAAGGTTCCCCGACATGGCGGTCTGGGGCAGCAAGGCCGGTTTGCAGCGAGCAATCGCTAAGATTATCGAGACGCACGTCTCCAAGGAGGCCTGATGCGCTTTCTGCGTTTCGAGATCGAGGGTATGTTCGCCTATGCGGGCAAGAATGTGATCGACCTTACCGGCTGTGGGCCGGACGAGAACATCATCGTTGTTTCAGGGCGCAACGGAGCGGGCAAGACATCACTCCTCAACGCCGTCAAGCTGCTGTTCCTCGGCTCCTCGCATAATGATCTTCGCCGTGTGCGCGTCGGAGAAGGTCCGCTGACCCCGAAGCACTTCGTGCTTGGGGCACCAGGTCGTTGGTACGGCGTCTTTCCCTATGATGGCCGGTCCGCTGGGAGCGAAGCACGGGTTGCATTGTTCTGGGAAGACAAGGGCACGGCCTTCTCGTGCGAACGAATCTTCACCCTGAAGGACAATTGCTCAGATTACACCGAAGTCATCCGCGTCATACGTGACGGACGTTCATTGAAAGAAGAGGATGCTCAAGCGGTAATGGAGGCCTTGCTTCCCAATGAAGTTGTCCCTTTCTTCTTCTTCGATGGCGAACAAATCCAATCTCTGGCCGATGCCGACGTCGGTCGCGAGAGCACCGAGATTGAACGACTGCTCGGTCTGTCATTCCTGACCGATCTTGAGGTCCAACTCGACGCTTTCGTGAAGGACCGTCGGCGTGCCGGCCTCCCCGAGCAGGCTCGGCGCGAAATTGTGCGGCTGGAAGGCCAGCGCAACGACGCCGAAGCCGAGGCCGATGCGGCCGAACGCGCGCGAGTCGCCTTCGAGGAAGAGAACACCGATGCAGAAAATCGCAAGGATCGGCTAGAGGCCGAGCGCCGGACGCTGCGGGCCGGCCTGTCGGACGACGAACGTCGGCGCCTAGAGCGAGCCATCCAAGGCTTTGAAACCCAGCGCGAAGCACTTGCAGTCGAGATTGCCCGTTCGGTTCCTCTCGAGATACCGTTCCTTGCCAATCTCGATCAGTCTTCTGACGCCTATGCTGCGCTTGAGCGGCAGATTCAACGCGGGACCAGTAGCGACGTGGCCACGCGGCTTCACGCCGACTTGCCAAGCCGACTCATCGCTATCCTCGCCGAATTCGAAGCGGAAATTCGGTCCGATGACATCGAGCATTTCGAAATTGCGGTGCGGGAGGAACTCGAACGGCTCGGTGTCCAGCCCACTTCCTACACGGACCCCCTGTTCGCCTCGATCAGCTCTACCTTGCTCCAGTCGC
>TARA_R110000751_G_scaffold307916_1_pt1 | contig 37881 bp, 28 predicted proteins | sample TARA_R110000751 | Tara Oceans TARA_R110000751 (sample SAMEA4398001) | marine metagenome | biome: Polar Biome; feature: [MES] marine water layer (ENVO:01000295) within the mesopelagic zone...; material: water (ENVO:00002006), including particulate matter (ENVO:01000060) such... | reverse complement strand
TCACGATCACCGGAATGACCGGTCACGTTCGCCGGAATACGCAACTCGCTTTTCTCTCCCTGTGACAGGCTTGCTGGTAGATCCCTTTGTGGTGCGAACCGTTTGCGTGGGGTGGGTGTATCGTCACGTCAAAGCGGATCCGCTAACGGGGCGCTTCGTTGATGGAAACCTATTCCACACGTCGTATGTCGTCGGCTTTGCTGAGAATGGGGAGTTTGTCGTGATTACCACCTTGAACAGCGTTTACGTGTGTGTCGCCATGGAAGAGCAAAGGCAGGAGTTGATCGCTAGTCTTAGCATATTGCCGAACCTGTGCGGCCAGTGTACTTATATTTAGTCCGACGATAAGCCTGAGCGCTAGTATTGCAATGGTTGCCGTTCTTATTCTGCTCATTTCAATATCTCTAATTGTTTTTATTGCCGGATCATCAGAGGCGTCAAGGGACTAAGAAGCTATCCGCTTCCTGGACATGATTATCTAGTGATTGCATAGACATGAACGGATCGTCGCAGATAGGGCAGTTGGCATAAAAAAACCCAAAAGGCATGAAGCCTTTTGGGTAAGTGCACGTCGCCCGCTGAGGACAGGCACCCAAGATTGATTTGTGCAGGTCGGTGTTCAGAACGGGTATTGAATGCCCTCGGCCATCACGCTGACCCATTGACTGGTAGTGAACTCTTCGATATTAGCGGGGCCGCCAAAACGACCGCTGTTGCCGGAGCTGCCCATGCCGCCAAAAGGAACTTGGAACTCGTTGTTCACGGTTTGATCGTTGATATGGATCATGCCGACTTTTAGCTGCCCTGCGATCTTGAGTGCTCGCTCTGTCGAACCTGAGTGAATGGCTGCGGCCAAGCCATACGGGGACTGGTTGACCAACGAACAGGCATCGGCATCCGAATTGAAGACCATTACCGGAGCTACTGGACCGAAGACTTCCTCAGCGAATACGGGCATGTCGGGAGTCACATCGGCGATTACAGTAGCTTCAAAGAAGCTGCCGTTGCGTTTGCCGCCAGCAACGAGCCTGGCGCCCATTTCGAGAGAGCGATTAATGAGATCCTCGACACGGCGAGCCTGGGTGTCGTTGATCAGCGGGCCGAGATGCACTTGCTCCTGGTGTGGATCACCGCAAACCAGATTTCTAGCCCTAGCGGCAAGCCGCTCAATGTACTCATGTGCTACGTCTTGATGCACCAAGTGACGACCAGTTTGCATACAGATCTGTCCCTGGTGCAAGAATGAACCCCAGGCCCCGCACGAGCTGGCGATGTCGAGATCAGCATCTCCAAGGACTATCTGCGCGTTATTACCGCCTAGCTCCAGTGCAACCTTCTTCAGCATCCGGCCGCAGGTTTCACCGATTTTTCTGCCCACTGCAGTAGAGCCAGTGAAGGAAATCATTTTGACTAGCGGATGTTCGACCAGTGCTTCGCCCACTTCCGGCCCGCCTGGCAGTACGTGAAAGACACCTGCTGGTAGCCCAGCGTCCTCCAGTATCTGAGCCATTAACGCTCCGCCACAAATGGCACTTTTAAGATCGGGTTTCAGGATCACGCAGTTACCCATTGCCAACGCTGGGAAAACGGAACGCATGGCCAGAAGGATTGGGAAGTTCCAAGGCGCAATCACGCCGACTGTACCCAAGGGCACGCGCGTCCAGTAATTTCGTTTTCCTGGCGTTGTGGATGGGAAGATCTTGCCGTTGGCCTGCATAGGTAGAGCAGCCGCCATTTGCGCTTGCTCATAGGTCGACTGCAGCTCAAATGCGGCCTTCGGTGCAATTGAGCCACACTCCCGGGTATTCCATCCGTTGATTTCCTCTGCCCGCTCCTTTAAAAGGGCGGCAGCCTTGCGAAGAATCTCGGCTTTCTGATCAAAAGGAACATTCATCCACTGCTGTTGAGTCGCTTGTGCGAAAGTGGCAGCACGATCAACATCGGCTGGAGTAGCGGTCATCAGGTGCGAGATGACTTCTCCGGTTGCTGGCTCTGTAACTGCAACTTGTTCACCTTCGCCAAGTTGCCATGCGCCCAGGAACAGATTTTTTTCCCAGACGGGGGTTACTGACCTATCCATTTTTACTCCTCGATCTCTTCGTCTTTATCAGGCGTGAGCCTGATTTATCTGGTCACTGATGTAGTGGGCTAGTGCGTATACGGTTTCGGATGGGTTATAGCCGATGGACGTGGGCAGCAGACTTGCATCCACGATGTAAAGATTCTTGACCTCATGGGTTTCACCCTTGGGTGACACCACGGTTGTTTTAGGGTCTGCGCCCATGCGACACGTCCCTTGAGGATGGAAAGAGGTGTAGCGATAGCGCGCCGGCTCATTGTCGAGACCGTCAATAACGGCATCAATCTGGTCTTCACTGTCGATCGTCAGTTTTTGCGAGGTTGGTATATATAAATACTTCGCGCCGGCGGCGAACAGTACCCGTGCGTTGGTTTTAAGGCCTGCTTTCATAATCTCGAAATCCGCATCGTCAACGAAGTATTTGATCTCCTTGACCCCGTCCTTCCAGTTCACTTCTCCCACGTTCTGATCATGGATCAGGGTGATGAGACGAACTGTATTCCTGTATTTCGACATGTATGACATGTAGGGCTTTCCGGTGCCCGGGTCGGCCTGGAAGCTAGCTTCTACCGGGTCCTGGATGGCGTCCAGCAGGAGATAGCCGCCGTCCTCGGGCATGGTGTACTTATCCATGTATAACGAATGGGTCGCGCCGTAGAAGGCGTCTATATTTTTCTCAAACATGCCGGTGATCGACATGGTCGGATGACAGGCAAAGTTTTTGCCCACTTGGCCGTTGCTGTTCGCCAACTTGCTCTTCTGAAGCAGGATTGGCATCTGGATCGGACCTGCGGCGCCTACTACGATAGGGGCGTTTATCTTGAGTTTGCTTTTGACGGCTTTGGTTGCCGGATCAATGATCTCTGCCAGCACCCCTGTGGCTTTTCCGTTTGCAGCAAGAATTTGCGTAGCTCGGGTGTCGGAGTAAATAGTGGCGCCGTGGGCCACTGCCCAGGGAAGATAGGTCACCAGCATTGACTGCTTGCGATCCGATTTGCAACCCGCAAAGCAGAAGCCGGTCATGGCGCAGTTACGTATGTTGCGTGAAGCGTTGCCCTCGGGTAGGTCGAGCTTCTTCATGCCCCCCTTGAGCAATTGGGCGGCGATACTTGTCTCATATGGCTTGTTGGGGGCAATGCCTAGATTGGCTTCTACTTTTTCAAAGTAAGGCCGCATAACCTCGGGAGTCAGATTAGTTAGCCCGAACTCTTTGGCCCACAGTTCGAGATAGTAGTCCGGAGTGCGGAAACACAATGCCGCGTTTACCACCGTTGAGCCACCAACGCACGCGCCTTGGAGGATAGAGATGTCTCCGGCCGTGTTGGATTGCCCGCCATGGTCGGCATACAGGGTGTCCATGGAGACTGCCATCATTTCAGTAAACTTCTCAGAGGGTACGTAGGGTCCAGCTTCCAGCACCACTACTTTTTTGCCTGCTTTGGCTAGCTCATATGCGGCAATCGCACCACCTGCGCCGGAACCGATCACCACCGCATCGACATTGAGCTCGATGCTGTCTTGGGTGACATCCGAAGCTTGAGTTACCTGTAAACCATGGGCAGGCACTGTTTTAACTTTTATTGTTTTTTGCATGATCTATTTCCACCAATCAGCTTTTCGGTAAAGGGGCATTGCCCAGAGATTCCAGATTCCACTTGTCAGTCACTGGGCCTCCATATCCGAGAGGCACCCACGTGGGTGGGTTGGCCCAATAGGCTAACCCCACCAGCTTTTTTAGGCCTACCGTCAATGCGCGGTGGGAGACTTCATCGGAATCGGCCCATGTATCGCAAAATTCCGCCGCCTGTGCGTTGGAAAGTTCTACGAATGGTTTGCCGTACTTCGCTTTTGGGCCATCGTTGAAGAACGCAATGCCTCCTTTGAGTCCTTGGAGGATATTGGGTGCCATAGTGGCCAGTAGAGCTGCGTCTAGTGTCTGCATTACGGCAATGTCGCTCGTCGGCACCAAGTCAGTTCCTTCAGTCACTAGGACCACTTCCATCAGGCGATACATAACCTGATACTCACCGATTGACATTACCTTGATGCCTGCAGGGAGGGAGGCGAAAGCATTGGTCGCGCCCAACAGGCCGCTGCCAACCGTTACCGCTACCGCAAGGCAACTGGCAGCTTTGAGAAAGCTGCGGCGGCTCAGACCGTTTATCTGGTCAATAGCGTCTTTTGTTTGATCGCTCATCTGACTCATAGTGTTCTCCTGCGTTGTTGTCTGGACTAAACATCCATTAGCTGATCGAGACGGTCTCAAAACACCTTGAGAATACGCAGATTCACGCGAGCATCCTCTTCGAAGCCATTTTTAACACTAATGTCCTGGCCGGCTTGTAGTTGAAGTTGAATGGTCGGATCAATGAAGGTGGCATAGGTAGCCAGCCAGCGGTTGGTGTTGACTCGGTCGTCCTGATCTACCCCGGCAACGGTGGTTTCGCCACCAAAGGAATGATAGTAAGAAAGCGCTACATGGCTCTGCTTGGGTAATAGGTAGCGCAGATGGCCTTGCAGGCTCTGAGCGTCTTCCTGCTCGCGCCGCATTCCGAGGAAGTCGTCGTTAGTTCCGTACACTGAATACTCTGCGATGAGGTCCATCACCACGCTGGTACTCAAGTGCTTGACGTAGGCTGCTTGGAAAATCCCTTTCCAACGATTCTCGCCAATATTCACCGGCCCTTTATCCCCATCGTACTCACCGACAGGCAGAGAGACGAAAGCTGATAGACCGGCCCATTCTTGAGCGTCTGGGTTATTCAAGAACCAGGCTGTTGCGCCAATTATCGGGTCTCCCACGCCACTGCTAGAGGTTGGTTGAAGTGGGCCGAAAGCTTCAGTCAGCTCCACTTCGCCAAACGGAACTATGATCTGCGGATCGACGATAACGCCGCCAATGTCCATGTAATGAACAAATCGGGCTAGCCCAATGGTTGTATCCAGACCAGCCTTCCCCGGCACTTGATCGTCATCGGAGTAAACGGTATCGCGGGTGGCGTACTGCCCGTAAAGAATGGCCAGATTCGTTCCGGCTGGCAGGGGCGTGTAGTCACCGGGATCTGTTGCGATTTCGGCGGAATAGGCGGTGCTGGAAAAGAGGCTGGCAGCGAAAAGCAGAGCAGAAAACTTGGCAAGGGGTTCGAACTTAGTGGGTATCAGGGTTGATCGCATTAGTGCACTCCAGGCTTTGTGTTGTTTTTGTAAATGCGGGAGGAGCAAAGCTAGGATCGTGCCAATCGATGTGTAGCGCCGTATATTTCTCAAGCTTATGAATATATTAGGTTTTTATTTTTCAGGAAAAATGATGGCTGAAGTTAACCCGTCTCATTCAGGGAAACTCCGAGACAGAGTCCCAAACTGAGACGGCTTTAGGCTGCCGCTGATTTTTTGCGCAAGCGTTGCTGCCAACGTGCTAAAGTTTCTGAGGTAAGACAAAAAGAGCCGACATGGCCAAAACGCAGGGTCGCATAAAATTATAATCAGTCCTGCGAGAGAGGTAATACAATGCCCCTGCTTATTCCTGCCGATCACATGCGTGTCAGAGCACGAGAAGCGTTTTTCGAACACGGCCAGATCCCCACTGGCTTAATAGATGATGCAATCGTGGATTCGTGGCGGCGTTGCTCAGCCGCGAGCAAAAACGTCAGTGAGCAGGTCGAGTTCGATACTGTTACCAGAGTCGGTTTATTGGAGCTCCTGGACAGTAATCGAATACTGCTCGATGCCGCCACGCAGCCCTTGGAGCAGTTGGGCCAAACTGTTAACGGGGCCGGCTACTCGGTTCTACTGACTGATGAGAACGGCATCGCGTTGGCAGCCAGGCGCTCTGAACAATGTGCCCATACCCTGATCAGCGGGGCGTTCCGCCAGGGCGTAAATCTTTCCGAGACTAATATCGGTACTTCGGCCATGTCCTGTGCCGTATCGGAACGTCGTCCGGTACTGGTCTCGGGAGTAGAGCACTACCTTCATGCCAACCACGTCTTCAACTGCGCAGCCTCTCCGATAGTAGACCCGATGGGTCGAGTGCTTGGCGCCATTGATATTACGCGAGGGAATCCGCTTGAGCCTGGCAGCGCTCTTTCGTTGGTGCAGCAGTGTTCTGCGCGCGTTGAACGTCAGTTGATGGGAATGTTATCGCCCTTTCTAATGGTCTGTCTGGGCTGGGAAACGAGCGATCACGATAGACCGGGAGATTTGCTGGTAGCTCTTGGTCCGGAAGGCCAGGTACTTGGCCTTTCGCCACGGGTGAGAGAGTTGACGGGGCTGGCTTCGACCGACTGGAGCTTGGGCTTCCAAGATATTTTCGACCTGCGGTTCGAAGAGTTGGTTGATGGCTTTCGGCGTGGTAACCAGCCAATGATGGCGAGAATGCATTCTGGGCTGTCCTTCTCGCTACGTTCGGTTGGCGCTGCCTCCCGAAAAGCGGTCAAAGGACCAGCTCAGAACAGCCTGACGAGAAATCTGCCACATTCCACGGATTTCGGTGATCTCGGCATCAATAGCCAGGTCGCCGTTGCGATCCGCGCCATGAGTAAAGGGCTACCAGTATTGCTGCTTGGAGAGACTGGGACCGGTAAGGAAGTGATGGCTACCTCGTTGCATAACAACAGCGCATTCGCTGCAGGCAAGTTCGTTGCCATTAATTGCGCAGCTATTCCCGGTGAATTAATCGAAGGTGAACTTTTTGGACACTCGGACGGGGCTTACACAGGCGCAAGAAGGGGTGGAGCGTCCGGCAAGATTGAGCAGGCAGATGGGGGAACCCTATTTCTGGACGAAATCGGCGACATGCCCCTCGCGCTTCAGTCTCGATTGTTGAGAGTGCTGGAAACCCGCGAGGTGACTCGATTGGGCAGTGTTACCCCCAAGAAAGTCCGATTCCAGCTGATCTGTGCTACCCATCGTAATCTGGCTGATGCGACCAAGTGCGGAGAATTCAGAGAGGATCTGCTCTATCGTATCAAAGGCATGATAGTGCGTTTACCCCGGCTTTCAGAGCGCTCGGATTTGAAAGCTTTCATAGTTCAACAGTGCTCCAGATCAACACAGGGGGGGCGCGAACTTTCGGAAGAGTGCTTGACCCATTTGCTCCGCTACAGCTGGCCGGGCAATGTGCGGGAGCTTCTCTATGCTCTGACACATGCTGACGCGGTGGCGGAACCTGGAGTTGCACTGGAGCTTTGTCACTTGCCGGAAGAAATTACCGCTGCGCAAGCGGACGCCGCGCTGGGGCGGCTTGCAGCAGAAGGCGGAACTTTGAAAACCGTGGAGCGGGTGGTGATTGAAGAGGCACTAGCCTTGGAGGAGGGAAATGTCAGCCGGGCGGCTAAGCGCTTGGGCATTGGCAGAGCTACTTTATATCGCAGGCTCAAAGCGGCTCACACGGGTCGTCATTAGGTCGCGTGCCGGGCTTGCCCGGCTACCGCTCTATTCCTTCTCTGCGCTGAGGTCTCTATGTAGCTGTTGGGTGAGCTCACGCTGAACCTTTAGCCGGTCGGTAATACCCTGCACAACTCCCATGCGTGCCACTGCTCCGGTCTTGATATCGGTCATCGCCCGCAAGGCTTCGCTGGATTGATCCAGGCAGCGGTTACATGACTCGCGGATGCGAGACATGCCTTTACCAGCCTCAACTGAAGTAGTATTGAGATTTTTAGCAATGGCACCAATGCCGGTACTTGATTCGTTCGCACGCACTGCTAGATGGCGGACTTCATCGGCGACTACTGCAAAGCCCCGGCCGTACTCCCCCGCGCGTGCCGCCTCAATGGAAGCGTTTAACGCCAGTAGGTTGGTCTGCTTGGCTATATCCTGAATGTTGCCTACGATCTTGCTGATTTCACCGGACTGATTGCCCAGCTGAATGAAGATGTCATCAATACGGTTCATGAACTCGGACAGCTCGCGGATAGATGCTTCCGAATCGGAGATACAACTGGCGCTGTGGTCCACCTTGGTACCTGAAGCCTTGGCCAGCCTGCCAGCCTCGATCATTTCCTCCAGAACTGCTTCCACATTAACGCGTAAATCGTCCAGGTGTTTCATGATTAAGGGTGCTGGGGAAGCTTGAATAGGTAAGGTTAGGGCTTTTTTTCCCGTGTCCAGTTCTGACTCCGGCCCAGGCTCTGTTGGCGGCTCCGGCAAGAGCCTCTGCGGTTGCTCGTAAATGGCAACGGGGGTGGGCTTGATTTTGACGCAGAATGTCAAGGCGACAGCTGCGAGGCCAAGCGTTATGGCCGCGAGAATGAACTGAATTCCAGCATTAGCGAAAAATAGCTGCGCCGTTGAGCTGAGAATTGTCAGCAACAGCGCTCCATAAGCTAATGCTTTGGCCGATCCGGTGAAAGCCCGGTCCGGATGGGACGTGAGAGTTTCGGTCATAGCTTTCTCCATGTGGTACGACTTCCATCGTTGCTGAACGCTAATGCATCTCTATGGCTGAGCCTATCCTCAGAATGCAGAGGTTTGTCCATATTCTGAAAGTTGTAATGCAGTATGAGTAGTGGGTCAGGCTAGGGAAGCACCAAGCCTGACTGTGCTGGCTGCTCAGACCATATAGTCGATCAATATTTGGCTCAGTTCACCAGGGCACTCTACCGAAGGAACGTGGCCGACCTGCTCGAGAATAATCGGCGCAGCGGCGCCACTAATCTGCGCCAGGGTTTCCAGTAACGCTGGTGGTGTGGCGACGTCGTCGCTGCCTCCGACCAATAGTAGTGGCGTACGAAGCTGTTGCAGCTTTTCGCTGAAATCACAGGTCCCAAGCATCTCGCATAGCAGGGCGTAGCTGCGATCATCGCCACGGCTCATGATCACCGTCCAGCCTTCTACCAGGGCAGGTTGCTGCTGGCAGCTTGCCGTACTAAACCAGCGCGGTACGATTGCTGCAGACATGCTGTTAAGACCTTTCTGCAGCACATCGGCAGACCGGGTCGCCCACCCATCCCGAGTGCCAATCACCGCGCCGGTGTTGGTAAGTACGGCGGAGGTCAACCGATGCTCGTGGTAGGCAAGCAATTGCTGACCAACGACGCCCCCGATAGACGTGCCTGCGAAGTAAAAAGTGTTAGCGCCGGCTAAATCCGCCAGCGCCAGCGCTTCTGCCGCCAGATCTTCCGCTGAGATCTGCTCGGACGCTTCGGGCCAAGCCGCACTGCCACCGTGCCCGGGCAGGTCCCAGGTCAGAATGCGAAATTTGCTGAGCAAACCTGGGATAACTTCGTCCCACGCCCCCTGCGTCATACCTAAAGCATGAGCCAGTATCAGCAGCGGTTTGTCATTGTCGCCCAATAGGCGATAACAAATTGTGCGGCCCTTATGTTTTAGAAATGCCATGTAATGTCCTTAGCTCAAACGCGTTCGATGAGTGTAGCAATGCCCTGACCGACACCAATGCACATGGTACACAACGCGTACCGGCCGCCCGTGCGCTGTAACTGGTGGGCCGCAGTCAGAAGTAGACGGGCGCCGGACATCCCCAGCGGGTGGCCGAGGGCGATGGCGCCGCCGTTCGAGTTCACTCGAGGATCATCGTCGGCGATGACAAGCTCACGCAAGACGGCCAGCCCTTGGGCTGCGAAGGCTTCGTTCAGCTCTATTACATCCACATCTTCAATGCGAATGCCCTGTTTTTCGAGCAGCTTGCGCACCGCCGGCACGGGACCGATTCCCATGATTTTCGGTTCCACACCGGCTGTCGCCATACCCAGAATACGGGCCATGGGTTTAAGCCCGTGCCGCTTCACGGCCGCCGCGCTGGCAACCAGCATGGCGGCGGCGCCATCATTGACGCCGGAAGCATTGCCGGCTGTCACGCTGCCGCCAGTGCGGAACGGCGCGGGTAGTGCAGCCAGCTTTTCAAGGGTGGTGCTGCGCAGGTGCTCGTCAGTGTCGAATACCTGTGGCTCCTGCTTGCGGCGGGGAATGCTTACCGGCGCGATTTCCTCGGCGAAAATGCCCGCCTGCTGTGCCCGGGCGGCTTTCTGCTGGGATGCCAGTGCGAATTGATCCTGATCTGCCCGCGATATGTTGAATTGCTCAGCTACGTTCTCCGCCGTTTCGGGCATGGAATCCACGCCGTATTGCTTTTTCATCAGCGGATTTATAAAGCGCCAGCCGATCGTGGTGTCTTCGATATGTTGGCCACGGGAGAAGGCGTCGCCGGCCTTGCCCATGACATAGGGTGCACGGGACATGGACTCCACGCCACCGGCCAGTACCAGGTCCATTTCGCCGGCGCGAATCGCCCGAAAGGCGCTACCCACCGCGTCCATACCCGAGCCACACAGGCGATTGAGCGTGGTGCCAGGCACCGAGGTAGGCAACCCGGCGAGCAGGGCAGACATGCGCGCTACGTTGCGATTGTCTTCGCCCGCCTGGTTGGCGCAGCCCATCATTACTTCGTCGATGGCAGCAGGGGCCAGGTCCGGTGCTTGTTCCAGCACGGCGCGGAATATCTGCGCGGCCAGATCGTCCGGGCGCACGCTGGCCAGGGCGCCGCCGAAACGCCCGATAGCGGAGCGCCTTGGATGGCAGAGAAAAACATCAGTCATTGTAGGCCTCACTGTTGGGCTGCGTGATGGGCGTCGGTGCGGGCCTTGAGGTCACGTAAGACCTCAAGCTCCCGGGCAGACGGCGCGGGTGTGACAGCCAGTTGCTCGGCAAAGCGGATCTCCCAGCCGGTGGCATCGATCACTTGCTCGCGGGTCACACCAGGGTGCAGCGAGGTAACCACCAGTTCTTTGGTGTCCGGATCGGGCTTGAGAATGCACAGGTCGGTAATCACCACGGTCGGACCCCGTCCTATGTTAGGCACGTTATCTCGGGCTTTGCCGTCACGGCCAAAGCCGACGGTGGTAATGAAGTCCACGTCCTTGACGAAAGTGCGCTTTGACTGTTTGACCGTAATAAACACTTCCTGGGCATTGGTACCGATTTCGGGCGCTCCACCACCACCTGGAAGGCGCACTTGGGGCTCAAGATAATCTCCAATCAGCGTGGTATTGATATTGGCGTAGCGATCAAGCTGAGCGGTACCCAAAAAGCCGACGCTGACGTGACCACCCTGTAGCCAGTAACGGAACATTTCCGGTACCGAAACAGTGGTCAACGCAGATTCACACAGCTCACCGTCGCCAATGGAGAGCGGCAGCACGTCAGGCTTGGTCTGCAAGGTGCCGGATTCGTAAATCAGGGTGACATCGGGTGCGTGAGTCAGTCGCGCCAGGTTGGCAGCCTCGCTGGGCACACCGATACCCACGAAGCAGGTCATATCATTGGTCAGCGCTCGAGCGGCGGTGACGCTCATCATTTCCGCAGAGGTAAAATCGCTCATTACGCAGCTCCTTTTTCAAACACATTTTCTTTCAGCCAGGCCTGGAACGTCTCCCGGTCACGGGCGATGCCATCCCATTCTTTGTAGAAGGCGTTGTCCCGGTCGTAATAACCCAGGGCGTAGGAGGGGCTGGCGCCGCGCGGCGCGACTACAATCGACGTGATGGCCCAAGAGGGCAGTACGCAGGCATTAACGCCGGCATTCAGGTCGTCCACTACCTCCTCTACGGTGACAATGCTGCGCTTTGCCGCCAGCACTACCTCTTTCTGAATGCCGATAATCCCCTCAACCAGCACGTTGCCCTTGCGGTCAGCGCGCTGCGCGTGGATCACCGCTACATCGGGGCGAATTGAGGGCACGGCCGCTAGGCGTTCGCCGCTGAACGGACACTCAATGAACTTGATCTGGTCGTTTACTTTTGGCAGGTCGCTGCCCACATACCCGCGCAATATCGCCAGTGGAAGACCGGCCGCGCCCGCTTCATAGGCGCAGGCCATGGCTGCGTGACTGTGTTCGAGAATCTCCAGCTTGTTCGGCCAACCTTTTTCCACAGCGTCACGCAAACGATGCAGGGAACCCACGCCAGGGTTGCCGCCCCAAGAGAAGATCAGCTTTTTGGCACAGCCGGCGCCGATCATTTGGTCGTAGATGAGATCCGGCGTCATGCGCACCAGCGTCAGGTCACGTTTTTCCTGACGGATGACTTCATGGCCTGCCGCAAACGGGATCAGGTGGGTAAAGCCTTCCATGCAGACCGTGTCGCCATCGTGGATGTGGCGGCTCACAGCTTCCTGGAGGGTGAGAAATTCAGCCATTACTGTATCTCCATTATCGCGATTGATTAAAGTTCGCTAAACGAACATATGTTTAATATGCGAACATAATGGAGCCAAGTTTTTGCCGTCGTCAAGGATAAAATTTAATCATCCGCCGAAATGCACAGATGTTCGGACACCGAACTAGCTGCTAACATGCCGCAAATTATTGAGCAAAATGGGGAGTTACAGTGGAAGATCAGCTTCTTCAACCGGGTGATCGCGACTATGTAGGGGCGCTGGCCGCGGGCCTGGAGGTGTTGCAGGCATTTGATGCCGAGCATGCGCGCATGACCTTAAGTGAAGTCGCCGCCCGCACCGAAATGGATCGGGCCAAAGCCAGGCGGTTTCTGCTCACCCTGCACGCGTTGGGTTTCGTCAAACGTAGTGGCAGGCAGTTCGAGCTGACGCCTAGGGTGCTGCAGTTGGGTTACGCCTATCAGGCTTCCAACAATTACCGCGCGGTAATTCTGCAACACCTGGAGGACATTACCGCTGAGCTGGGCGAATCGTCTTCACTGGCGGTGCTGGATAGTGATGATGTGGTGTATGTGCTGCGCTCGTCGGCCCGGCACCGGCTAATGGCCATCACGTTGTCGGTAGGGACCCGCTTGCCGGCCGCTTATACGTCCATGGGCAGAGTACTGCTAGGGCAATTGTCAGAGGCAGAGCTTGATGCGTACTTCGCCAGGGTAACTTTGCACGCTTTTACCGCGCTCTCTGTGACCCGACCCGCTGCTTTGAAAGAAGAGATCATCAAGGCAAGAGAGCAGGGTTATGCCATCGTCGACCAGGAGCTGGATTCCGGTTTGCGCTCGGTTGCAGTGCCGGTGTTTGCCGGCAACGGCGAACTGCTTGGGGCGATCAATATCAGCACTAACGCGGCGCGGGTGGATATGCAAACGCTGAAGGACGTTTACCTGTCTCGTCTGCAGCAAGCCGCTGAAGCCGTGAGGCAGTCCACGCGCTGAGCTTTGCGATAGAGCGCGATCCAGATACGGCAGGGTGATTATGGGTAGCGTCCGGTCAGCCGATTCTCCACCAATCCATCGAGGATGGTGTTGGCCAAGCGCATGACCGCATTGGGGTTTTCTCCGCGCCGGCGGCAGGCAATTACCGGTACGGTGATGTTGTCGTCATCCAGAGGCATGTACTCCACGCCCTCTCTATGTAATCGCCGGACTTGTTCCGGCACCAGAGTAAAGCCCATATCAGACGCCACTAGTGATAGCGCTGTCTGCAAATCATTGACCTGCTGGATTACGTTCAACCGCAAACCGCGTCGGTGAAATAACCCTTGGGTAAGGTCGGAGAAATTGGGGCCGGGGCCTGAGGGGAAAGTGATCATTGGCCATGCAGAGAGTTCTTTCATAGACGGCCTGTGATGAGTTAGAGGATTGCCTGCGGGAATGGCGGCAATCATGGGTTCATCGAATAGCAGCTCCTGATCGACGTCAGGATCTTCGATGCGAATGCGGCCAAAGCCTATGTCTATTTTGCCGGCCTTGAGCGCATCCACTTGCTCGCGGGTTTTCAATTCGTGCAGAACGATTTCCAGATTCTTGTTACGCCGCAAGCGGCGGACCATCAGTGGCAGCTGACCATAGAACACCGAGGGTACGAAGCCTATGGAGAAAACGGTTTTACGGTGCTGAGCGATCCGCCGGGTGTCATTAACGGTGGCATTTACCTTGTCGAGAATCTGGCGAGCTTGTTCCAAAAAATATCTGCCGCCTGTGGTTAGCTCAAGGCCCCGCGATTTACGGATAAATAGCTCCACACCTATTTCCTCTTCCAGCTGCTTGATTGCGCGGGTTAAGGGAGGCTGAGCTATAAAAAGCTGTTTTGCTGCCCGCGTGAAGTTCTGCTCCTCCGCCACTGCCATGAAGTAGCGCAAGTGTCTTAGCTCCATCCATACCTCCAAGGTATAGCTCTCTACTTAATCTGTATTGGTTCATCTTCATGAAACTTTGTACTGTTCGAATCACAATTTTTCCACCTGCGATTCGGAGAGCAAATGCCCGCAACCATTCAGTCCATCGAAGCCATCCTGGTTGATATACCAACCATCCGGCCGCACAAGCTATCCATGACAACCATGGGGGTTCAAACCATGGTGATAGTGCGTATGAAGGATTCGGATGGGCTCGAAGGTCTGGGCGAAGCGACTACCATCGGTGGCCTGGCTTACGGTCCCGAAAGTCCTGAAAGCGTAAAGCTTACTATCGACGCCTATTTCAAGCCGTTGCTGCTGAATCAGCCAGCGAACGCTATCAATACCCTTAGGGTAAGGCTAGACCATGCTGCGCGTGGAAACAACCTGGCCAAGTCCGCGATAGAGACCGCGCTACTGGATCTGCAAGGCAAACGTTTGAATCGCCCGGTTTCTGATTTGCTCGGCGGAGCGTTGCATGCCCATATTCCGGTGCTCTGGACGCTTGCCAGCGGCGATACCGAGAAGGATATCGACGAAGCTCAAACCCTGCTGGCGCAGAACCGCCACTGCGACTTCAAATTGAAGATCGGCTCGCGTGCGCTGATGGATGACGTCCGCCATGTCGCCGCGATCAAGTCAGCAGTCGGATACAACGCCAGTGTGCGGGTCGACGTCAATCAGGCCTGGGATGAAAGCACTGCTGCAAAGGGCATGGCCGAACTGCAGGCTGCAGGCATCGACCTGGTCGAGCAGCCCACACCAATGAAGGATTTTGCCGCGCTGGTACGGCTCTCAAACAAGTTTCATATCCCCATTCTGGCTGATGAGTCTGTCGCCGATGCCAAGGATCTTTTTGCGTTGGCCGCTGCCGGCTTTTCCGGCGCGGTAGCGATGAAGATAGCCAAGGCCGGCGGACCCATCCGTGCACTCCAGCAGGCACAGGTAGCCCAAGCCGCTGGTATCGGTCTGTATGGCGGCACCTTGCTGGAAGGCACCATCGGTACCGTCGCGTCCCTGCACGCCTGGTCCACTCTGGAAACCCTGCATTGGGGCACCGAGATGTTCGGTCCGCTGTTGATGAAGGACGACATCGTGGTCAAGCCGCTCAACTTTCATAACAACGGTGTGGACCTCCCCACCGGCCCGGGCCTGGGCGTCGACATCGACGAAGACAAGTTGGCCTTCTATCGCCGCAAGACATAACGCGCCTAAAGCTCAGCAACTGGAGAAAATCCCATGCTTTTTAAAGTCGAGATGAAAGTGAATATCCCCCATGACATGCCTGCCGATGTGGCTACGGAGGTCAAGACGCTCGAGAAAGCCTACGCCCAAGACCTGCAGCAGCAAGGCAAGTGGCGTCACCTGTGGCGGGTAGCGGGTAGCTACGCCAACGTCAGCATTTTCGATGTTGCGGACAACGCTGAACTGCAGGAGCTGATCAGTAACCTGCCGCTGTTCCCTTATATGGATATTTCCGTCGCACCCCTGTGCCGTCACCCGTCCTCTATCCGTGAAGACGACAGCTGACAGGGACGATTACAGAAACCCGGCGCATACCCAAACCCAGGCGCCATAAAAAGCCTGTTGCTGATTGATTTGAACGTTCTGAGCAACAAAAACAAGAAACTGAGGAGACCGACAATGACCGTTAAAACGATGCAAGCTGCCGATGTGAAGGAACTGCTGGAGAAGGTTGCCGGCTTCAACAAATCCGGTGGTGATGAACGGGTGAAGAAAATCGTTCACCGTGTCATGCACGACATTTTCCAGATCGTCGAAGATTTCGATGTTTCGCCTGAGGAGTTTTGGAGCGCCGTGTATTACGTCGGTGAGCTGGGCGCCAACGGTGAAGCTGCGCTGCTGGCCCCGGGCTTGGGAATGGACCGCTATCTGGACATCCGCCAGGATGCTAAGGATGAGCAGGCCGGCTTGGCTGGCGGCACCCCGCGCACTATTGAAGGCCCGTTGTATGTTGCAGGTGCGCCTATCAGCGACGGCTTTGCCCGCATGGACGACGGCTCTGACAAGGAAGCGGAAGTCATTCTGATCAAGGGTCAGGTTACTGATGAGAAAGGTGTTCCGGTCGCCAATGCTATGGTCGACATCTGGCAAGCCGACACCAAAGGCGCCTATTCTTTCTTTGATCAGTCGCAGAGCGAATATAACCTGCGTCGTCGCATCAAGACCGATGCCGACGGCCGCTACGCCGCACAGAGCATCATGCCCTCCGGCTACGGTTGCCCACCAGAAGGCTCTGCCCAGAAATTACTGAACCACTTGGGTCGTCATGGCCAGCGTCCCGCACATATTCATTACTTCGTGGCCAAGCCTGGCTTCAAACATCTCACCACCCAAGTCAACATCGCTGGTGATGAATACACTTTCGATGACTTCGCCTTCGCCACGCGCGAAGAGCTGGTGGTAGACGCCAAGCCTGTGCAGCGCTCCGAGACGGCTGAAAAGCATGGCATAACTGGCCCGATTACTGAGGTCGAGTTCAACGTGGTGCTGGTTGCCACGGACAAGGCCGAGCTGTATGAGCGCCATGCGCGTCCCCGCGCTCTAGAAAATGCGGAGTGAATATCATGACTAGCAAACTCTCAAAACTCGCTGAAAAGGTAAAGGGCGCCGTCGTCGCAGACCCTGCAACCGGTCGTTACCAGTGCGACCGGGGCATATTTACCGATCAGGAACTATTCGAACTGGAGATGAAATATATCTTCGAAGGTAACTGGGTTTACCTGGCTCACGAGAGCCAGATCCCCGAACTGGGCGACTATTTCACCGTAACTGTAGGCCGCCAGCCGGTGATCATTACCCGCACCAAGGATGACGAGCTCAAGGCTATCCTCAATACCTGCTCGCACCGTGGAGCGACACTGTGCCGCAAGAAACGTGGCAATAAGGCTTCCTTCACCTGCCCCTTCCATGGCTGGACCTTTCGTAATGACGGCCAGTTGCTAAAAGCCAAGGATCAGAAGAAGGGTGGCTATCCAGAGCAGTTCAATACTGACGGCTCGCATGATCTCAAGCAGTTGCCGAAGTTTGGCAACTATCGCGGCTTCCTCTTCGGCAGCCTGAATGCCGATGTGGTGTCCCTTGAGGAACACCTGGGGGAAACCACCAAGATCATTGACAACATCGTGGATCAGTCTGAAGACGGTCTGGAAATCCTGCGGGGCACCTCGACCTATACCTACGAGGGCAACTGGAAGCTCACCGCTGAGAATGGCGCGGACGGTTACCACGTTGGCACCGTGCACTGGAACTACCTATCCACCATGGGCCAGCGCAACTATGACAAGGGCGGCACCGAGGCAGTTGATGCCAAGAGCTGGTCGGCTGACGGCGGATTTTACTCCTTCGAAAACGGCCACATGATGCTCTGGACACGTCTGCTAAACCCGGAAGTGCGGCCGATCTTCAGCCAGCTTGAGCGCTTGCGTCAGACCTTTGGCGAGGCCCGTGCCGATTCTATCGTGCGCACCACCAAGAACCTGTGTCTGTACCCTAATGTGTACCTGATGGATCAGTTCTCCACTCAGATCCGCGTGACTCGTCCGATCAGCGTCAACAAGACCGAGGTGACCATCTATGCTTTCGGCCCGAAGAACGAGCCGGCTGAGCTACGTACCAAGCGCATTCGCCAGTATGAGGATTTTTTCAACGTCACCGGTATGGGTACACCGGATGACCTGGAAGAATTCCGCGCTTGCCAGAACGGTTACGAAGCACAGGGTATGCGCTGGAACGACATGAGTCGCGGTGCCACGCACTGGATTGACGGTCCGGATGAGCATGCCAACCAGCTAGACATGAAGCCCAGCATGAGTGGCGCCAAGCCCGATGATGAAGGCCTGTATGTAAATCATCACCAGCACTGGCAGGTGGAGATGCTCCGCGCCATTGAGGCCGAACGCGCTAACCTCATTCCGGTGACCGCAGAGGAGGCAGCGTTATGAGCCTGAGTTATCACGACATTGAGCAATTCATCATCCGCGAAGCGCGCTTTCTGGATGACCGTGAGTGGGATCAATGGCTGGCGTGCTACCACGCAGACGTTACCTACTGGATGCCAGCCTGGGATGACAACGATGAGCTGACCGAAGATCCGCAACGGGAAATCTCGCTTATCTATTACCCCAACAAGGATGGCCTGGAGGATCGGGTTTACCGCATCAAGACTGAGCGCTCCGGCGCTAGCTCCATGCCCGAACCGCGGACCACGCATTTCACTAGCAATCTGGAGATCCTGTCCCAGACCGAGAGTGAAGTGAAGCTGCGGTTCAACTGGCTGACCAAGGCCTATCGCTACAAGAAGACAGCCGAATTCTTCGGCACATCCTTCTACACCCTGGATGTCACCGGTAAACAGCCGCTGATTCGGGAGAAGCGGCTGGTCCTGAATAACGATTGCATCAATCAGGTGCTGGACGTTTACCACCTGTAATTGATCGGGAGAGCAGCATCATGAGTTATAACATCGCGCTTAACTTTGAAGACGGTGTAACCCGTTTTGTGTCCTGCAACGAAGGCGAAACTGTGCTGGATGCGGCCTACCGTGCGCAGATAAACCTGCCCATGGATTGCTCCGACGGCGTTTGCGGTACCTGCAAGGGTGCCTGCCGCCAGGGAGAGTTTGACTTGGGCGAGGAGTATCTCGAGGAAGCATTGTCCGAAGAGGAAGTGACGCAGGGTATGGTCCTGACCTGTCAGATGGTGCCCTCCAGTGATTGTGTTGTCGAAATTCCTGTACCTTCGACCATGTGCAAGACCGGTAATGCGGCGGTGACCGGGAAGGTTGCCGAGGTGAACCTGATCTCGCCTACATCCATCGAGCTCAAAATCAGGGTAGAGGAGGAGCTCGCCTTCCTACCGGGGCAGTACGTGAACATTCAGGTGCCGGGCACCGAGGAAACCCGGGCATATTCTTTCAGCTCCAGGCCCGGCAGCCGGGATCTGAGTTTTCTGATCCGTAATGTGCCAGGCGGGCTAATGAGTTCCTGGCTGGTGGGCGAAGCGCGTACCGGTGACAAGGTGACACTTACTGGCCCGATGGGTAGCTTCTATCTCCGGCCAATCGAGCGTCCGGTTTTGATGCTGGCTGGCGGCACTGGCCTGGCCCCGTTTTTGGCCAAGCTTGAGCACATGAAAGCCAACGGTTGTGACCTGCCTACGCATCTGGTCTATGGCGTCAGCACTGAGGATGATCTGGTTTGTCTGGATATACTCGACCGCTTCGTCAGCGAGCTGCACAACTTCACCTACGTCACCTGCGTGTCGAGCACCGACGGCGACCACGCGCGCAAGGGTTACGTCACGCACCACATGGATGAGGCACCTCTCAACGAAGGCGATGTAGACGTCTATTTGTGCGGGCCTCCGCCCATGGTCGATTCCGTCCTCGCATTCTTCCGCGAGCAGGGCATCACCCCTAACTCCTTCCATTACGAGAAGTTCACCCCAAGCCTGTCAGCCGCGCAGGAGCAGGTGGCATGAGCGCCCGCTTCACCGACAAGGTTATGGTCATCACCGGGGCTGCGCAGGGCATTGGCAAGCGCGTAGCCGAGCTGGCTGCGGCAGAGGGCGGCCGGCTGCTGTTGGTTGACATCGCCGAGTATGTTCAGGGGGTCGCTGCTGATCTAAGGGAGCAGGGCGCAGAAGCCGTCGCGGTCCAGGCTGATCTGGAAACCTGGGCCGGCGCAGAAAAGGTCATGACGGAGGCTTATCAGCAGTTTGGCCGGATCGATATCCTGATCAACAACGTCGGCGGGACCATCTGGGCGCAACCCTTTGAGCACTATAGCCCTGAGCAAATCGCGAAGGAAATCCAGCGCTCACTGTTTCCCACTCTGTGGTGTTGCCGCGCAGTGCTGCCCTACATGCTGGAGCAGCAGGGCGGGGTGATCGTCAACGTTTCCTCCGTTGCTACCCGAGGGCTGATGCGAGTGCCCTATGGCGCTGCCAAGGGCGGCGTCAACGCCATGACCGTCAACCTGGCTTATGAGTACGCGCCGCACAACATCCGTGTGAATGCCACTGCGCCCGGCGGTACGGAGGCTCCGCCACGGCTGACGCCGCGCAACCTCAGCACTCAGAACGACCAGGAAAAGGCCTGGTACCAGACCCTTGTCGATCAGACCAAACAGAACAGCTTCATGCAGCGTTATGCCGATCTGGATGAGCAGGCAGAGCCCATTCTGTTCCTAGCATCGGACGCCGCCAGTTTCATAACCGGAACCGTGATTCCGGTCGCCGGTGGAGACCTGGGTTAACAGGCTTCGTCACTTAAACCAGGAAGGTAACTCCCGCACAAAAACAAATAAGGCGAGTACAGACCGATGAGAAATATCGACGTAAACAACGTTATCGATAACGCCACATTCAGCCGCTTTCACTGGAGGGTGCTCTTCTGGTGCACCCTGATTATCATCTTCGACGGCTACGACCTGGTGATCTACGGTGTGGTACTGCCTATCCTCATGGACGAGTGGCAACTAAGCCCCTACGTTGCCGGCCTGCTAGGCAGCAGTGCGCTGTTTGGCATGATGTTCGGCGCTATGGGGTTCGGTATGTTGTCGGATCGAGTGGGCCGCAAGAAAGTTATCATTGGCTGCGTAGTGCTGTTCAGTGTGACCACGGTGGTTAACGGCCTGGCTACCACGCCCTGGCAATTTGGCGTGCTGCGCTTTATCGCTGGGCTCGGCATTGGCGGCGTTATGCCAAACGTGGTGTCGCTGATGAGCGAATACTCGCCAGCGCGCAAACGCAGCACCCTGGTAGCGCTGATGTTCAGTGGATACGCCGTGGGCGGGATGATATCTGCTGGCCTGGGTATCTGGATCGTGCCTAATTTCGGCTGGCAGATCATGTTTTATCTGGCCGGCGTGCCGATGCTACTGCTCCCTTTAATGCTGAAATACCTACCTGAGTCCGTAGCCTTCCTGATGGCGCAGCGGCGCGAGAACGAGGCGCGCTATGTGCTTCAGCAAATCGCGCCGCTGATGAACATCCGTAAGGATGATGTGCTTGAAGTACCGCCTACCAACGACAGCAAGGCACCGGTGCTGGAGCTATTTCGCAACGGCCGCGCAATGAGCACCGTGATGTTCTGGATAGCATTTTTTTGCTGCCTGTTAATGGTATACGCCCTCGGATCCTGGCTACCTAAATTGATGTCGAACGCCGGGTATGCTTTGAGCTCAAGCCTTATGTTTTTGATGGTGCTCAACGTCGGAGCAATTGTCGGCGCGGTTGGTGGCGGCTGGTTAGCGGATCGTCTATCGCTGCGTTCGGTGTTGGTAACCTTTTTTATCATGGCCTCAGCTTCCTTGGTTATGCTTGGCTACGACAGTCCGATGTGGTTCCTCTACACGCTGGTGGGTATCGCCGGTGCAACCACTATCGGTTCGCAGATCCTCTTGTATGCCTACGTCGCCCAATACTACCCAACCGCCATTCGTTCTACCGGCCTTGGCTGGGCCTCTGGGATCGGCCGCAATGGCGCCATCGTTGGCCCGTTGCTGGGTGGTGCGCTGCTAGCGACGGCCATGCCGCATCACATGAATTTCCTCGCACTTGCAGTGCCAGGCGCCATCGCCACTGTGGCCATAGCGCTAGTTGGCCGGCGTGGACTTGACTCTAAGTCAGCGCCGGTATCAAAGCTCCCTGGTATGGACGTCAGCAGTAACTAGATATCGGATCCTGCATGCGACCCAGGGTTGGCAACTCCGTCCAGCCCTCTTTTAGCCCCGGCGCGTAAGCGCATGGGGCTCTTTTTTAACCAACAATAATGTTGTCACAACGGAACGTTATGTCGAGATTTTTGAAAGACTTATCATTGCCCGCAGCGGTTGCCGGTTTTCTGGCTGTGTTGGTGTCCTACTCAGGGCCGCTTGCGATTTTTTTTCAAGCCGGAGAAAGTGCCGGTATATCCACGGATATGATGACCTCCTGGGTTTGGGCTATTTCGATAGGCGCGGGTATATCCGGGATCATTCTGTCCGTTTGGTTCAAAGCGCCAGTAGTCACTGCTTGGTCAGCGCCCGGTACAGCCTTACTTGTTACGCTGTTTCCAGAGTTATCTTTGAATGAGGCCATTGGCGCCTACATTACGGCAGCACTCATCATTGTAGTCATCGGCATGTCGGGCGCTTTCGATACGTTTGTCCGCGCAATACCCAAAGGCATCGCCGCAGGGATGATGGCAGGCATTCTGTTCCAGTTTGGAGTAGGGGCGTTCGTCGCCATTGAGAACACGCCGCAGTTGGCGATCGGTATGCTTGTGGCCTATATGGTATTTCGGCGCTTATTCCCTAAGTACACCCTGATACTGTTATTGGTTACTGGTGTGGTTCTGGCGATATTGCTGGAGGGCGCATCGCTTTCTGGTATTGGTTTGAACTTGGCAGTTCCGCAATTTATCCGGCCAGAATGGACCTTGAGTGCCACCCTGAGTCTTGCTATTCCTCTGGTGCTGGTGAGCCTGACCGGTCAATTTCTCCCAGGGATAGCTATCGTTCAAAACGCAGGTTATCCGGTCAAAGCCAAACCTATAATCGCTGTAACCGGCTTGTTATCGCTACCTATAGCATTTTTTGGGGGTATTACCATCGTAGTGGCGGCAATCACGGCGGCGATCTGCACTGGTGAAGATGCTCACAAAGCTTTATCGCGTAGATACGTCGCAGGTGTCTTTAACGGTATTTTCTATCTTATCGGCGGCTTGTTTGCGGGGACCATCGTGAGCTTGTTCACGTCATTGCCAGCCGCGTTTGTCGCAGTGCTGGCGGGTCTGGCATTGTTGAGAGCGATTGCTTCCAATCTGTTTTCTGCGCTGGAGGAGGGCCGGGATCGTGAAGCGTCATTGGTTACTTTTTTGGTTACTGCCTCCGGTATGTCTCTCTACGGGTTATCGTCCGCGCTTTGGGGTGTTGTAATAGGCTACGGCTGCTATGTGTTGCTGAACGTTTACGCCGAGAGAGAATGAATTGAAGGTGACTTTTGTATCGCAAAAGCTCCCAGGATCGCTGGGAATACCAGAGCGTGGTTTCGGATGGACCTCGATCAACGCCAACGCTCAAAAAGCTGTACCAGTTCGTCCACTACGTAGCGCACTTTCGGCCGTAGGTGAGACACCTTTGGCCATACCGCGTGCACTTCAACGGGCTCGGGCTCATAGGCCCCCAGTACCTCTACCAATAGCCCGGCATTGATGTCATCCGTGAACAGACAGCGCGGCATCTGACACAATCCTGCCCCAGCTACCGCCGCCAGGATCATTACCTCGCCATCCCCAATTTGATGGGTCACCGGGGGAGCGAACCGCACAGTTTGGGAATGCTGTTGCACGCGCCAGGACAGCGGCTGGCCACGCCTATGGCCAACGATGCAGTGGTGATGCACAAGATCTTCCAACTGTTGAGGTGTCCCATATCGTTCCAGGTAGCTGGGCGCCGCGCAAATAGCCCAGCGTTGCCGCGCCAGACGGCGTGCCACCAGCCCACCGACATCCTTGAGCTCGCCGAACCTGATCATCAGGTCGATACCTTCTTCATTTCTATCCATTGTGAAAGAGGATCTACCATGCCCGTCGTACGAGCTAGCTGGTTTGAAGGGAAATAGCACGCGCAAAAAGCCACTGTTGCTGCTGATATTACCGAGAGTATTGTGAAAAACACGGTTACTCCGGCCGAGTACATTTACGTCATCTTCGAAGACGTGGCGCCATCGGACTGGGCCGGTTCCGGCAAGTTGTTTGGCGATGCACCAGACAAACCCTAAGGCAGTCGGCGAAAAGCAATGCATCGGCTAGTACAGCGATGCACTCCCTAGTTCAGGGTAGAAACTCTGCCTGACCGAGTTCGGTCCGGGGCCTTTGTTGGAGCTGGTGGAGAGCGAGCTGAATAACGTGCGTTAACTCCAGGGGCGGGAGCAAACAAGAGGCTTTTCAATGTGTCTCTATGTGTCACTGACGGTAGTCTTTTGGGTTCTTCTTCTCAGATCAGTCGTTTCAAAAAAACCGCTTTTGTCCTGGTGGGAGCTCATCAAGCTGACCTAGTTGAGTAAAGCCTTGTTTCGGGTAAATACTCGGGAGCCTGAAAATCAAAAGTATCAAACCAGATGCCGATACAGCCTTTTGCTTTTACCAGATCTTCAGCCATTTCCATTTGACGTGGGCCAGTGCCTTGGTTTCTGGTTTGCTCAGGTACGGCCCATAACTCGATGAACAGCCACGATCAAAAATGCTGCCACAGGCCTGGTTGCTCAATAGTGAACTCCGAAATATTGGTGAAAGCAATGTATAGCGGACTTTAAGCGTATTTACCCTTCATTCGATCTGAGGCTCTGACAACGGGATTTCTTTTCCACCAATCATAAATGCGCGAGGAGCGTCAGATTCGACCACTGCCGGTTTAGCTTCGATCTTGTTAGCCTGAGTTGTTTCGCGGCCATAATCTTTTAGCCAATTTCGGTGCCCAAATGACTCTTTGAATAAGCTGAGCAGATGGTCGTGCCAGTCATCCAAAGCCTTCGCTTTTTCGTCGAAATATGCATATCTGTCGTAGATCGCGTCCACGCTAAGATTCGCGTGATTAAGAATTCGGCTGCGTACGTTCTTGCCCAGGCCCCGGCCTGACATATGAGTCGTGGCGGTTCTCCTCAGGTCATGAGCAGTAGGCCTTGGATACCCTTCAGCAATTCGAAGCAGCCCTTCAGACTTCACAAGCTCTGCGTCGGCGACATACGTGTCATAAAGTCTGCGCATTGCCCGGTTTAAAGAAGGTTGAGTCTGATGTGATGACGTACCTCTGCCAGGCAGAACCCAAGGGCTGGGTTCTGCGGCACCGCCGCTCTTTTCAAGTTTTACCGTTTGAAGATGTTTTAGGTGTTGCAGGATTTTGATTACATGGGAGGACAAGGGGATTGCGACGGGATTATTGTTTTTCTCAAAGCGGCCGGACCTGTCCCAGATCCCTTGCTTCAAATCCAAGTCGACCCAGCGCATTGCAGCAATAGTCCCCGAACGCTGCGCAAGCATCAAGGAAAGCAGTAACGCAAAACGAGTGGCTACGGTAATCGATGGATTTGCTAAGCGTTTTAAAAACCAAACTAATTCGTGCTGATTGAGAGCCCGCTCTCTAGGTGTTTCTTTCGTTATTTTTTTCATCTTCACCAGTGGTGTGGCTTCGATAATGTCGCGCTCTACGCAGAAATTGAACAGCGCCCGAACTACAGCTTGCAGGCGATTCGCTGCGACCGGGGCGGTTCTGGCCTTGTCATCCAGTAGAGCCAAAATCTGCCTGCGCTTAACGTCTTGAAGCTTCATGTCTCCAATGCATTTTACAAAATCGTTCTTGAGCATCCGCTCGTCTTCTTTCCAAGACTTTTTGTTGGCCATGGCCCATTCAAGGTATGTGTCCACGGCATCAGCGACGGAAGGGCTCGTCCGGTACTCGAACAGTTCAAGTGTCTTTTTCTGACCTGGATCGATGCCTTGCTCTACCAGCTGGGCGGCATGCCTGGATCTGGCTCGGGCATCCGCCAGTGACATCTTTGGATAGGAACCCAAGGTCAGGCGCCTTGGTTTGCCGTGAAAGCTGTATAGCAGGATGTACGCTATTGATCTTTTGTTCACCCGTACGCCGAAAGTCCCCTGGCCGTAAAGAGGAGGATCGAAGAATTCTTGGCGGTCTTTCTCGGGGTCGTACTTTAGCCGCTTCAGAAAATGTTCTTTCAATGCAGAGCGATTGCTGCTCATGGCCGATCCTTTTGGGGTAGGTTTCGGGTAGGAGTTTAGCGTTTCGGGTAGGATTCGGGTAGGAGTTTGACCATTTTTATTTCGTGGTTATACATTGCCTGTTTTGGGCTTTACGGAAAATAAATCCTTTATAAACAAAATGATGAGATAGATAAAGTTTGATTTATAGTCTTTAAGAGCCTCTGATTGCGTGACAATAACACTGACTTGTAATCAGTAGGTCCCGAGTTCGACTCTTGGTGCCGGCACCACATAAATAAAGGCTTGCAGCGATGCAGGCCTTTTTTATTTTTGGGTTGGGGTTACGCCGGGGTTACATTTCTATTTGTTCTCACAGATAGCAGGTGTGCCTCTAATCAGGCGCTTACTCGGATCTTAGGTCGTCTTCGCGTCGGCAAGGTCCTCACGCTCTTGTACTGTCCTCAAAGCTAATTCAATATTTCCCACGACAGACGATATTAGTGATCTCCTTTGGCGTGATGGCTGTAGTAAAGTTGTTAAGCATTTTATCTTACATTCCCTATAAAATTGCCTTTCAATAGCCGCTGGCCCTATGCTGTCATGACCTGTTTATGGATGTACGGGCTGTGAGCCCATGAGGGGCTTTTCGTGGAAATGATCGACAATATCAATCGTCTGCTGGGCGATGACTTAAAAGATACGATCAAGTCGGGCTCCCGTCTGAAGATCGCTGCCTCTTGCTTCTCTATCTATGCCTTCGAAGCGCTGAAGAAAGAGCTGTCCAGCGTCGATAGCCTGCAATTCATCTTCACCGCGCCTACCTTTGTGCCAAATGAAGTCACGGACCGGCTCAAAAAGGAGCGGCGAGAGTTCTTCATTCCGAAGTCCCAGCGCGAAAGCGGACTGTATGGCACCGAATTTGAAATCCAGCTTCGCAACAAACTCACCCAACGGGCTGTCGCTCGTGAGTGCGCGCAATGGATACGCAGTAAAGCCAAATTTCGCTCGAACAAGACCAAGGCCCCTATGCAGTCCTTCGTGCATGTGGCCGCGCATGACCAGGCTGCTGCGTACATGCCGATTAGTGGCTTTACTGCAGTCGATCTGGGCTATCAGCAGGGCAATGCTGTCTCAAACTTTGTTACGCGAATGGATGAGCCTGCCCACGCGCAGATGTATCTTCAGCTTTTCGACCAGATCTGGAGCGACCCGGGCAAGGTAGAGGACGTCACAGCTGCCATCTGTGACCATATCGAGTCGGTGTATCAGGAAAATGCCCCCGAGCGAATTTACTTCCTCATGCTCTACAACATATTCCGCGACTTCCTGGAGGAGGTGGATGAAGATGTGTTGCCCAATGATCTGACGGGCTACCGCGACACCCTTGTGTGGAACAAGCTCTTCAACTACCAGAAAGACGCAGCTACCGGCATCATTAACAAACTGGAAACCTACAACGGCTGCATCCTCGCCGACAGTGTGGGGCTGGGTAAAACCTTCACCGCGTTGGCCGTGGTCAAGTACTACGAGCTGCGCAACAAGTCGGTTCTGGTGCTTTGCCCGAAGAAGCTGGCTGACAATTGGCGCAACTACAACAGCAACCTCACCACCAATATCTTCTCAAAGGATCGTTTCAACTACGACGTGCTCAGCCATACTGACCTGTCACGTACCTCCGGCGAATCCTTCGGTATGCCATTGAATCGGATCAACTGGGGCAACTACGATCTGGTCGTTATCGACGAATCGCACAATTTCCGCAATAACGATGTCTATAAAGACCGTGAAACGCGCTATCAGAAGCTAATGAACAAGGTCATTCGTGCTGGAGTAAAGACCAAAGTACTGATGCTGTCGGCCACGCCAGTCAACAATCGCTTCACTGACCTGCGCAACCAGTTGGCGCTGGCCTACGAGGGCCAGTCTGAGGGCCTGGTCAAGCACCTGAAAACTAACACCAGCGTGGAGGAAATCTTCCGCCGTGCACAAAAGGCCTTCAACGCCTGGACGGATCTCCCGCCGGAAGAGCGCACCTCAGCGTCTATTCTGAAAACGTTGGATTTTGATTTTTTCGAGTTGCTGGATTCGGTCACTATTGCCCGTTCGCGTAAGCACATTCAGGCCTTCTATGACACGACAGACATTGGGCCTTTCCCTGAGCGTCTTAAGCCATTGTCATTTCACTGCCCCATCACGGAGCGGGAAGATGTTGCTGATCTAAACCATATTTTCACTCAGTTATCGATACTCAAGCTGTCTGTTTATGCGCCTATCAGTTACATATTGCCGAGCCGGCTGCGAAAGTATGAAGAGCTTTACGACACGCAAACTGAGGGTGGTCGCGGCAAGCTAAGGCAGGTTGACCGCGAACGCAGTCTTCAGGCGCTCATGACGACCAATCTACTCAAGCGCCTGGAAAGTTCAGTCGCCGCCTTCCGCCTGACGCTGGCGTCCCTAAGCGGCAACATCAAGCGAACGCTTGAGGCCATTGACACATTTGAAGCCAGCGGCAAAGTTGCCCAGGTCGGTGACTATTTGGATGACATCGATAGCTTTGACGCTGATGACGAGGAGCTAGGGGGACTTGGTGAGTTTACCGTAGGCAAGAAAGTACAGATCAGCCTGGAGGATATGGACCTGGCATCCTGGAGGCACGACCTGGATACAGACCTTTTGTTGATCGAAGACCTGTTGGCGTCAATGCGCCTGGTTACGCCGGCCGATGACAGCAAGCTGCAACACTTGCTACAGCTTATCCAAGGGAAGCTGGAACAGCCGCTTAATCCTGGCAACCGCAAAGTACTGATCTTCACAGCTTTTGCCGATACCGCCAATTACCTCTACGACAGCCTGGCACCCATAGGCCTGAAACTCGGCCTACACGTGGGCAAAGTCACCGGGTCTGATGCGCCTAAATCGACGCTGCACAAAACCTATGACTTTCAAAGCCTACTCACTTTGTTCTCGCCACGCTCCAAGGAGAAAGCGATAGCACTGCCGGATGAGCCCGGTGAGCTGGATATTCTGATTGGTACCGACTGTATATCCGAGGGTCAGAACCTTCAGGATTGCGATTACCTGGTCAACTATGACATCCACTGGAATCCGGTGCGTATTATCCAGCGCTTTGGCCGGATCGACCGGATCGGTTCACCCAATCAACAGATACAGCTGGTCAACTACTGGCCAGACATAAGCCTAGACGAATATATCAACCTCAAAGAACGGGTTGAGAATCGTATGGTCATTGCCGATGTAACCGCAACCGGCGACGACAATGTGCTGACAGCCAAGTCTAGTGACATTGCCTACCGCAAAGAGCAACTCAAGCGTCTACAGGACGAAGTGATCGAGCTGGAAGACGTGAAAGCGGGTATCGCGATTACCGATCTTGGCCTTAACGAGTTTCGGATGGATCTGCTGAACTACGTCAAGGAATACGGTGAAATCGATAATGCGCCCTATGGCATGCATGCTATCGTCCCATCTCAGCCCAAGCTAGGTCTGCAGCCGGGCGTTATTTTCGCGCTGAAAAACATTCACGATAGCGTCAACGTCAATCAGCAGAACCGCCTGCATCCGTTCTATTTGGTCTACATCGGCGAAGACGGGAAGGTGGTCGCCGACCACACAGAGGTCAAGCGTCTACTTGACCTGATCCGCAGCAGCTGCAAGGGCAAGGATGAACCCATCCGTGCGCTGTGCCGGTTGTTCAATGAGCGCACGCAGGATGGGCGCAATATGCAACCCTATTCTGACCTGCTTAGCCAGGCCATCCGCAGCATGATCGAGGTAAAGGACGAAAAGGATATCGACAGCCTGTTTGGCGGTGGCCGGACTACTGCATTGACGACCACTATCCAGGGCCTGGATGATTTTGAGTTGATTGCCTTCCTCGTCATCGAAGGCAGCGATGCATGACCCTGTTTGCCTGGCCAAAAAAAGCGGCGTTTGGTCGCGTAGTACCAAAAAATAAAATCTACGATCACGCCGCGGCGAGTGGCGCCCTGAAGGAGCGTTTCGTCCAGCAAGTGGACCAGATCAACTGGGCATTCAAGCTGGCGCCAGAAACCGTAAATTTGTCAGCCACCGAATCAGTGGCGGAGATCCAAATATTCCGCATTACCCTCAAGGGAGTTGGGCTCGACAACGAAGTGCTCAAAGCTATTGATCGGGCCATACCTTTCCCGCTGATCTTCGAGCTGATGCAGGGAGGGCGCATAAAACTCGCAGCAGCCTATAAGCGACCAGCGCAGAATACGACGAATGATAAAGCAAGCGACCGCTGGGTAGTTGGGAGCTACTTTGGGACTGACTGGCAGCCAGAGAGCGCGCCACGCCATCCATTGCCAATAGCCTTAGATATGAGCGGGCTTTACGAACAGCTGCTTAGCCCATTGGTGCAGAATGGAGTCGCTGCACCAGTAGTAAAAGGCACAGTGTTGCAAGCGCATGATTCTGCGGCAGCAAGCTATACCTCGGCGACGAAATCCGAGCAGGCTGTGCGCCTGACGCTGGAGCAGCGGATCGAACTGGCTGAAGCTATAACGGCTCAGCAGAAAGAGATTGAGCAGATCAAGGCGCGCTTGGGCCGCGAAAGACAATTCAACAAACGCGTAGCTATCAACACCGAGCTGCGCGACGCTAAACAGGAACTACAGCGGCTAACCCAACAGCAGGCCGCTGTATCGAGATATTGAGAGAATACTTATGGAAAAACTAAAAATGCACAGTCTTGATGTGACCCAAGACAATATCGCCAAAATTAAAGAGTTATTTCCTGGCTGTGTGACTGAGGCGCGTGATGAAGCAAGCGGTAAGTTACGTTTGGCTGTAGATTTTGATCAGTTACGCCAAGAGTTAAGCGATTCGATTGTGGAGGGGCCACAGGAGAGATATCGGCTTGATTGGCCTGGAAAGCGGGAGGCTTTGGCCCTTGCAAATGCGCCGGTTGGTAAGACCTTACGGCCTCTGATTTCAGAAAGCGAAAACTTCCTTGAAACTAGAAATATATTCATCGAAGGTGACAATCTAGATGTACTAAAAACTCTTCAGGAAAATTTCCTTGGCAAAGTTAAAATGATTTATGTCGACCCACCATACAATACGGGGAGAGATTTCGTTTATAGGGACGATTTTGCAGAAAACTCAAGGGAATATCTCAGACAATCAATGCAGCAAAGCGCCGAAGGTGAAAAGCTTATCGCTAATCCTGAGTTTTCTGGAAGATTCCACTCTAACTGGCTTAGCATGATTTATGCAAGACTAAAGGTTGCTCGTAATCTTCTTTCTGAAGATGGAATTATTTTTATTAGTATCGACGACGTCGAAGTTGATAATCTAAAAAAAGTATGTAATGAGGTTTTTGGGGAAGGTAATTTTATTGGTTGTGCTGGTAGAATTACAAAAAAAAGCAATAATAAAGGTGAGTTTTGGGCGCCCAATTTCGACTATATACTGACATATGCAAAAAGTTCTGATTTTGCTGAGCCCTTCTTTGGTGGTGTTAATTTCGATGCGTATAAAGAGATTGATGATGAAGGGCCTAGAGCGGGCGAACCATACCAACTTGTTCGACTGTATATGTCCACTATACAAAACAGGAATCCTGACCAGAGGTTTTGGGTTGAGTGCCCTGACGGTTCTAGAGTGATACCGCCAGGCTCAACCTTTCCACCTGTAAGGCCAAACCTTGGTGACGGTATCTGGCGTTGGAGTAAGCAAAAGTTTGAGGCTGAGAGGGATCGGATTGTTGTGAAAAGGGTTCGTTCGTCTAATCTCGTGTCAGACAGTGGTGAGCCAGCACTATGGAATGTTTTCACCAAAACATACCTGGCAGATGTTATAGAAAACGCGACTGCGAAGCCAAACAGCTTCATAGAAGGGCACATAAACCAGCTTGGCAGTCATGAATTAAAAAAGCTCGGAATCCCTTTTAGTTATTCTAAGCCCACTTCCCTGATTGAGTACTTGGCTGAAATATCAAAAACTAAGGGTGACGATATAATTTTAGACTTTTTTGGCGGGTCTGGGACAACCGCGGAAGCAGTTTTAAGTCTGAATTCAAAAACCGGAGATAGAAGAAGATTTATAGTTGCTCAGATTCCTGAGGAGATTGATCCAAATCAAGATGCTTATAAGCAAGGCTATAGATACATAACAGAGATCGCTAAAGAACGTATTCGTCGAGCCGGCAAAAAGATATGCGAGGGTGATTCTCACTCCGATTGGAACCGCGATGTTGGCTTTCGTGTGCTCAAGGTCGATACCTCAAACATGAAGGGCATCTACTACCGCCCCGATGAGCTGTCCCAAGGCGATTTGATTGAGGCAGTGGACAACGTCAAGCCAGACCGCACCCCTGAAGACTTGCTGTTCCAGGTGCTGGTGGACTGGGGTGTGGATCTGACATTGCCCATTCGCAGTGAAACCTTGCAAGAAAAGACGGTGTTCTTTGTGGATGACAATGCCCTGGTCGCCTGTTTCGATACCGGCATTAGTGAAGATCTGGTTAAAGAGCTGGCCAAGCATGAGCCCTTGCGCGTCGTGTTTCGCGACAATGGCTTTATTTCTGATGCGGTGAAAATCAATGTCGAGCAGATCTTCCGTCAGCTTTCTCCAAGCACCGAAGTCAGAAGCCTCTGAGGAGCTATGACATGGACCAGCTAGCCCTGCATGCGCTGCTTGAGGCTTTGATCAGTACCTGGGAAAACGAGGTGGTGGAGTTCAAGCAAGCCGGAAACGACTATGACACGAACAAGATTGGTGAGTACTTCTCGGCACTAAGCAACGAAGCTAACCTGCGTGGGCAAGAACGTAGCTGGCTGGTTTTTGGCGTCAGCAACAAAACCCGCAGCGTCGTTGGGACTAATTATCGTGAAGAGCCAGAGCGCCTGCATAGCTTGAAGCAGCAGGTGGCGCAAAGCACCGACCCCAGTGTCACTTTCCGCGACATTCATGTATTGCAGCATGCGGGTGGTCGGGTGTTGCTGTTTGAGATGCCCGCAGCGCCACGGGGTATCCCGATTGCTTGGAAGGGGCATTATCACGCGCGTGCTGGTGAAAGTCTTGGCCCTCTTGGTTTGGACAAGCAGGACGAGATTCGGCAACAGACTTTGGCACAAGACTGGAGTGCACAACTGGTGCCGGCTGCTGGCCTGGCCGATTTGGATGAGGCGGCGCTGTTTAGGGCGCGGGAAGCTTTTGCCCAGAAGTACGCCAATCGCTTCAATGCTGACGAGGTCATGGGTTGGCCAATTACTACCTTCCTTGACCGGGCGCGTATCACCCAGAACGGTCAGATCACCCGCACAGCATTATTGTTGCTGGGCAAACCTGAGTCGGTCTGGCACCTTTCGCCACATCCGGCACAGATGACCTGGAAGCTGGAAGGGGCCGAACGGGCCTACCAACACTTTGCGCCGCCGCTGCTCTTGACTACCACTCAGCTGTATCAGCGCATCCGCAATATCCAATTGCGCTTGTTGCCCCAGGATGAATTGTTGCCCATTGAGGTCTCCAAGTACGATCAGAAAATTGTGCTGGAAGCTCTGCATAACTGTATTGCCCATCAGGACTACACGCGCAACGGTCGGGTAACGGTGATTGAGCAGCCCGACCGACTGGTGTTTGAAAATGAAGGCAGCTTCTTTGACGGTGCTCCAGGGGACTATCTGGAAGGTAATCGCATACCTCGCCGCTACCGCAATCCTTTCCTGACCCAGGCCATGGCCGAGCTCAATATGATCGATACCATGGGCTACGGCATTCACGATATGTACGCCCGCCAAGCGAAGCGTTACTTTCCCATGCCAGACTACGACCTCACGAACCCTGATGCTGTTGGGCTTACCATCTATGGTGGCGTTGTGGACCCTGCCTACAGCCGTCTGCTGATCCAGAAGACAGATCTTCCGTTGGCTGATGTATTGGCCCTGGACCGGGTGCAGAAAAAGTTGTCGATACCTGATGAAGCGGTGGCCCTTTTGAAGCGTGCCGGGCTGATCGAGGGTCGTAAGCCTCGCTTCTACGTATCGGCCAGCGTTGCCAAAGCCACCGGAAACATGGTGGATTACATACGTACCCGGGCCCAAGATGATGAATTTTACGCTAAACAGATCACTGATTATTTGCGCCAGTCTGGTCAGGCCAGCCGCGCCGATATCGACAAGTTATTGATCGATAAGCTCAGTGACGCGCTGAGTCCAGAGCAGAAGCAGCGCAAGATTGGCAACTTGCTAACCAAGCTAAGACGACGCGGGCGCATTCTTAATACCGGGTCGCGAGGTAAGCCGGAATGGAAGCTTGCAGAATGAATCAGCGCTTTGAAATAGTAAGACTGCATAAGAATCAAATACCTACGCCTTTCTGCAAAGACGAAATTCCGTACACATGCAGAAAGAATGCAGAAAGAGAATGCTATGAAGCTGAAGTTTAAAACCCAGGTCTACCAGACGCATGCTGTGGAGTCTGTAGTGGACTGCTTTGCCGGTCAGCCGCTGCTTGACGGTCTGACCTACCGCATCGACCCTGGCCAGCAAACCCAGGCAAGTGCCTTTGATGATGAGGGCTTCAAGAACGCCGACTTGGCGCTCAGCGAAGCCCAGGTGCTGGAGAACATTCAGACCGTCCAGCGTCGTCAGAACCTGCCAGCTTCAACCTCACTGACCGAGTTCACTACCTACGACACCAAAGGTAACCGGGGACCGGTCAAGGCAGCCTACAAGAAGGATGCGCTGGCTGCTACGCGCATCCATCTGGACGTCGAGATGGAGACCGGCACGGGCAAGACCTATTGCTACATCAAAACCATCTTCGAGATGAATAAGCGCTTTGGCTGGAGCAAGTTCATCATCATGGTGCCCTCCATTGCCATCCGTGAAGGGGTGCTCAAGTCTTTGCAGATAACTGCGGAGCATTTCACTGAGGGTTACAGCAAAAAAGCGCGTTTTTTCATCTACAACTCGAAGCGGCTCCATGAGTTAGAGAGCTTTTCATCCGACGCTGGCATCAACGTGATGGTGATGAATATCCAGGCATTCAATGCCCGTGGAGCAGATAACCGGCGTATTTACGACGAGCTGGATGATTTCCAATCGCGCAGGCCGATTGATGTTATTGCCGCAAATCGGCCCATTCTCATTCTGGATGAACCGCAGAAAATGGAAGGCAGTGCAACGATGGAAGCCCTGCCCCGTTTCAAGCCATTGATGATCCTGCGCTACTCGGCAACCCACCGTACACATCACAACCGCATCCATCGGCTGGACGCCCTGGATGCCTATAACCAAAAGTTGGTCAAAAAGATTGCCGTGCGCGGTATCCAGACACGTGGTCTAGCCGGCACCAATGCCTATCTATATCTGGAGGGCATCGACATCTCCAGGCAGGCCCCGGTCGCTCGCATAGAGCTGGAGGTAAAGCTCAAGTCAGGACAGATCAAACGCCAGCTGCGCCGTCTGCAATTCCGGGATGATTTGTTTGCCGAGTCCGGCGAGCTGGATCAGTACCGCGACGGTTTTACCATCAGCCAAATCGACGCCACTAATGACACCGTGGAGTTCACCAACGGTGTGGTACTTAAAGCTGGAGAAGCCAGTGGTGATGTATCTGAGCATGACATTCGTCGTATTCAGATTCGCGAAACCATCAAGGCCCACCTGGACCGGGAAAAACAGTTGTTTGCGCAGGGCATCAAGGTGCTGTCACTGTTCTTTATCGACGAGGTGGCCAAGTACCGCGATTACGGTCAGCCTGATGAGCAGGGCGAATATGCGCGTATCTTCGAAAACGAGTATGAGCTGCTAAAGAACGAGTATTTGTCCGAATTGGTGATCGATAATGAGGCCTACCGGAAGTACCTTGGTGGTATTGCCCCGGCTGATACGCACAACGGTTACTTTTCCATCGACAAGAAGACGAGTCGCCTGAAAGACCCGGTGGTGGGAGCTCGCTCCGTTGACTCCGATGATGTAGACGCTTATGACCTGATTTTGAAGGACAAGGAGCGCCTGTTGTCTTTCGAGGAGCCGACAAGGTTCATTTTCTCCCATTCCGCTCTACGCGAAGGATGGGATAACCCCAATGTGTTCATAATGTGCATGTTAAAGCACAGCGACAATACGATTTCCCGTCGTCAAGAGGTAGGTCGTGGCCTGCGCTTGTCGGTGAATCAGCACGGGGACCGAATGGATAACCCCGCGGTTGTGCATGACATTAACGTTCTGACGGTCATTGCCAGTGAGAGCTATAAAGACTTTGTGGCAGGCTTGCAGCATGAGATCAGTGAAACCCTCAGCGCACGTCCACGCCAGGCCACCGCTGGCTTTTTTACTGGAAAACTACTACACACCGAGCATGGTCAGGTTGAAGTTAACGCAGATATGGGCTCAGGGATTGAGTTCTACCTGGTTCAAAACGGTTACGTGGACCGGCAAAAGAACATTGTTGATAAGTACCATGAGGCTAAGGCAACCGGGCTGCTAGCCGAGCTGCCTGATGATTTGAAGCCTTATGCTGAGCAGGTCTTTGCGCTGATCGACACTGTATTCAGTGAAGGTCAACTGCCCAAAATAGAGGATGGCCGCAAGCCAAAAACCAACCCGCTCAACGCCAACTTCGACAAGAAAGAGTTTCAGGCGCTGTGGCAGCTCATAAACCGTAAAGCCGTGTATCGCGTCGATTTTAGCTCTGATGAGCTGGTGCGCAAGTGCATTGCTGCGCTGGATAAGGAGCTGCGAGTAACTCCCTTGCAGTACACCGTGCAGAAGGGCATCCAGAAGGACGGGCTGACCGACGACCAGTTGCGCGGGGGGGATGGCTTTGAAGTTGAGGAAACTGCTACCGAGTATGGCGATTCCATCCATTCAAGGGTTCGCTATGACCTGCTGGGCAAAGTGGCCGAAAATGCTCATCTGACACGCGCGACTGCTGCCAACATTTTGCGGGGCATTCAGTCTGCTGTGTTCGATCAGTTCAGACAGAACCCCGAGCACTTCATTGCTGAGGCTTCAAGGCTAATCACCGAACAGAAAGCAGCAATGGTGATCGAGCGCCTTGCATATGATGAGGTCGAGGAACGATACGATGTGGATATCTTCACTGCCAACCAGACCGGCCAGGATTTCTCTCGCGCCACGGAGAAGCTGAAAAACCATGTCTACGATTACGCCATCACTGACTCGGATGTTGAACGTCGCTTTGTGAAAGAGTTGGATGTCAGTAGTGAAGTGGTGGTTTACGCCAAACTGCCGCGAGGTTTCCTGATCCCCACTCCCGTAGGTGATTACAATCCAGACTGGGCTATTTCTTTCCGTGCTGGCAGCGTAAAGCACATCTACTTTGTCGCGGAGACAAAGGGCAGCATGTCGTCCATGAAGCTGCGCGAGATAGAGAAGACCAAGATCGAGTGCGCCCGGAGGTTCTTCCATGAGATCAGTCAGCAAGTAACCGACGAGAAGGTAAAGTATGACGTGGTGACGGACTATGGCACGCTAATGGATGTTGTTAGCTCGATTACTTGATCTTTAATTATAGGGCTCTTTGCCTGCGGATTAGAATTGTTCCTATAGCTGCTCGATGGGATGCCAAGCTAGAGTTGATCCAGTGCGAAAGCGCATTATGTTTGGAGTGTCATTTGTTAGAGCCTTTGATTCCGTTAGCAGTCCACTGAGCCCATTGGCTCGTCTTTTGCTGCAAGCCGGTTGAGCCTTGTGATAAAGCCTCAGATCTATCACTTTGAAAACTGCTGGGTCCAGGAAGCCTGGGCCCAGCCAAGAGGAGCACTAGCTATTAATCGATAGAGGTTAGGCTGTGTCTATTTTTTGTGGAGTAAGGGGGGTGGGTTCTACCCCGTAACTGCGGACACTTGGACGACTTGGCCAACGAAATAGAGGGGTTGAGTCCTCCACGATGATTCGAGCTCTTAGAAGCATCGCTTGGGTCGTGTGAATCGCCCCCAGTATTCTAGACACTCGCCAGACTCTGGTA
>TARA_R110000751_G_scaffold10055_4_pt1 | contig 37906 bp, 26 predicted proteins | sample TARA_R110000751 | Tara Oceans TARA_R110000751 (sample SAMEA4398001) | marine metagenome | biome: Polar Biome; feature: [MES] marine water layer (ENVO:01000295) within the mesopelagic zone...; material: water (ENVO:00002006), including particulate matter (ENVO:01000060) such as...... | reverse complement strand
GCCTGTTCGAGTGCGCATCATTGGGCGCGGTCATTACAGGATCTCCCTACAATAGACAATGGGCCACGAAGTGCGGTTGATCCCACCGCAATATGTCAAACCCTTCGTCAAGACCAACAAGAACGATGCCACGGATGCCGAGGCGATCTGTGAAGCCGCGATGCGGCCAACCATGCGGTTTGCGCCGATCAAAAGCGCCGAGCAGCAGGCGGTGTTAAGTCTGCACAGGGCACGTGATCTGCTGGTTCGCCGGCGCACCATGCTGATCAACGCTTTGCGTGGCCATTGCGGCGCGTTTGGCATCATCACTTCAGTTGGTGCCTGCAACATCGGCAAGCTGATAGACATCATTGAAGATCATGAAGACAAACGCATTCCGGAGCTGGCCAGATCTGGAATGGGAAACGCTTCTGCTTTTGATTGAGCAGATGCGCGCCGTTGAGGTTCGCATTGGTGCTCTTGAAAAGAAGCTGAAGGCCTGGCATCGCATGCATGAAGCAAATTGCCGGCTGGGGCGTATGTCAAAGCGCGGAGACAGGCATTTACTGGTCCACGGTGTGCGTGCTGTTCTGCGTTGGACCAGAGCCCGCCAGCAGGAGCTGTCGGGTTGGGTGCAGGCCTTGCTTGCTCGCAGACCGACAGGATGGTCGCCACATGGCGGGCAGGCAGCGGCTTTGCATAAGCGGCGCTGGTGATCTGGGTGACGAAACTACGGTGCTTGCCAAGTGCATCGGCCAGCCGCTGGCGCGTGCGGGAAAGCGGCCGGTCCACCCGGGAAGCAGCAAAGTGGACTTTCTTGATGCCTGCGCCAGGCAGCAGCCGCAGGGCCTGGTTTTCGCTGGTTGCATCGCCGCAAAGGCTGACATCAACTTGCATGCCCGCGCTCGCACGGATGACATCTACCACCAGCCAAGCAATGCATGATCCTCAATTTATGCCAGTTCGAAAAGATGGGGATCGTCACGCGAGGCCTCCAGCAGATAATGCCGCAGGCCATTGAACCCGACGGAGATAAGCGCTTCAGGCAGATGGCGACGGACGGCTCTTCCACCATGATGCCGATCGTCGGCTTGGCGTGGAAGTGGGTTTGAAGGACCAGTATGCACCCGGATAACGAAAACCGCTCGAGAACATCTCTGCAGACAAGGCAAATCAACTGACCCTTTTCTACTATAAATAGTAGCAATTCATTAACTACAAGTATTAGTTGACTGCGATCAGTAGCCAGCATAACTTGACTTAAAAGGGGCAGTTCTATGATTCACCGCACAACCGCAATAGCCGCAATCGCAATTTCCGCACTCGCTGTTGCTACAATTACAAGGGCTAGCGCTCAGGCGCTGGATACCTTCGCGGTTCTGGCCGGATCGACAATCACCAATGTCCCCTCGTCCGGGACAACCATCAACGGAAACGTTGGCCTGAGCCCAGGTTCAGCGATCACGGGTTTCGAAATCAACACGGTAACTTCGCCATATGATATTTTTCAGACCGACGCCGTCGCTGCACAGGCTCAACTCGATCTGACGACCGCCTACAATATTCTTGCTGGCCAACCAGGCACCCCCATAGCGGAACAATTGTCGGGCCAAACTCTCGTCGGAGGCGTGTACAGTTTTACCGACACAGCCCTGTTGACAGCGGGGCCTCTCACTCTTGACGGTGGAAGCGACCCGCGCTCGGTCTTTATCTTCAACATTCCGAGCCAATTGACGACCGCTGCAGGTGGGTCGTTCGTCTTTATCAATGGCGCCAATCCCAGCAATGTGTTCTTCAGGGTCGGCAGTTCGGCGATAATTGGAACGGGTACAGCGTTTCAGGGGACAATTCTTGCTCTGACAAGCATCTCGCTGCTTAACGGAGCCACAATAACCTGCGGCGCCGCCCTGGCACGCAATGGCCAGGTGTCCCTGGATGCAAATGTTATCGATGTCAATACTTGCGGGCTTCTCCCCGCTCCGGTCGTTTTCGCGGACGAATTGGACGACTCGGCAACGGACAATGCGTCCAATGTCGCTGATGCGATCGACGCCTACATAGACGTTAGTGGCTCGCTACCTCTGGCATTCCAGGTCCTTGGCCTTTTGTCACCGGCAGATTTGGCAGATGCATTGGCGCAGATTGCCGGGGAAGTCTCTACCGGCGTAGCACCAACCGGCACCCAGGCCATGAATTCATTTCTCGACACGCTCACCAATCAGGGCTTCAGCGGCGATAGCGGTTTGGACGTGCCCGGCGACCAGCCTGGTCCTGGCAGAGGCACCGTCAGCGTCCTGGGCTATGCGCGTGATCGTTCGGAAGACACCAGCGCCGATTGGCCTCAGGTCTTCGGAAATCAATTTACAGCTCCGGATCCGCGTCGCTTCTGGGCTGCAGTTTATGGCAGCGACACCAATGTCGACGGTGACGCATCAGCAGGAACGCACGACCGTTCATCTGACAATTACGGTATCGTTTTCGGCATGGATTATCAGATTACAGCGGACACCAGGATCGGGTTGGCATTGTCTGGCGGCGCCACCAGCTTCAATCTCGCGGACGGTTTTGGCAGCGGCAGCAGCAATATGTTCCAGGGTGCCATTTACAGCCAAACCGTTTTCGACGCAGCTTATATCTCCGCTGCGATTGCTTATGCCTACCATGACCAATCAATCCACCGCGCGACGACATTCGACGGAGCCAGCTATGCGGCAAATTTCGATGCCTATAACATCGCAGGAAACCTTGAGGCAGGGTATCAGATTGGATGGTTCACCCCCTATGGTGCCTTGCGGGTGCAGTCCTTCCACACGCCAGACTACAGCGAGACCAGCGACACTGGCGGGTTTGCGCTGGACTACGAAGAGAATACGACGACATCGACCCGCATGGAACTCGGCACGCGGCTCCGCCACACCTTCGCGCTCAATGACGGTGCGTCGCTGACGATGCGTATCAGGGCCGCCTGGGCGCACGATTTCACTTCCCAATCGAGCACAAATGCCACGTTCCAGAGGCTTCCCGGATCGCAAAGTTTCAGCGTGAGTGGTGCCGCAGCAGAATCTGATTCCGTGCTGCTATCCACAGGGGCTCTGTTGATGCTGGCGAACGGATTCTCGCTTACCGGATCGATAGACAGTCAGCTTGCCCAGGACTCACAAACCTATGCCTTCAGTACAGGGGTTCGTTTCAAATGGTAAAGCACCTTTATCCCGGCGCAATTCCCCTGTTTTCAACTGCGTTTGTTGCGGCAGCTGTTGGGCTTCTATTCGCCACCAATGCTGTCGCTGGAAAGGTTGTCGTCTTTAAAAGCGACGTCGCACGCGGCTCTATCGTCGTACGAACAAACGAACGCCAACTCTATCTTGTGATTGGCGGGGAGCGTGCCATTCGTTATCCTGTCGGGGTTGGTCGTGCTGGACGGCAATGGGTCGGCACGTCCGTCATCAAAGGCAAATACCTCAGTCCAAATTGGGCTCCCCCGCCAGCCATCAGACGCGACCGACCCGACCTCCCGGAGATAATCGCAGGAGGTGCTGTCAACAACCCTATGGGTGTCGCTGCATTGACACTTTCCGGAGGTAACTACGCCATACACGGAACCAATGCACCGAATTCGATCGGCCGGTTCGTATCTTACGGCTGCATCCGAATGTTGAATGAAGACATCACCGACTTATACAAACGTATCCACGTTGGAACGCGCGTGGTCGTTGAGCGCTGAGCCACATTGATCGCCCCACTTTGCTATCCTGTTGGATTTTACCGTCGCTCTTTTGCGAATGGCCATAGAAAAAGACAATCAACACGGAACAATGAAACTTCAGAATGTCGGTTGAGCTGATGAAGGCGAACCTTCGAAATCAAGGGGTTCAGACCTTCAAGTGGACCATTTACTGGTGGAAAATCGGTTCCGAGGATCCCGGTCACTTTACCGGACACGTCGCGCAACGCGATGTGGTTGATTGGGCAAGCGGTGCGTCGCAGCCTTGACAGGTGGACAAGAGGACCCGTTTCCCCATACCGATGATACGAGTTAAATTATTGATATTCTGCGAATAATTGCCGGCGATACATCACAAACATTCTGCCAGCCTGAAACGCACTACGCCACCACACATGCCAGTCGAACCAGCCACGGCCGCATAATTCAAACCACGACCTATCCCAGCTCACTCTTCCAAGGCGGGTTTGCGCCGGCGCGTGAGACGGTGACCGCAGCGACGGATGCTGCCAGATGCAGGGCGGCTTCCAGTTCGTCTGCCGTGATGGCGCGCAGACCGGACTTGCTCAAGCGCCCTGCCTGTTTGATGCCAGCCAGAAATCCTGCATCAAAACTGTCACCAGCGCCCACCGTGTCGACGACCTCGATGCGCTGCGATGGCACATCGATCTTGCCGGATCTGGTGGTCGAACTTGCGCCCTCAGCGCCGCGCGTCACCACAACAATCGCGGCGCCGCCGGCGAGCCAGCCTTCAATGGCCGCGTCGGCATCACGATTCGGCTCCAGCCAGGCCAGATCCTCGTCGGACACCTTGATGATGTCACTCTTTGCGATCATCCGGTGCATGCGTTGCCGGTGGCTGTCGGCATCGGGAATGAAATTCGCGCGGATATTGGGATCAAGAGAAATGACGCGCCGATCCGCCTCACGCAGCAGCAAGGCCTCATAGGTCGACCCGCAGGGTTCGGAGATCAGGCTGATGGCGCCGAAATGCAGTGCCTCGACGTCATCACCCAGTTGCGGAAGGTCCGTCGTGGCAAGCATCCGCAAGGCGGTCTGCTCATCATAGAACACATATTTTGCGTGGCCATTCGTCAGTTCGACGAAGGCCAGGGTCGTGGGACGGTCAGAACGCACGCAAAAGCTGCTGTCGACATGGCTGCGTTCCAGTTCCTGCAGCAATTGGCGACCGAACATGTCGGTTGACAGGCCGGAGAAAAAGCCGGTCTCGACGCCCAGACGGCCGAGCGCAATCGCCGTGTTGTAGACAGCACCACCGGCGACCGGCAGCAGCGCGCTTTCACCATCCGGCAGTTTTCGAGGCAGCATGTCGATCAGGGCTTCACCGCAACAGATAATCATGAAAGCCAGCTTTCGTAATCGGAGACCAGAAGATGGATCGGGTCCACATCTTCTTCTATGTTGGAAAACCGCCCGATCGGTTCACGGAAAAGATTGTCGGTCAGGTCATCATTGACAGTCGAGACTTCGCCGATGAGCACATCGCCGCCCTCCCCCCAGAAGGCGTGCCAATTGCCGGGGTGCAGCGTGACACTTTCGCCCGGCTCCAGGATCAGAGTCTCACCACCGCCAAGCGTGCGGGCCATGCCGTCACAGACGACGGGGACCAAAGCCCCTTCATCCGGCCTTCCATCAGCATCCGATTCAAACATCTGGATCGCCAGCCTTGCGCCGCCGCGATTGATGATGTCTTCGGTTTTCAGCAGGTGGCGGTGCATCGGTGACAATTGGTCCTGCCGCGATATCATGATTTTTTCCGCGTAGCACATGCCCCGACCGCTCTTCAGATCAGCCAGTGAGCCGTTGCGCGTGGTAAAGAGAAACAGCCCCATTTCGTCAAACCGGCCCTCGCCATAGTCGGTAATGTCCCACCCCAGCCGTGCATTGATGACGTTGCCCAATTCGGCGCGGCAGCGCTGCATGTCAGCGGGGGAAAGGTAAGCAAAGGGCGGCAACCGGAAACCGAAAGTCCGGATAAAATCATCGGCCTGCCGCACAATCTCGTTGACCCGTGAGCGCTTCATGTCCTGTCCGTCCTTGCTGCAGTCTTCAAATCGGATCGGTTCCTTGCAGCGTCCATTATTGTGAAATCAGCTCCCGGCCTCATTCAACATCTCAGCCCTGACGCGCGACACGCCGGCACACGGCGTTCATGATTGTGGGTTTTCCCGCAGCCTGAGAGCATTTGCGGCACAATAGTGATATTTAAATCGATTACAACCATCAAAAATGGCTGTTTCGGGCTGAATGCGCAACATCACCAGGGCGTCGACCAGCACCGAATATTGCTGCTTGACGACAAATATATTCCCGATTATCAAAGCCTGAGATGGTCAACAGGGCATCGCCGCCCTTGGGCTCGCCATCATTGTCGGAGTGTAGCGCAGCCTGGTAGCGCACCTCGTTCGGGACGAGGGGGGCGGAGGTTCAAATCCTCTCACTCCGACCAAATTTTCAAAGGGTAGCAGATATCTGTTGCCAATCTGAATCATCACATCTGCAACCTATTCAGCACAGCATTCATTGCAATGACCTCTGTCCAGCCGCTTCGCTCGCAATCAGGCCGAAGGTCGGCACTTTGTCTAGATGAGCAATCCTGATTTCGCGCAACTGACATTGCCTTCCACTATGTTTCCGTCAGCCGTTTTCAGTGCAGTAGAATTCCGCCAACGATTGAAAACAGTACAATCAACGTATTGACAAAGGCCACCGCCTTGCAGACACAGGCTATAAAATTTTATGGAATGGAACAATAATAGCCAAAATCATATTGGTTCCCGAAACTCAAAGTTAACAGATACTTCGTATATACTGAAAAGTTCCACGGATGCTTCCGGCTGGATCTGGCATGGGGATTGCCCAAATTGTTGTTGAAGTCATTGCTCGTTCGCTTTCGTCGTTTCATATCTGTGACCGACGAGAACCCGGAACTGCTGAAAGCCCAGTTTGAGGTTTTCTCCAGCCAGGTTCCACTGATGTATGCCATCATGCTGATAAGCGCCTGGGCACTTGCCATCACGTTCATTGACTCTGCCCCACCGCTGTTGGCGATCTATGTTCCGATATTTTTCACCTTGGTGTGTTGCATTCGCATCATCGGCTGGCTGCGATCACGGCACATTGTTCCGACAATAGAGGCCGCCCGCAAGGCACTGGCGCGTACCAACCTGTTTGCATTGCTCATCGGGGTGGCCATCACGGGCTGGTCACTGTCACTCTATCCCTATGGCGATGCCTACATGCGCGGCAATATCGCGTTTTTCATGGCCATCACCGGAATTGGTGTCATCATCTGCCTGCTGCAGTTGCGGTCCGCCGCCTTCATGGTGGCGATCATTATCAATATACCCTTCGTCCTCTATTTCAGCTTTTCGGGCATTCCCTCTTACATTGGAATGGCGATCAACACATTTCTCGTGTCAGGCGCCCTGCTCATGGTGGTTGCCGTGCAATTTCGTCATTTTGCCGCTGCCGTGGATGCGCGCACCCGGCTGGAGACCGTCAATGAAGAAAATTTCCGACTGGCCAATCATGACAGCCTGACCGGACTGACCAATCGCCGCAAGTTCTTCTCCAATCTCAAGGAAATGTCTAGCAAAGCAAAAGAAAAAGGGCAGCGCCTGGCCGTTGGCATTATTGATCTGGATGGCTTCAAACCAGTCAATGATTTGTATGGTCACGTGGTTGGCGACAGTTTGCTGGTCGAGGTCGGGCAGCGCCTGATTTTGCTTTCGGATCAGAATACATATGTGTCGCGTCTCGGAGGCGACGAATTTGCGTTGATTTTTTGCGATTGCGGCAGTGATGATGAGTTGCTGGCAAAGGGCGAAAGGATTTGCAAAGCACTGCGTTCCCCATTCATATTGGCCGATGCGACTGTGCAAATCTCTGGATCGATCGGCCTCTCCACTTTCCCGCAACTGGCTGATAATGCAGCTGAAATCTATGAGCGGGCTGACTATGCCCTTTATCATGGCAAGCGCACCAACCGCGGCCATTCCTTTCTCTTCTCCCTCGACCAGGTGGTTGAAATCGAGCAGAGCACTCTTATCGAACAAGTGCTCCGCAAAGCCAATCTCCAGCGGGAACTGAGCGTTGTCTATCAACCCATCGTTGATATCAAAACACAGAAAACAAAAGCGTTTGAAGCGCTTGCGCGATGGGACAATCCGGTACTGGGGAATGTGCCACCGGCACTTTTCATTCCCGTGGCTGAACGCGCCGGCCTTGTTGGCGGACTGACACGCATCATCCTGGAAAAAGCACTCGTCACAGCCGCCAGCTGGCCCGAGGATGTGGGACTGTCTTTCAACCTTTCCACCCAGGACATATGTTCACCTGACGGCGCGGTGCGCATCGTGGGCACGATCCTGGCAAGCGGCATAGATCCACAGCGCCTCGATCTCGAAATCACCGAAACCGCGATGATGTATGACTTTGCGCGAGCGAAGACCGCCATTGAAACACTCAAGGCGTTGGGCTGCGGCATTGCGCTCGACGATTTCGGAACCGGCTATTCGAGTCTTAGTCAGTTGCACGCCCTGCCGCTTACAAAAATCAAGATTGATCGCGGCTTTGTTTCAGACATCGACAAAAACCCCGCAAGCTACAAGATCGTCAAATCACTGCTGGCGCTCAGCCGCGACATGGGTCTTGGTTGCGTTGTTGAAGGTGTTGAGACCAGGGAAGAAATGGACACATTGGTAAGCCTGGGAGGGCAATTGGCTCAGGGCTATTACTATTCACACGCCATATCCGAAGCCGAAATTGACGCATTTCTGCCAAATACCGTGGTCGCAATCAGCGCCGAAAAGCGCACGGTCGCCGCACAATAAAGACGTGATGAACTTTACGGTTATGCAACAGATCGCTTGCGCCTTGCAGACGCCTGGTGCCTTTTTGCAGATGTTCAAAGTGCTTGACCGGTCGTCTTTAACCACCCATCGGCAAAATCAATCCTGTCGCAATTGGTGAAACGCGCCATCCTGCCAAGCTCGGCTTCCAATTGCTTCATGCGCCCCCGGCCCGGCTTGATCCCTGGCTCCAACCACAGGGCCGTCACCTGCAATGTTGCCGTGTCGCGCTGGCACTTCATGTCAATCCTGCCAATCAGCCTGTCTGCCTCCAGCAAGGGAAAGACGTAGTAGCCGTATTTGCGCTTGGGCGCCGGCACGAAAACCTCGATGCGGTAATGGAAGCCGAACAACCGCTCCGTGCGTTTGCGGTCCCTTATGGCCGGATCAAAGGGGCTGAGAATGCGAATACGGCCCGGCGGCTCCGGGCTTGCCGCCGCCTCGTCGAAAATGTCCGGGCGGGCAAAGACCCGCTGACGGCCTCGACCGTCGGCAGAATCGATCTCGACTTCGATCAGTTCCTTGCCCAGCCTGGCGGCGCACCAGGCTTTTGTTTCTGCCGGGGTAACCGTATCCCAGAAAGCGGCCAGTTCGCCCGAGGTGGCAAACCCGAGGCGCTCCAGGGCGCTGGAACAGGCCCAGTCGACAACCTCGCTCTCCGATGGGTGCAGATCAAGATGCTCCCGCGCGATGACCCGTTCAGAAAGATCATAGGCTTTCTGGAAACTCTCGCGATGGCACACGGCCAATGCGCCGGTACGCCACAGATATTCAATCGCGGTCTTGGACGGGTGCCAATCCCACCATCCGCCACTGCCCTTTTTTTCTCCGTTCCCCAGATCGCGCGACATGGTCGGGCCATTGTCACGGATGTGATTGAGGACGGCGTCGAATTTTTCCTCAAAGCCATCCCGCCTCCAATTGCGCCAGCGGGCTTTCAGTCTGACTTCGTCACGGGCAAAACGCACTTTCCAGAACGGGTAGAAGCGGGCTGGAATGGCGGCGGCGTCATGGGTCCAATGCTCGAAGAGACCTGCCTCTTCCTCCAGCAGGGATTTCAACTGGTGTGGCCGGTAGCTCTGGCGGCGGGCACGCAGGATCATGTGATGTGCCCGCTCGACCGTATTGATGCTGTCCAGTTGCACAAAACCCAGGCGCTCGATCAATGTCAGAAGCTGCTGATTGCTCAAGGGGCCGGCAGGATTGTCGCACAATCCGTGACGGGCAAGGAACAGGCGGCGGGCCTGGCTGTTCGACAGGCGCTGGAGATTGGAACTATGGGGCTTTGGCAAGGCACTCGTGTCCATATTGCGCAGGGTACTGCAGAAATGGCTAATCTGGCGAATCGCCGACAGACTGAATGATCCTGATTTGTTCCGCAAGCCACCCCTCAAGTCGAGACATCCAAATCAACAGACCCTGAAGATGGCTGCGACAATGCAACCCTATTTTGAGGATTTGCCTATCCGTGCTGAAGGTTTTATAATGAGATCTATCATTTAACATGTTTTCTACGTTCCGCAGATTTCAATCTGCCTTGACACAACACAGCACATTATGCTTAACATGTTAATTGTTAGATCTGAAGTTCAGGGAACCATCGTTCGTGCCACATTTTTCAATTGAATATTCCGCCAATATGGAGGCCCATGCCGACATTGCAGCACTGTGTGAAACATTGCGCCTTGCAGGCATTGAAACCGGTCTGTTTCCGGAGGCCGGCATTCGGGTGCGGGCCATTCGATGCGAAACCTATGCCATCGCCGACGGCAATCCGCAAAACGGATTTATTGACATTTCCGTGCGCCTGCGCGCCGGCCGGCCGCTTGATGCGCGCAAGGCCGCCACAGCACATATCTTTGCCGCCGCCGAGCAATTTCTACAGCCGGTCATCGACCAAAATCCGGTCGCCCTATCCTTTGAAATGCGCGACATCGACCCGGAATTGAGCCCGAAGGTCAACTCCATCCGAAAATTTCTCAAAGACTCCTGAGACACAAGGAACGCCCCATGACAGATCACCAGCCCGGTCTTGACGAGAATATTGCAACGCTTGAAACCCATCTGGCACGCTTCAGGCAGGATGGCATTCAAAACCATATCAATGGCAAGGACGTGCCCGCCCGCTCGGGCGAGACGTTTGAAACCCGCTCACCGGTGGACGGCAGCCTGATCTGCACAGTCGCCAAAGGCGGGGCTGACGATGTCGACGCGGCAGCGCGTGCCGCCAAGGCGGCCTTTCCCGCCTGGCGTGACATGAAAGCAAGCGAACGCAAGGCCATTTTGCACCGCATTGCCGATGGCATCGTGGCCCGTTCAGAAGAAATTGCCCTTTGTGAATGCTGGGATACCGGCCAGGCCTTGCGCTTCATGTCCAAGGCTGCGCTGCGCGGCGCTGAAAATTTCCGCTTTTTCGCTGACAAGGTAGCGTCGTCACGCGACGGGCAGAGCCTGCCTTCACCGACATTGATGAACATCACCACACGCGTTCCGATCGGGCCAGTCGGCATCATTACGCCGTGGAACACGCCCTTCATGCTGTCCACCTGGAAAATCGCGCCGGCGCTGGCCGCCGGTTGTACGGTTGTGCACAAACCCGCCGAATTGTCCCCCCTCACCGCGCGTTTGCTGATGGAGATTGCCGCCGATGCCGGTTTGCCGGATGGCGTCTGGAACCTGATCAACGGATTTGGCGAGGATGCCGGCAAGGCGCTGACGGAACACCGCGACATCAAGGCCATTGCCTTTGTCGGTGAAAGCCGCACCGGCTCGATGATCATGAAACAGGGCGCAGATACGCTCAAACGCGTGCATTTTGAACTGGGCGGAAAAAACCCGGTCATCGTGTTTGATGACGCCGACCTTGATCGCGCGCTGGATGCGGCCATCTTCATGATCTACTCGCTCAATGGCGAGCGTTGCACATCCTCAAGCCGCCTGCTGCTGCAGGACACCATTGCCGAAACATTCCAGCAAAAGCTGATTGAGCGCGTCAACAAGATCCGCGTCGGTCATCCTCTCGATCCAAAAACCGAGATGGGTCCGCTGATTGCCAAGGACCACTACGACAAGGTGACCTCCTATTTTGACATTGCCCGCAGCGACGGCGCAACCGTAGCCGCCGGCGGCACCATGCCGGAAAGTGAAGGATTCTATGTCAATCCAACCTTGTTCACCAATGCCCGCCCTGATATGCGCATTGCTCAGGAGGAAATATTCGGCCCCGTGCTGACAACCCTGACATTTACCAGCGAAGAAGAAGCGCTGGAAATTGCCAACGGCATCGAATACGGCCTGACCGGCTATATCTGGACCAACGACCTGACCCGCTCACTGCGATTTGCAAATGGGCTGGAGGCCGGGATGATCTGGGTGAATTCGGAAAATGTCAGACATCTGCCCACACCCTTCGGTGGCGTAAAGGCCAGCGGCATCGGTCGTGACGGCGGCGATTGGTCCTTTGATTTCTACATGGAACAAAAGCATATTGGTCTGGCCATCGGAAAACACCCGATAGCAAGACTGGGTGCCTGAGAAAGCAAGACCGGATGCCTGAAAAGGCACACCCTTGAAACACAACAGAATTGACGATTCATTTGGGAGGAACCCCCTATGCCAGTCCCCGCACCCGTACTCTATCCACCGTTCAACATCATCCGGCTCAGCCATGTGGAGTTTGCAGTCACGGATCTTGCAGCCTCCAAGGCATTCTATGCCGATACCCTCGGCCTGCAGATCACCTACGAAGACAATGAGCGCATCTATCTCAGAGCGCTGGAAGAACGTGGACACCATTGCATAGCGCTGGTCAAATCTGCCACGCCGGTCGTCAATGTCCTCGGCTTCAAACTCTTTGACGAACCGGACCTGGAAAAGGCCAAGGCGTTTTTTGACGAAAAAGGCCTGCCAACGGCCTGGGTCGAGCGCCCCTATATGGGCAAGACCTTGCGGACCTGCGACCCATGGGGCATTCCGCTGGAATTTTACGTCAAGATGGACCGGCTGGAGCCAATCCACCAGCATTACAAGCTGTACAAGGGCGTCAAACCCCTGAGGATCGACCACTTCAATTGTTTTTCTGCCGATGTTGATGGCGCTGTCGATTTCTACAACGAGATCGGTTTCCGCACGACGGAATATACCGAGGATGAGGAAACCGGTCACATCTGGGCTGCCTGGATGCACCGCAAAGGCGGCGTGCACGACATGGCCTTCACCAATGGCCTTGGACCGCGCCTGCATCACACAGCCTTCTGGGTGCCCAACCCGCTCGCCATCATTGATCTGCTGGACCTGATGGCAACCACCGGATATTTGCACAATATCGAACGCGGCCCCGGTCGCCACGGCATCTCCAACGCGTTTTTCCTCTATATACGCGATCCCGATGGCAACCGGATTGAAATCTACAGCTCCGATTACCAGACCGTTGATCCGGACCATGAACCCATCAAATGGGACCTCAAAGACCCGCAGCGCCAGACGCTCTGGGGTGCTCCGGCGCCGCGATCCTGGTTTGAGGAAGGGAGCACTTTCACCGACGTCGAGCTGAAAGAATCCCGCCTCAAGGCCCAGCCGATCATCGCGCCCTGAGCACGTCAGGCAACCCCGTTTTTCCTCGATATTAGCAGGTACCGAATGACACAGAAACTGGCAAGCTACTCCGCAGGCGGAGAGCGATTTTATGGCGCCGTGGCCGATGACGGAATGATCGCCCTGTCACCTGAATTCCCCGCATGGAAAGGCCTGCGGGAGGTCATCGAAGCCGGCGCCCTCAATCAATTGGTCGAGGCTGCGCAAGGGCGCAGCGTCACCCATCCAAATGGCACATTCACCTATGAATTGCCCATTGCCAATCCGGAGAAAATCATCTGCGTGGGGGTGAATTTTCCCGATCGCAATGCCGAGTACAAGGACGGGAAGGAAGCGCCGGATAACATGTCGCTTTTCATCCGTTTTCCAAGATCGTTCACCGGTCATGAGCAACCGTTGATCCGCCCCAAGGCTTCCGACAAGCTCGACTATGAGGGCGAGATCGTTGTCGTCATCGGCAAAGGCGGACGCCACATCGACGAGGCACAAGCCTATGATCACATCGCCGCCCTCAGCCTGTGCAATGAGGGAACGCTGCGCGATTGGGTGCGCCATGCAAAATTCAACGTCACCCAGGGCAAGAATTTCGACAATTCCGGTGCCATGGGTCCCTGGCTCGTGCCTTTCGCGGACTCCGCCCAGTTGGAGGATATCCGCCTGACGACACGGGTGAATGGCGAGACCCGTCAGGATGACCGCACCAGCCGCATGCTGTTTTCCATACCCAGACAGATCGCCTATATTTCCACCTTTACGACGCTTGTTCCCGGTGACATCATCGTTACCGGTACGCCGACAGGCGCAGGTGCGCGGTTTGATCCTCCACGTTTCCTCAAGCCCGGCGACGTCATCGAAATTGAGGGCGAAGGCATCGGCATTCTTCGCAACAGCGTGGAGGACGAGATTTGAACCTCTCCAAACAGCAAATCCAGACGGCGGCAGAGGATCTGTTCGCCGCAGAAAACAATCGAAAGCAGATCGGCCTTCTGTCGCTTCGCTTCCCCGGCATGAACATGGATGACGCCTATGGTGTGCAGGATGCGCTGGTCAGGACCCGGCGCGAAGCAGGCGGTAAAAGTGTCGGCTGGAAAATCGGCCTGACGTCAAAAGCCATGCAGGACGCGCTGAAGATCAACATTCCCGACAGCGGCATTCTGTTTGACGATATGCTGTTTGCCGATGAAGGCACTGTGCCGGAAGGCCGGTTCATTCAGCCGCGGGTGGAAGCGGAAATCGCCTTTGTGATGAAACAGGGGCTGTCAGGCCCGACGGTCACGCGTGACGAGGTTCTGGCGGCAACGGATTATGTCGCCCCGTCGCTGGAGATTCTGGACACACGCATCCTGCGCCAGGACCCCGAATCCGGGCAGGTACGAACGATTGTCGACACAATCGCCGACAATGCAGCCAATGCCGGACTGGTGCTCGGCAAGGCGCGTCATGATCCCAAGCAATTAGACCTTCGCCGCGTCGGCGCAATCGTCATGCGCAACGACGAGGTGGAGGAAACCGGGCTTGGCGCCGGTGTGCTCAATGATCCCGTCGCGGGCATTATCTGGCTGGTCGCACGACTTGCTGCCTATGGCCAATCCATAAAGCCCGGTGAGATTGTGCTGTCCGGCTCGTTCATTCGCCCCATCGAGGCACGCCCCGGCGATGCCTTTTTTGCTGATTTCGGTCCATTCGGCACAGTCACACAGAATTTCGCCTGACCCACCGCCCATCTTAAAGGAAAACACCATGCCTGCACCATTCAACCCCTTCAAGGATGCCCTGAAGAAAAAACAGCTTCAGATCGGCTGCTGGGTCGGAATGGCAGACCCCTATGTGGCTGAAATCTCCTCCACGGCTGGTTTCGACTGGCTGCTTGTCGACGGTGAGCACGCGCCCAATGACATCAGATCAACATTGGCGCAATTGCAGGCAATCGCGGCTTCACCCTCCCATGCCGTCGTGCGCCTGCCTGTCGGCGAGACGTGGATGATCAAACAGGCGCTGGATATCGGGGCGCAATCCCTGCTTGTCCCGATGGTGGAATCGCGCCAGCAGGCTGAACAATTGGTACGCGCCGTGCACTATCCGCCGAACGGCGTGCGCGGTGTCGGCTCGGCACTGGCGCGGGCCTCCCGCTTTGCAGCCATCGGCGACTATCTGGCAACGGCAGATGAGCAGATATGCCTGCTGGTGCAAATCGAAAACAAGGCCGGACTTGCCGCGCTGGATGACATTCTCGAGGTTGACGGCATCGATGGCGTATTTATCGGCCCGTCCGATCTGGCCGCCGATCTTGGCTATCTCGGAAATCCCAATGCGCCGGAGGTGCAGGAGGCCATCGCCGATGCGATGACCCGTATTCGCAACAGCGACAAGGCCGGCGGTATCCTGGCAACCACGCCGGACTTTGCTCAGAAGAGCGTCGACCTTGGGGCCCTTTTCGTGGCCGTGGGCATTGACGTGACGTTGTTTGCCAAATCCATGCGCACCCTGGCAGCGCAAGGTCAGGAATTGAAGAAATCCTGACCAGATCAAACCGCCAGAGACACACTCTCCTCGGAGGTGGATTTGCGCTGCTCCGGATGCAGGCTGCTGCCAAGAATATGCTGGTTGTTGCGAATGACATCGGCACTTGATCCGATAATCAGCCGGTCGGCATGACCGACCACATGGACATCCTTGTTGGCGTAGGGAATTGACGACAAAAAGTGTTTCATGCAATTCAGACGCGCTCTTTTCTTGTCATTCGATTTGACCACCGTCCAGGGCGCATCGGCTGTATCGGTATAGAAGAACATGGCTTCCTTGGCTTCGGTGTAGTCATCCCATTTGTCCAGTGACTGCAGGTCGATGGGTGACAGTTTCCACTTTTTGAGCTGTTCGTTCTCGCGCGATTTGAATCGGCGCAGCTGCTCTTCACGGGTGACCGAATACCAGTATTTGAACAGGCGAACACCGCTTCGAACAATCATTTGCTCGACCTGGGGCGCCTGCCGCATGAATTCCAGGTAATCGTTGGGCGTACAAAAACCCATCACCCGTTCCACACCGGCCCTGTTGTACCAGGAACGATCAAAAAATACGATTTCTCCGCCAGCGGGCAGATGCGCGATATAGCGCTGGAAATACCATTGCGTCGCTTCACGCTCGGTCGGTTTTTCGAGCGCCACAACTCTGGCGCCGCGCGGGTTGAGATGCTCGGTAAAGCGTTTGATCGTACCGCCTTTTCCTGCCGCATCACGGCCTTCGAAAAGCACCACGATCTTCTCGCCCGTTGCCTTTACCCATTCCTGCAATTTGAGCAGTTCGACCTGCAGTTCGGCTTTATGGCGCTCATAGGCACTTCGGCTTATTTTCTTTTTATAGGGATATTCACCGTCCTCGAAAACCCGACGGATCGCCTCGGGGTCATGCCGCATCAATGCAAGCCGGTGCCTTGGGTCCTGTTGATCTTCGGTTGTTTCCTGAGTTTGCTCCGCCAAATCCGTCATGAATGCTCCCGATACAATGTCATCGCCAGCGCGCATGGCGCTGGCATGATTATTATAAGCGCGAGCCGGTATCATTCCATGATCCAGATCAAACGGCTGCCACGCAGGCAGATTGGCGAGATCGTCATAGGTCTGCTGCCGGACTATCTGGTCAACTGACCTCGGGTGCGCAGGTTCCGATTGCTGCATGGAAATCTGGGGATCTTGAATTTTGCAGCGTGCCCACACCGTGCTTGCACTCGCGGTGCGCCAATCGACGCGCTGCCAATGACGATTGCAGATCAGGAGATCGCAATGCGTTCGCGATGATCGAACGATCTTGTCTGCCACGATGCATTGCGTTACCCGTTGCAATGGAACCAGACTTGCAGAGGATGACGAGCCCTATGGACCATATTGACTGTATTGTTGCCGGCGGCGGCGTTGTTGGTCTGGGCATTGCCCGCGCCTTGGCGCTGGCCGGGCGCGAGGTTGTCATCATTGAGGCGGAAAACATCATCGGCTCGCACACCAGCGCGCGCAATTCCGAAGTCATTCATGCAGGCATCTATTATGCAGCAGGTTCCCTTAAAGCGCGGCTATGCGTTTCTGGCAAACCGGCGCTCTATGCCTATTGTCAGGACCATGGCATCGGCCATGAGCGCACCGGAAAGCTGATTGTCGCGGCGCGGGAGGAGGACCTGCCCGGCCTTGCCTCCATCCGGGAACATGCCATTGCCAATGGTGTCGATGACATCAGTGCCATTTCGGCGAAAGAGGCTATGGCACTGGAGCCGGAGCTGTTCTGTGTCGGGGCTCTCTCCTCACCCTCTACCGGCATTGTAGACAGCCATGCGCTGATGCTGGCGCTGCGCGGCGACGCCGAGGATGCGGGCGCCATGATTGCTTTCAACAGCCGTGTCACATCGCTGGAGCCGGCGAATGGCCGGTTGAAAGTGTCCGTTGACGGCGTAGAATCCACCGTTGTCACCTGCAATGATTTTGTCAATGCTGCAGGCCATGGGGCCTGGGATATTGCCCGATCAGTTCCCGGCCTGTCGCCAGCTTCCATCCCTCCGCATCTGCTTTCGAAAGGCAATTATTACGCCCTGTACGGTCACGCCACACCGTTCCGCCAACTGATCTATCCCATGCCGGGCGACGGCTCGCTGGGTATTCACTTCACCCGTGATCTCGCCGGTCAGGCGCGTTTCGGCCCCGATGTCGAGTGGATGGAAGGCGAGGAACTCGATTACAGTGTAGCAACCGGCAAGGAAAAACTCTTCGAAGACGACATACGCAGCTACTGGCCGAACCTGCCTGCCAATGCACTTGTGCCCTCCTATTGCGGCATCCGGCCAAAAATGATCGGCACAGGCATGGCACCGGCGGATTTTGTCATCCAGTCACCGCGTGACAACGGTATTGACGGGCTGACGCAGCTCTTTGGCATGGAATCGCCCGGCCTGACGTCCTGTCTTTCCATAGGGGATTACGTGGCTGGGATCGTTGCCTCCGGTCGGTAAACAACCGGGATCATGCCACAACAAACCGCCCTATAAAATTGATGAAAACTTGAATTGCCGGCCATTATGGCATACCGCACACACCAGCATCGCCAGTCCGCCTGGTGCATTGAAAAAGACGTTTGGACCAATGGAGTAAATTCTTGTCACAGAGCAAATCCGTAAAGGTCGGCCCCGTCACCTTTTCCAACGATCATCCATTCGTGCTGATTGCTGGTCCCTGCCAGATTGAAAGCCGTGAACACGCGATGGACATCGCCGCAGAACTGGTGTCGATAACACAGGATCTGGGCATTCCGCTGGTTTACAAATCGTCCTATGACAAGGCCAATCGTTCCTCGGTTTCCGGCCAGCGCGGTGTCGGTATCGACAATGGTCTGGCAATCCTTGCCGAAGTGCGCGAGAAATTCGGCTGCCCGGTGATTACCGATATCCACGAACGGCAACAGGCAGCTAAAGCCGCCGAAGCCGTGGATATTCTGCAAATTCCAGCCTATCTGTGCCGCCAGACAGATCTGCTTCTGGCTGCAGGGGAGACGGGAAAGGCAATCAATGTGAAGAAAGGCCAGTTTCTGGCCCCCTGGGACATGGCCAATGTCGCCGAGAAAATAGCCGCCACCGGCAACAGCAATATTCTGCTGTGCGAGCGTGGCACGACCTTCGGCTACAACACGCTGGTCACAGACTTTCGCGGCCTGCCGAAGATGGCCGAGACCGGCTATCCGATTGTCTTTGATGCAACCCATTCGGTGCAGCAGCCGGGTGGCCAGGGGGCATCGTCGGGCGGGCAACGCGAGTACGCACCGGTCCTGGCAAGGGCGGCCCTGGCGGTCGGCTGCGCCTCGGTCTTTATCGAGACCCACGACAATCCCGACGCCGCGCCGTCCGACGGACCAAACATGATCCCGATCGACCAGATTAAAGCGATGCTCGCGCGGCTCAAGGCATTTGATGATCTCGCCAAACAACAGGTTTTGTAAATGTCACCGGAAAGAAATTTGCGCACCGAAATCCTGAAAGCTGCCCGGACATCGAGGGACGGTATTGATACGGTGCTGGGCGAACTGGATGGTGCGCTGGGCGATGCCATTATCGAAGCTGTCGGCATTATCGCCCAGATGCGTGGACGGGTCATCGTCACCGGTGTTGGCAAAAGCGGTCATGTCGGCGCCAAGACGGCAGCCACCCTGGCGTCCACCGGCACGCCTGCGTTGTTTGTTCATGCAACGGAAGCAAGCCATGGGGATCTGGGCATGATCACGCCCGATGATTGTGTTGTCGCCATATCCTGGTCCGGCGAAACCAAGGAATTGTCAGATGTCGTTTATCACGCCAGACGCAGCGACATTCCGCTGATTGCCGTGACCGCACAATCACAAAGCACGCTGGCACGCAGCGCCACGGTGGCGCTTGTCCTGCCGATGGTTGAAGAGGCCTGCCCTTTGGGGCTGGCTCCGACCACCTCGACGCTGATGCAGATGATGGTCTGCGACACGCTGGCAATCGGCCTGCTGGTCCGGCGGGGTTTTTCGGAGCGCGATTTCAGGCATTTTCACCCCGGTGGCTCTCTCGGCGCCAGTCTGACACTGGTCCGCGACGCCATGCATTCGGGCGATGCTTTGCCTCTGGTCAAGGCCGGCACCCTTTTGATAGACGCCATCAAGACGATTTCCGACAAGGGTTTTGGTCTGGTCGTCGTCACAGATGACAACGGACATCTGCGCGGTGTCATCACCGATGGTGACCTGCGGCGCAACGCGCATGTGGATACAAGCAGGGCCATTGTCGATGACATCATGACTGTTGGCGGTCTGACCGTAGAGCCGGACATGCTGTTGGCATCGGCTTTGAAGATGGTTCAGGACAACAGGGTCGGTGCTCTGGTTGTGGAAGATGCGGGAACGGCAGTGGGTGTCATTCATGTCCTCGACATGCTGCGCATAGGGGCTGCATAAAAGGCGGATGGAAACCCACCCGCCTTTTTCAACATAAAGGATTTTTGATAATCAGCCGCGCAGTTTGCGCAATACAGCCCATAGAGCCGGAACCAGTGTCGAGGCCAGCGCCACTTTGATCAGGTCGCCCGCGATAAAGGGCACCACACCGAACTGCCAGGACTTTTCAGCGCCGATCAGCGTTGCAAGCCAGGCAAACCCCAGCGCCATCATCATGACTTCAGCGGTCAAAACAGCAGCAAACATCTTGCCGACACTGCGATCCCAACCGCGATCCGCAGCCCAGCCGACAATCGCTGCAGCCACTACAAAACCAGCCAGATATCCGCCGGTCGAGCCCATCATATAGGCAATGCCGAGGCCTTTTTCAGGCGTACCCTGAAACACCGGCAGCCCCATCATGCCTTCAGCCATGTAAAGAAGCAGGGTCGCCACGCCAAGGCGCATGCCGAATGTTGCGGCAATGGCAAAAACAGCCAGAGTCTGCAGCGACAGGTCAACGGGTCCGAGGAATACCTTCGTCTTGGCCGAAAGGGTCAGCAACAATGTGCCGCCGACGGCCAGCAATGCATACCAGGCAAAGCGAAGCAGCGGTTTGTCAGAAGCCAGGTTCTCCGCCAGGGAACGGGTGGGAGCAATCATTGTCATCACATCTCTCCAGAAAAATCATCTGCTTGCCTGATGCCGCCAATGACACAGGCTTCAAGCTGGTATATTAACTTTGCCTAGCGGCTGCAAGTAGACTGGCACTTGATCCCCGGACAAACAAACTGAGTTTCCTCACCCATGGCACACCCCAAGTTCTCGACCGAATTCACGCCAGCCCATGGGGAAGCAATTTCCGTCGGCCCCGATATCCAGCGCATAACCGCGCCCAATAGCGGCCCGCTGACATTTCACGGGACCAACAGCTACATCATCGGCAAAGATTCGGTGGCGGTGATTGACCCCGGCCCTGCCATTGAGAGCCATTACGCCGCTTTGCTTGCAGCGCTCAGGGGACGCACTGTTTCCCATATCATGGTCAGCCATACCCACAAGGACCACTCGCCGCTGGCACGCCGACTGGCCGATGAGACGGGCGCACCGATTGTTGCCGAAGGCATGCACCGCGCAGCAAGACCGCTGTTTGTTGGTGAGGTCAATCCGCTGGAAGAAAGCTCGGATATGGATTTCCAGCCGGATATCGAGGCCGGCGATGGCCAGTTGATCGATGGCGATGGCTGGGCCTTGCGGGTGCTGCACACGCCGGGACATACCGCCAATCACGCATCCTTTGCGCTGGAGAACGAGGGAATCGTCTTTTCAGCCGATCACGTCATGGCCTGGGCGACATCCATTGTGGCGCCACCCGATGGCTCGATGTCGGACTATATGGAATCGCTGGACAAAATGCTCGAACGCGATGACCAATATTATCTGCCCGGCCATGGTGGAGCGGTCGAGGAACCGGACCGGTTTGTCCGGGCGCTTCGCACCCACAGAAAAATGCGCGAAGCAGCCGTGCTGGACCGCCTGTCCAAGGGTGATCGCACGATTGCCGATATGGTCACGGTGATTTACCGGGACACCGATGCGCGCCTGCACGGTGCCGCAGCCTTGTCCCTGTTGGCGCATCTGGAGGATATGGTTTCTCGCGGCATCGTGGAAACCGAGGATGCTCCATCCATCAATGGCGCGTTTTTTCTCAAATAATTCAGCGAACGGAAAGGCCCACCAGTTCTGCGTCGAGTGCGGTGAGAAAATCCGAAATAATCTGGGCATTGGCGCCAAAATCATGGGGCCCGAAACGGGATACGGACCGCATGTCGACAAAGGTTGTTTCGGCTTCTTCGCTGAGGCGTATGCTGACGTCTGAGAGTGTTCCCAGCATCGGTGCCCGCGCCACACCCTGCAAGACGATCTGAGCGGGAACCGGGATCACCGGCTCGGGGAAATCCGCATCACCGTCTGAAGTCTCATCAGGCTGCGCAATGGGTTGATCGTTTTCCTCATCATCATCGGGTGCAGCCGCATCCGGCTCAGAGGTTTCATCCGATGACAAGGGTTCCTGATCGATTGCAGCCGATTCGGGATTGTCCGGTTCGGGCATTTTGCTGGCAATGATACGGATGCCTCTGTTGGCGGCGACAAGATTGACCGCATCAAACACCCGATCCAAAGCGCCCTCGTAACGCCGACCGGTTATCTGAGGATAGGCTTCCATCTGGCCCGCATAGGGTGCAGCTGCTTCCGGGTTCAACGCCGTTAGCCAGTTGGCTTCGTGGGTGATGGGCTCAATAAAAGCAGGAACATCCGTTGTATCGGTCGAAATATCGTACAGTTGCGGCAGGCTGTAGGCACGCCAGGCGACGCCACTGGCAGGAACCAGAACACAGATTGTCAGCAGCACGGCCTTTGCCGACGCCCGGCCGCCCTTGGCTCCGACCATCCACAACTGGAGGATCCCGTAACAGGCGAGCAGAAAGGCCAGCAGCGCCAAAGCTGTGGCGATAAGGAACAGCGCCAGAAATGTTTCCGACTCCATGATTGCAAACCAATGCAGGCCTGCTGAAATAACAAACAGCACGAAGGCAAACAGAGCAAAACGAAACGACCAGAATGCGGCATGGGAGACGGGGCGATCATAGTGAATTTTCATTTGGTTTGGCCTGTTGGCAGATGGATAGAGGTTTAACCCAAGTGCCGGCTTATCGGAATAGGCTGATGGCAAGGTTTTGCATACAGCCGCGTTGTTGCGTGACGCGGCAATTTGCTGACAAAAAGGCGTTTGCATTGCTTCCTCCCTGTCGACAGCCGGAGGCCTGCCGCGATACGATGGCGCAAATCAAGACAGGATATTGACCATGAATATGAAACCGCCGCTGAGCAATGTGCAACAACGTGACATTGATGCCATTCTGCATCCCTATACGCCCCTGCACAAATTGTCAGAGACCGGTGCAATGGTGGTCGAAAGAGGCCAGGGTGTTTTCATCTATGATACGCAGGGCAAGGAATATATCGAGGGCATGTCCGGTCTGTGGTGCGCCGGTCTTGGCTTCGGTGACCAGGAGCTGATCGACGCGGCAACACAGCAATTGCAGACCCTGCCCTTCTACCATCTGTTTGGCGCCAAGGGTACGGAACCGGCCATCGAACTTGCGGAAAAGCTCAAGGAACTGGCGCCCGTCCCCATTTCCAAGGTGTTCTTCACCTCTTCGGGATCGGAGGCCAATGACACCCAGGTCAAGCTTGCCTGGTATTACAACAATGCCCGCGGCAAGCCGAAGAAGAAAAAGATCATTTCGCGCATCAAGGCCTATCACGGGGTCACCATCATGACCGGTTCTCTGACCGGCCTTCCGAACAATCACCGGGGCTTTGATTTGCCGGTTGACCGTGTTCTGCATGCCGATTGCCCCCACTATTATCGCTACGGGCATGAGGGTGAGACGGAAGCGGCATTCACCGCCCGGATGGCAAAATCCCTGCGCGATCTCATTGAACGTGAAGACCCCGATACCATCGCGGCGATGATTGCCGAACCGGTCATGGGCGCTGGCGGTGTCATCCCGCCCTCGGCTGGCTATTTTCAGGCCATCCAGCCGATCCTGGATGAATACGATATCATGCTGATTGATGACGAGGTTATCAATGGATTTTGCCGCACCGGCAATTGGTGGGGATGCCAGACCCATAATATGGTGCCCAGAACCATGTCGGCTGCCAAGCAGATGACCGCCGCCTATGCGCCGCTGGGTGCGGTCATGGTTCCAGACGACATCTATCAGGCCTATACGGATCTTTCGGCTGAAATCGGCACCTTTGGCCATGGCTTTACCTATGGTGGGCATCCGCTTGGCTGCGCCCTTGGTGTCAAAGCCATCGAGATCTACCAGAAACGCGATATTCTGGGCCGGGTGCGCGGATTGATACCGCTGTTTGAAAAACGCGCGCAGGCTCTGGCAGAGCATCCGCTGGTTGGCGAAGTGCGCACATCCGGGCTGATGGGCGGGATCGAACTGGTTGCCCACAAGGCCAGCAAAAGGCCATTCCTGCCGTCACTCGGCATTGCCGCCAGAGCCGTTTCTTTCCTGGAAAAACGCGGAGCCATCTTGCGGGCCATCGGCGATACAATCGCCATCTGCCCCCCGATGATCATCAGCGAAGATGAGCTCAATGCCCTGTTTGACAGGCTGGAAGGTGCACTGGACGATACAGAGCACTACGTCACAAAGAACCAGTGCCGATCAGATGGGTCATAATCATCGATCTTTGGTATTACAGACCAGCGTCTCCCGGGGAATGCTCAATCAGCCGAACTGAGCGGGAAATCGAGAACATTCTCCGATAGTGGAATGGTCGGGTGTTGCTGGCCCTGGGTCATTTGGGGAACCCGGCGCGCTGTATAACTGATCAGTTCCTGCACGCTGGTGAAGCCGTTGCGATCACCGGCATCCTTGTCGGCCTGTCCCTTCAGGCCTTCCAGCAATGCGGCGGTGAAGGCGCCGTGACCGCCGCCGAAGCTCTCATCCTCAAGCGAGGATTGGGCGCCCGTCGAAGAAGCCAGAACAATCGTTCCGGTGCCGGCGCTGAGCTCACGCACGGCGTCCTCCGCCGTTATCCGGCCCCGCCGCCGCGGTCCGGCAGTCCCCGCATGGCATATATCCATCAGGAACAATGCCTTCTGGTTGATGGGGCGACCGCTGAGGAAGTCACGGAATTTGTCTATCTGCATGCCGGTGTAAGGACGGTCAATGTCGCCGTCATGGGTAATGAGATACAAATTCTGCTCATTATCCTGAACGCCGTGACCAGCGAGGAACACGATAATCACATCTTCGGCCGAAGCCTGGCGCAGGAAATCATTCATCTCGATTCGGATGTTCCGCTCGGTGGCATCTTCATTGACCAACACCTTGGTGTTGACCTTGCTGAAAAGCACGCCTTCCTGGCGTTTCAACTGTTTTTCCAGCTCGAGTGCATCCTTGTGCGCATAGTCAAGGTTCTGTCTGGCAATCGCGTAGTCGGATACACCAACGCCGAAAAACCATAACTGCGTGGTGCTGAGCACCGCCGGACGCTGGATCGCCTTACGGCGAATCTCGGCCTGTTGCGTCAGCACGCGGGCGTCCTTGTAGACCAGACTCGCCTCGATGAGGTTGTCACCTTCCTGCAATGAGAACTTTCGATCGATGCCGACGATTTCTCCACCATCGTAGACCGCCTCCTCATCGAAGCCCCGCGACTTGAGCACCACACGCCCATTCAACTTATATTCGAATTCCGGGTCGGCCAGATCGGCAGAACTCTTTTCCACCCGAAGCCTCAGGACGTAACTGTCGGTATCGACCTCTTCCCTGGCCGAGGAAGCAAGCGTGACCTTGTAGGGAACCTCAAACAATTCCGGATCGACATTCGGCTTGTCCGGCTCATCCCGGTCCAGGTCGGCACGCTCCTGCAGGCGGCTCAGCCGGTCACGAATGATGCGTGGTTGTTCGAACTTGCTTCTCAGCGCCTCGAATGGCAGATAGTTGTCGCCAAGTGACCAGAATACGCCTTTGGCGCCATCAAGCGAGGCAGTGAATTCTCCGCTTGGGGCATAGGCGATCCATTCGTCGTTGTTTTTCACCACAATGGTCAACTGACGTTCCAGCCTGGCAAGGTCGAAGAACATCAGTTCATTACCGCCGGTCTGTGCCACAATCAGGTTTTTCTTTTCGTCTACGACGACGGAGCGTATCGTCCCTGGAAAAAACGCCGCCCTGTCTCCGATACGCAAGGTATCGCGCGACCATTCAAGCTTACCGCCACCCTCCAGCTTATGTGTGTAGGTGGAGGTGGCTGGATCAAAACGGACATACTTCCCATCCCGAGCCTGATAGACATACCAACCTCCAGACTTTTGCTGAATTCGGACAAGCTCCGCATCCTTCGAATCAAAATCGATCGATTCGCCTGGCTGACTGGAGGAAATGACTTTAACCTGTTTGCCGCTGAGGACATCGAAAATACGGGTATTGCGGGACACGCTATAGCCATGCCCATAACCATCCTGCCAGCGGGTAGACAGAGCGAGCAATCCCGCCTTGCTTGAGATCGACACGTCGTTGAAGTCAGTCCTGTATACGGCGTCATAATACAATGTGCCGTCAAAGAACGGTATCTCGATCCTGCTGAGCGGTGCCAATGTTTCATGATCGAGAATCTGGACGATCCCCTTCTCCGCCTTTTTCTCATCGTCGCCGATCGGCTTTCCGGCAAGAACAATATAGGCGTCACCGACAAGCAATCTGGAGACGGAAAAATCCACGTGCATCTTCTTTTCCTCGCGGAAGGATTCCGTGTCGAAGACCACAATGTTGTTGTCGGAATCGACGGTAATCTGGCGTGAACCATCCTTGGACAGCGATTTCCAGCCGAGCGTCGTTCGGGTCTGCAGGCTGTGTACACGCGAACCGGTTGTGAGGTCCCAGACGTAGGAGCCGTTATCGTCGCGCGAGATCACATGGTCGTTCAGCGTGTCGAGCGTCAGGCCTCTGCCGTTCGGTGCCGGGCTCGATATTGACTTCGTCGGCAGCAATGTCGCAGTATCGAACCATATGATGTCCTGGTCCTTGCCGGCGATGAACTGTGTACCGTCGGGTGTAAAATTCACGCTCAGGTGCTTCTTGCCTTCACGCTTGTTGATCACCTGGCCCGTCGACAAATCCAGAAGCAACAGTGAGTCGCTGCTTTCAAATTTGTCGTTCATCAACACCCAGGGTTTAGAGGGATGGCTTGACACACGGTTGGGAATAACCGGAACCTGGAACTGGCGATGGTTGTTCCAGTTGTTCGTATCCCAGATGTGCATCATACGCTGGTTGTCCACGGCGAAGAGGTAGCGGCCATCGTGGGCCTGCCCCATCATGTGGGTCCAGTCCGGCCCTTCCAATTCACGTTCAAGCCTCAGGGAACGGGCGTCCCAGATCTTCACGCCCTTGTTTTGTGCCTGACCGGTGGCGATTCGTTCTCCATCCGCAAGCCAGACAACGCTCCCGGTGATGCGCTGCGTTCCAATCCGCGTCACCGCGCGGATGCTTTTGCGGGCGATGTCGTAAACCTTCAGGAAGCCTGTGTTTTCAGTAAAGGCAATTGCGTCGCTGAACGGACTCCATGCCAGTTTTTCAAAATCCTTGTCCCCATAGATTTGAGCCACTGCATGGCCTGTCTTTATGTCATAAATGTAGAGAGCATAAGTCGTGCCACCGGCGACTTCTGTGTAGCTCGACGTCGCCGCGATATAGCGGCCATTTGGCGAAAAAGCGCGTTCCCATCCGCCACGATAAAAATCTCGGACTTTTACCCCCAGATCGAGATCCCACAATTGCACAGGCTCACTGCCCACCGCACCAAACCGGCCATCTGGAGAAACCACGATCGAATTGGCAGACAGGGCGCTGGTCACCGCAATTTCCGGATCCGCGACGTTGCCGAAGGGTCTGATCTCAACCCGGCGGTTGCGTTGACGTCCCGCGTCTGTTTCATTGGTCGCTATTGGCTGGCGTGGCCCGTATCCAACCGTGCGCAGGCGACTCGCAGGCAGACCGTGCTGCTCCTTCAGATAACCCGCAACAGCGTTTGCGCGCGCGTTGGACAACGGCATGTTGACTTCATCGCTGCCCCGGCTGTCCGTATGTCCCTCGATCAGAAACACATATTTTTCTCCACCCGGGGTATTCAGCGCCTGCGCAGCCTCGTCCAGAGCAGAATAGGTCTCGTCACGGATCTTGTCGGATGCCGTTTCGAATTCGACCGCAAGTTTCAGGCTGGCGCCAAACCGCTGTTCCCAATCGCGCAGGAAAGGATTGGTGTCGAAAAAGTCTTCACGCTCATCGGCCAAAGCCTTTGCCGTTTTTATGCGATCACGCAGCATTATTGAAAAAGTACTGCTGCTACTGTTTATTTCCGGCATTTTTTGCAGCGCCGCGTCGGCGGCGTCAAAATCCTGCGCCAGGAGCCGGTTGTCAGTAATATAGGTACGCAGACTGTTTTGATCGGACGCAACGACCCTGGGCAACAGGGTCTCGTAGAGTCGTTCCGCTTCGTCGAAGCGGCCAGACTGTTCATAGAAATCACCGAGCCAGGTTCCCGCCTGTCGAATCTCCGAGGAAAGACCGGCAAGCTCGATCGACTCGCGCCCGTAACGTTCCGCCAGATCCGGCTCATAGCGGAAATTGTAGTTGGCCCAGGACAACTGAGCCTTGATCTTCCAGAGTTGAGGCAGATCGCCGGCAGCCCGTTCCAGCAGGGCATAGCTGCGTTCGAAGTGATAGTTTGCCAAAGCGGTGAAACCTTCTGTCGCAGCCTCTGCCATCGGGTAGGTCTCGTAAGCTTTCTCGAAGTAATCGAACGACTGGCTATGGGCCTTGAACCGATCCAGAAGCTCGCGGGCAGTGTAGAGAAAACCCTCCGCATCATTTTCGCGTACGGCATAGGCGAGCATCTCCTGTAAGGGATTGATCAACTCTTTCCGTGATGCTCCGGATTGCTCGAGGCGGGTCATGCGGAGATTGGTCAGCCGCTCCAATACTTCAAAATCGCCCCCTTGGTCATAGGCGCGTTCCAGCAATATTTCGGCTGCACCCAGATCACCGTCGCTCTGGGCGGCAATGCCGCGTACGAAATCGAAGAAAAATGGCTCCGTTCTGCGGGTTCGCTCGGCTTCGTCGAGAAACCGGTCGGCACGTGGCTTGTCTTTAAAGTCGTTGGCGAGCAAAAAATAAGTGTTGCGGATAATGGTTGGATTGATCGTCCTTCTCTGCATCGCCAACTCATAAACAGCGAGGGCTCCTTCAAGATCTTCAGCTCTTTCGTAAGCGAGTGCGAGATTCAACAAAGGAATATTGTCACCGGAACTTCCCGCAACAGCTTGTTCGTAAAGATCGATCACTTCCCGTGGCTTTGCCCCGTTCCTGTCGGCGACCCAGGCACGCGCAAACAGACCCTGAGGTGTTCCAGGATACATCTCGGCCAGATAGACCCTGATATCGGCCCTCTCTTCACCGCTTGGTGTATCCCAACTGCGCGTCAGCAATTCCTCCGGACTCGTTCCGCGATAGGGGTCCATTGATTGGGCAAACACCTGACCAAGGCAGAGTGACATCGCCAGAATGGTGAGAACGAAACGCAGCATTGATGGAACTCCCGTGCGGTATTTTTGCTCGAATGCGGAGGTAGCACTTATGTTCAGGGCCTCATGGAATGACTTTCACGCGGATCGTGGCTTCTGCGCGATTGCCGGCCGCGTCGACAGCTGTGATCATGATCGGATGCACCTTGCCATCCGCCGGCACCTCGACCTCAGCCTCGAAAGGACCGCGCGAGGAGAACTTGCTGGAATTGGATCCGACCACCCTGACCTCCTGGATACTGCCCTGGTCCTGTGCCGTGCCGCGCAATCGGAAAACCGGCGCAGTGATGCGTCGCACGGGGTCTGCGAGCGTGACCTGTTCCAGTTCATCCACCGCTGGCTCGGCGATAACCAGCTTTGGCGGATCGCGGTCGCGCATGTCGTCCGATGGAGCGACATGCTCAATCGCCACAATGATTGGCACGAGCACACGCCCGTCGCTGGTCGCGGTAAAGCCAATCCGATCGCCGGCAAATTCTACGTGTTCGGGTTCGACGCTGCGCTCTCCCAACGCCTTTGCCAACTTTTGCCGGACATCACCGGCGGCCTCGCTCATCGTCCTGGCGATCGCACCGGCATCAACCGGTTCGCGGGAAAACAGCACGACAAGGAAATCGGTACCCGTTTGCTCATTCATGCGCGTGTAATAGTCTTCATTTGGTCCCGGTATGAGCAGAACACCGCCGCCATCGACATGCGGACTTACCCCCCGGTTGCGGGGAAACAGTTCGACAAACTTTCCAGCCAGATCACCACCCAGCGCATAGACATAGCTGCCATGGCGTGCGTCTATCTCAAGGCGAAAGCGCGTACCGGACGGGTAGGATTCCTTCAGCTGGAAACCGGCCCCGTCAGAATCCAACAATCCGTCCATCGGCTTCCCGGATATATGCCGGAACCGCAACTCCCCTCCCATGTCGACCTCCATAGGCGGCCGGGGAGGGTCCGGCGGAATCATCTCATAGCCTTCAACAACGAAGGTGTTGAAGTCATCATAGGTAACCCAGACGAAGCCACCGTCGCCCCAATCTGCACCCCAGGAATTGATCAATTCGAAGGCACCTCCGAATTTCGTATCATCGTAGCCAATGACCGCCATGGCGTGGCCGCCGAGCGTGCCGGCACGCAGTTCTTCCAGATCATCAGCAGTACTTTCGTAAACACCCTTTGAGCGCATGAAATTTTCCGAAACCATCATACCAATGACGGCCGGGTGACCGTTGGCCAGAGCGCGCCGCGCGCCGACATGTTTGGCCTGTGATTGCGAGCTGAAAAGCCGCTGGTAGCCTTTTATTTTATAATGGGAGGCACGTTCCAGATCGCGCTGTTGCGGCTCGCGGCTGCAATCGCTGTCTGTATAGGGAAAATCCTTGAGCAACGGCACGCCTATTTCTGTCATCAAATCGAGTGCCCGCCAGGGCAAGGAGCCATCGCCGCACCCGGCGACCCTGATCTGATTGTAGACAAATGCCGGAGAGAAACTGGTCTGGTTGATTGCCTTGCGGTCTCCAACCTTGAAACGCCTGGCTTCGGCCAGGGTACGCGCCGCGTAGGCGGTCGCCCAACCAACGCAACTGCCCTGACTGCCCTGATCGCCGGGCGTCGGCGCAAACGGCTTGAGCGACATGCGCGGCGGCACCGAGGCGTAGGCACCGCGCGCCAGCGGTGGCCCTTTGGGAACCTTCGCATAGACCTGTGGATCCAGAACCGCACCGGTGAATTTCTGCGCCGCAACCTGGAAAGTGGAGATTGGGGAGAACAATATCAAAAAAGCCAATATCAGAATTGATATTGCCAAACCGGAATCAACTGCAGCAATTTTCAATGCCCGCACGATCGCCCCATATACCTGGAATCATTTCAGACCAAAGAACATCTCATCATTCAAAAACACGTGTGCGGTTATACCTAAAATCCGGCAACCACAGAAAGAGCAATGGAAAACTCTATAAATACGTCTAGCTGTCCACGCGTTTCACACAATCTATTCATATGAAGATGTGACAAGAATCATTTTTTATCAACCATCAAATTAACCTGAAAGGTAACATTCTCTAATCTACAACATGCCGATGTGGAGCATTCTCTTTTATCTGACCCGGCACTATATTTGGACACAACAACTTTAAATGGAATCAACCAGCCGAAACTATTTGGGCGTCCTGATGGTACACACCAAAAATTCGGAACAATGCAATAGATGATAAAATCCGCGGTTTCTTGCGGCGAATGGCGCACTTCTTTTGGCGGAGCAACGGTATGCTTTATCTCCGCAATGGGGACATATGCCCATCGGCAGCGCTGCCGCGACGCCCCGCCAATTTGCCGCGGTCAAATGGTCCATTCAACTTTGGCGCGTCTCAATGGCTTCCAGCGCTGCCTGTGCCGCAGCCAATTTGGCAATGGGCACGCGGAAGGGTGAGCAGGACACATAGTCCAGCCCGATCATCTCGCAGAAGTGAATCGATTGCGGATCACCACCATGCTCTCCGCAGATGCCGAGCTTGATGTCAGCGCGGGTCGCCCTGCCCTTGTCTGTCGCCATGCGGATCAACTCGCCAACCCCGTCAATATCAATGGTGACAAAGGGGTCCCGGTCAATGATGCCTTTCTGCTGATAGGTCGTCAGAAATGCCGAGGCGTCATCGCGGGAAATACCATAGGTTGTCTGGGTCAGATCATTGGTTCCGAAAGAAAAGAACTCGGCGTCTTCGGCAATGCGGTGGGCGCGGATGACGGCCCGGGGCAATTCGATCATTGTGCCGACCAGATAGTCGACCGTCTGGCCTGCCTCTTCCATCACTTCGCGCGCCACGGCGTCAATGCGCGCCTTGACGAAGCGCAGTTCCTCGCTCAGGCCAACCAGTGGCACCATGATTTCCGGAACCACCAGTTCACCGCTGTTTTTACCTGCCTCAAGGGCTGCCTCGAAGATCGCACGGGCCTGCATTTCTGCAATCTCGGGATAGGAGACCGCCAATCGGCAGCCACGATGACCAAGCATCGGGTTGAATTCATGCAAGGCCTCTGTTCGCTCGCGCAATTGTTCAGCGGGCACCCCCATGGCAGCAGCAACTTCGATGATTTCCGCGTCTGTTTTTGGCAGGAACTCGTGCAGGGGCGGATCAAGCAGCCGGATTGTCACCGGCAAGCCGCGCATAATTTCAAAAAGCTCGACAAAATCTGACCGCTGCATCGGCAGCAATTTTGCCAGAGCGGCACGACGACCGATTTCATTGTCAGCCAGGATCATTTCCCGCATGGCTGTAATGCGATCCCCCTCAAAGAACATGTGTTCCGTGCGGCACAGGCCGATCCCTTCAGCACCGAAGGAACGCGCAGCACGCGCATCGGCAGGTGTCTCGGCATTGGTGCGTATCCGCATGCGCCGCGTTTCATCGGCCCATTCCATGATCATGCCAAAGTCACCGGAGAGTTCGGGCTGCAGCATGGCCACAGCACCCCGGAGGACCTGACCGGTCGAACCGTCAACCGTGATGACATCACCGGCCTTCAGGCGACCACCGACAGTCATCAGCACCTGATTGCGCGTATCGACACGCAAACTGCCGGCCCCTGATACGCAAGGTGTTCCCATGCCGCGCGCCACCACGGCTGCGTGGCTTGTCATGCCGCCGCGTGTGGTCAAGATACCGTCGGCTGCATGCATGCCGTGAATGTCTTCCGGGCTGGTTTCCATACGCACCAGAATGGACTTGCGGCCGGCCTCGGCCAGGGCAACCGCTTCTTCCGAGGTAAACACGATCTCGCCCGTGGCTGCGCCCGGTGAGGCGGGAAGCCCCCGGCCAATGATGTCGCGTTCCGCGTGCGGATCGATGGTCGGGTGCAACAATTGGTCAAGTGATGCCGGATCAATGCGCATCACCGCCTCCTGCTTGGTAATCAAACCGCTCTGAGCCATCTCCACCGCAATTTTCAGAGCCGCTTTTGCCGTTCGCTTGCCCGCACGGGTCTGCAACATCCACAATTTGCCTTGCTCGATGGTGAATTCCAGATCCTGCATATCGCTGTAGTGCCCCTCGAGGCGCTGACATATTGTATTGAAGTCGGCAAAAGCTTCCGGCATCAGCTTTTCCAGCGATGGCTTGTCGGAACCTGCCTCTATGCGTGCATCTTCGGTAATATTCTGCGGGGTGCGAATGCCGGCAACAACGTCTTCACCTTGAGCATTGACGAGAAATTCTCCGTAGAGCTTGTTTTCACCGGTGGACGGATTTCGGGTAAAGGCGACGCCGGTTGCCGATGTATCGCCCAGATTGCCAAAGACCATGGCCTGGACATTGACGGCGGTGCCCCATTTGGCCGGTATATTGTGCAATTGCCGATAGGTAATGGCGCGCGGGTTCATCCAGCTGGAAAAAACAGCACCGATCGCTCCCCACAGCTGTTGATCGCAATCCTGTGGGAAAGGTTCTTCCAGTTCCTCAAGCAACGTCTGCTTGTAGCGGGCAATGACTTGCTTCCATTCGTCTGCAGTGAGATCCGTGTCCAGTGCATGCCCGAACTGGGCCTTCTCATCCTCGAGAATTTCCTCGAACACATCATGGTCCAGTCCCATGACAACATTGCCGTACATCTGGATGAAACGGCGATAACTGTCATAGGCAAAACGCTCGTCACCCACCTCCCGAGCCATCACAAGGACGGATTCATCGTTCAATCCAAGATTGAGAACCGTATCCATCATGCCAGGCATGGACGCGCGCGCGCCCGAGCGTACGGACAGCAACAGGGGGCGCTGCGGATCACCGAATTTTCGGCCTGTCAGATTGGCAATATGCTCAAGTGCAGCGGCAACCTGCCCGACAAGTTCGTCGGGATAGCTGCGGCCATTGTCATAATACCAGGTGCATATTTCGGTGGTGATCGTCATGCCCGGCGGCACGGGAAGACCCAGATTGCACATTTCGGCAAGATTCGCACCTTTGCCCCCCAGCAGGTTACGATCTGTGGCATTGCCCTCGGCACTGCCATCGCCGAATGTATAAACCCATTTGGTCATCGTCGTACTCCAATCCGGATCGGTTTGGCTTCACATAGCCGATCAACAGGGCCATGCGCCATAGTGTTGAGCACCGGATTTCCTATTTTATCGATTGAAATTCAAAGTGGAACACGTCAGACAGCGTCGCGCAGCTGCTCGGCTGTTTGCAGGTCGACCGATACCAGTTGAGAAACCCCCTGCTCAGCCATGGTGACACCGAAAAGACGGTTCATCCGCGCCATGGTGATCGGATTGTGGGTGATGATGACAAACCGCGTTTCCGTTGAGGCAGCCATCTCGTCCATCAGATTGCAGAAACGCTCCACATTGTGATCGTCGAGCGGGGCATCCACCTCGTCCAGCACACAGATCGGCGCGGGATTTGTCAAAAAGACCGCGAATATCAAGGCCATGGCGGTCAACGCCTGCTCACCGCCGGACAGAAGCGTCATGGTCTGCGGTTTCTTTCCCGGTGGTCGGGCAAGAATTTCAAGGCCGGCATTGAGTGGGTCGTCTGATTCGATCAGTTGCAATTCGGCGGTTCCACCGCCAAACAGATGGGTGAAAAGGCGCGTGAACTGCTCATTGACCACATCAAATGCCTTGAGAAGGCGTTCCCTGCCCTCCCTGTTGAGGTCCTGGATGGCCTGACGAAGCTTGCTGATCGCCTCGATGACATCTTCGCGCTCGACGATGATGGTTTCCAGACGCTCGGAAAGATCCTTTTGCTCTTCCTCGGCGCGCAGATTGACTGCACCCAGTCTTTCTCTCTCGATTTTCAGGCGTTCGAGCTTGCGATCGACCTGTTCGGGATCGGGCAAATGATCATCAGAGGCCAGCCCCGTCTGTTTCATGGCCTCGTGCGGCGCGCATTTCAAGGTTTCGCGGATACGGCTCTCCGTCTCCGTGCGTCGTTCCTTTGCGGCATGCAATCGCTCCTCAGCGCGGCCGCGCAATTCTCTGCTCTGTGAAAGCACCTCTATGGCCTTGACTGCAGCCTGATCGAGTTGACGTTGCCGCTCCTCGGCAATGACCAGCTTGTCAGCAGCTTCCTTTCGCTCCACTTCGGTTTTGGACAATTGGCTCATCAACTGGCGTCTCTGCTGGTCTATTTCGCCCGGCGCGTCCTCGATTTTAGCCGCTTCCACCGTCGTCTCAGCCAGCCGTTCCTTCAGTGTTGCTATGTGTGCCTGGGCATTGCCGGCCCGTTTGGTCCAGCTTTCACGTTCCTGGGCAATGGAGGCCAAACGCCTCTGCCGCGCTTCATTCTCACGCCGCAAACCTTCGAAATTGGCACGCGTTTCTGCGAGCTTCCCACGGTCTGTTGCCACTTCGGCAGACAGGCGCTGCAACCGTTCCTGCAGAACATCCAATGCCGGTGCAGTGGTCAGCGAGGCTTCTGCCTCTCTCAATTGCGCCAGCGTTTCTTCGAGCTGTACGGCCAGTTGGTTTTGCGATTCAGCCAGGACTGCGCGCCTGCTTGCATATTGGCCTGCGGCCTTTTCCGCCGCCGCGTGGACCTCTCGCGCCAGAACCAGCGTCCGTTGCTCATCGCGCAATTGTTCGCGCATGGTGCGGTGCTGCTCGCCCTGTTGCTTGAGATTTTCCTCTGTCTTGCGCAGAACAGCTTCCGCGTCTCTCAGCACCCTGGCCGCCTCTACGGCTTCGGCTTCAAGTTCTGCCAGTCGATTTTTCTGTGCCAGACGCAGTGCTGCCGCCGTCGGTGCATCGGCACCGGCGGTAAAACCGTCCCAACGCCACAGGGCACCATCCCGGCTTACCAGTCTTTGACCGGGTCTGAGTTCACCGCGCCTCGCATTGCCCTCATCAATGGAGTCGACAATGCCGATCTGCGCCAGCCGACGCGCCAATGCCTGCGGCGCTGCCACATGGGCTGCCAGCGTGTCCAATCCGGATGGCAGGGCCGGGTCTTCACCAACAGGCGTGACAATTGCCCAATGGGCCGGGGCCGCCGGATCGTCGGGCTGATCGAGATCGTCACCCAGCGCCGCGCCAAGTGCGGCTTCGAAACCGCGATCCACCTTGATTTTCTCGACCACAGGCGGAAACAGGTCATTGCCGGTGCCGGCATTCAGGATGCCGGAGATTGTCCGCGACTCCGTCTCAACACGATTGAGATTGGAACGCGCTTCCTGAACCGGCTGGCGCAATGTCACCTCATTGCGGCGTTCCTCTTCTATGGCTTCTTCAAGAGCGCTGAGCCTCGCCTCAAAAGCAACCACCCCGGCTTCCGCTGCCTCGACCAGCTTTTTCTTTTCGATCGGGTCGGGCAGTTCCGCAATTTTTCCGGCAATCTGCGCCAATTCGTTCCCGGCATCGGAAGTCTGTCGGTCAAGACGGGCTTTTCGCTCGCCTGTATCGCGGATCGACCGTTCAAGCTGGCTGCGCATGGCAGAGGCTTCTGCGCGTTCTGCCGTGACGGTTCCAAGCGCCGTTTCACTTTCTGTCAGTTTGGCCTGTGCCTGTTTGAATTCCGTCTCGGCGGCCACGGACTGGACATCGCTCTGGGACAGGACGGCAACCAGTTCGGCCTCTTCGGCTCCCAGCCTTTCCAGAATACCGGCATTGTCGACGACCATCTGTTCTTCGCGGGCGATATCCTCACGCAATTGCGCCAATCGCCGCTCTATCTCGGATTTTCGTTTGGCAACGCGCTCAGCCTCGTCCTCGATCTGGCTGCGGGCAATCTGCAGACGTTGCAAGGCGGCGGCAACCTTGGCTTCACTTTCTCGCATTTCCGGTAATTTGCTGGCGGAAATGGCCTGCTGCTTTGCCGCTTCCATCTGTACCTGCGCCTGTTCGGCCACATGACTGGTTGCCGAGGACAGCGCCGATTCCGATTCCGCCTCCGCGCTCTTGGCTTCCGTCCAGCGGATATGCAGCAAGGTAGCCTCAGCCTGGCGGATGTCGGCTGAGATCATCTTGAACCGGTTGGCCTGCCTTGACTGGCGCTTCAGGCTCTCGATCTGGCTTTCCAGTTCCGATGTGACATCATCGAGCCGCTCCAGATTGGTTTCGGCTGCCCGCAGGCGCAGTTCAGCTTCGTGGCGACGGGAATGAAGGCCGGAAATGCCGGCTGCCTCTTCGAGCAATTGACGCCGTGCCTGCGGCTTTGCCTGGATCAACTCGCCAATGCGGCCCTGGCCCACCATGGAGGGCGACCGCGCGCCGGTGGATGCATCGGCAAACAGCAATTGCACATCCTTGGCGCGGGCTTCCTTGCCATTGATGCGGTAGACCGAACCGGATTCACGCTCTATCCGCCGCGACACCTGCACTTCGTCGTCATTATTGAAAGCGGCCGGCGCCGAGCGATCTTCATTGTCGAGATAAAGGCCGACTTCGGCCGTATTGCGGGCCGGGCGATTGCCTGAACCGGAAAATATCACGTCATCCATGCCCGAGGCACGCATGTTCTTGTAGGAATTTTCCCCCATAACCCAACGCATGGCTTCCACCAGGTTGGATTTTCCGCAGCCATTGGGCCCGACCACGCCGGTCAGACCACGCTCGATGACAAATTCGGTGGGCTCCACAAATGATTTGAAGCCCATCAGGCGCAATTTGGTGAACTTCATGAGCGCACACCAAATGGCGCGGGAGGCAGA
>TARA_R110000751_G_scaffold10821_10_pt1 | contig 37974 bp, 38 predicted proteins | sample TARA_R110000751 | Tara Oceans TARA_R110000751 (sample SAMEA4398001) | marine metagenome | biome: Polar Biome; feature: [MES] marine water layer (ENVO:01000295) within the mesopelagic zone...; material: water (ENVO:00002006), including particulate matter (ENVO:01000060) such... | reverse complement strand
CGAAATCGTGCTGCTCGTCGGCCCGCCGCTCGAGACCGAAATCACGCAGGCCAACCTCGATGCCGCGCTTCTTGATGCCCTGAAGGACCAGCCGACCAAGGCCGCCGCCAGCGCCGTGGCCGAGGCGCTTGGCCTGCCGAAGCGCGACGTCTACCAGCGTGCCCTGCAATTGAAGGCCAATGGCTGAGGGCGCACGCCAGCGGGCCGAAAGGCGCGGCCGCATGGGCGAAACGCTGGCCGCTTTCTGGCTACGTCTGAAAGGCTACCGAATACTCGCAACTCGCCTGCGCACCCCTGTTGGCGAGGTGGACCTGATCGCCTCGAAAGGCGGGATCATCGCTTTCGTGGAAGTCAAAGCCCGCGCCCGGCGCGACCACGCCCTTGGCGCCGTGACTCCCGCCAGCTGGCATCGCATATCCCGCGCCGCCGATTTCTGGATGGCGCGTCGCCCGAATTATGCTGACCATGGCTGGCGCTACGATCTCATCGCCATCCAGCCCTGGCGCGCGCCAGTCCATATCCGCGATGCATGGCGTCCGGGGATGGGGTGAACCCTCATTCCGGTGCAGGTGGTTCCTGCTGGATCGACACGACATAGGCCAGCAGCACTTCGGCGCCCAAGGGGCCGAACACGAAGTCCGGCATCATCTCGTGCCCGACATGAAGCCCGGCCTGGAAATCTTCAGACAGAGTTTCCGGATTGTACTGTGCCATCAGGTAGCGCAGCGGTGGCGGGTCTTCCGGACGGATTTTCGGGTCATTGTCGAGCGCGTGGCAGTTGGCACATTGCGCTTCCGCGATTACACGCCCGTCGGCAATCGATTGGGCATCTGTCTTGATGGTATCGAATGGCACGACGCCATCTTGTGTACTGTCACACGCTGCGGCCCCCAGGGACAGGGTCAGGGCAAAAGCGGCCGGACGAAAGAAAGGTCGGATCATCGGATAGGGTCCTCCTGAATGGCGCCAAGCACATTTCCGCTTGAATCGCGGCGCGTGTCTGGCGATTGACGGAAACACGTCTCACCAACGATACACATTTTGGAGCATTTGCGAATATACGCATTAACCCTATGAAGCAGGTCAGTTGCTGCAGTCTCGTATATGAACAGCGCCTTCACCCTGCCGTAATCAAATCGCATCTACAAAATCCTCCATGATTCACTGTACAGGCTGATATGGCTAAATCCGCCCCGCCCAAGCCCGCACCGCGCACCATAAAGGTGCCGCGCGAACCGATTTTCCGGTGGCCCGCAACCGTCCGCGGGTGGCTGATCCTGATTGTGCTGGCCGCCATGTTTACGGTCGGCGGGTATGCACTCTACAAATGGCGCTCGCTCTATTTCGGCATGCCGAAGCTGCCAGACACGGCCGAACTCTGGGAAGTCCACCGCGAACCCGCCATGGAATTCGTCGACCGGGACGGCAATACGCTGTCTGTACGCGGCCCCCGCTATGGCCGCGCGACGGACATTTCCATCCTGCCCGCCTATGTGCCCCAGGCTTTCATCGCTGCCGAAGACAAGCGGTTTTACGAGCATGACGGCGCAGACGACGCCGCGATTGCCCGCGCCGCCCTGTCGAACCTGCGCGCGGGAGAGACGGTCTCCGGCGCATCGACGATCACGCAGCAGCTGATCAAGAACCTCGTGCTCGACAATCGCCAGACGCTGAAGCGCAAGGCGCAGGAAATGAAGCTCGCCCGCGAACTGGAAAAGCGGATCAGCAAGGACGAGGTCCTCTCGCTTTACCTGAACCGCGTCTATTTCGGCGCCGGCCTTTACGGCATCGACGCGGCCGCACGCTATTATTTCGGCAAGCCACCCGAAAAATTGGAAATCCAGGAAGCCGCCCTGCTCGCCGCGCTGCCCAAGGCGCCGTCCAAGCTGAACCTGCGCGACAACCTGGCAGGCGCACGGGACCGGCAGCTCTATGTGCTCGCGGAAATGGTAGACCAGGGCTTCATCACGAAGGAACAATCCGACGCTGCCCGCGCTGCGGAGGTGAAAATCATCGACGCGCCAGTCTATGATGCGCAGCTTGGCTATGTGCTCGATGCGTCGGCTGAACGCGTAAAAGCGATGCTGCCGCGCCTGCCGGGCGATCTCGTCGTCACCATATCCATCGACCCGAAACTCCAGGAAAAGATCGAATCCCTGCTGGTCGAACGCATCGCGAAAGACGGTAAGGCATTGGGCGCCAGCCAGGTCGGCGCGCTGGTGATGGCAAAGGATGGCCGCGTCGTCGCCATGGTCGGCGGTGCAGACTATTCAGCCTCGGAATTCAATCGGGTGACACAAGCCAAGCGCCAGCCCGGATCGAGCTTCAAGCCCTTTGTCTATGCGGCCGCGCTGGAAGACGGCTTCTCGCCTTATGACGTGATGATCGACGCGCCGCTGACAATCGAGAAATGGAAGCCCGAGAATTACGGCGGCGGCTTCCTCGGGCCGATGACGCTCAGCGAGGCCCTGACCCGCTCGACCAACACGATTGCCGCCCAGTTGGGACAGGAGGCGAGCGAGGAACGCATCATCTCGCTGGCCAAGCGGTTCGGCATGACAAGCCCGATGCAGCCTTTCCCGTCACTCGCCCTTGGCAGTCAGGAAGTCACCATGTGGGAGCTCGTGCGGGCCTATGGCGCCTTCCAGTCGGGCGGCCTGCGCATGGATCCCTATCTCATCGACAAGATCGAGGACTCGCGCGGCGTGGTCCTTTACCAGCGCCCCGAATACGAGCGCGAGCGCGTCTATCCCTATGATCTGGCCGAAGACATGAACGCCATGATGACCCGCGTCGTGAACGCCCCCATCGGCACGGGCGGGCGGGCGCGGGTGAAGAACTGGACCGTGGCTGGCAAGACCGGCACCTCGCAGGACTGGCGAGACGCCTGGTTCGTCGGCTTTACCGCCGCTTATGTCGGCGCGGTCTGGGTCGGCAATGATGATGACAGCCCGATGAAGCGCGTCACCGGCGGCGGCCTTCCCGCGGACCTCTGGTCGGACATGATGACAGTTGTCCACGCCGGAAAGCCTTCGGAAAGCCTGATCGGCGCCGAAGGCGGTATCGTGATCAGCGAGGCGGCGGAGCAACGCATTTCCTTCTATCGCGGCCTCAGCCAGGCATTCAGCGTCGCAGCGGCGAACCGCAGGGCCAGCGGCGCTGTCCCGCAGTAGAACCGGGCTTTTCAGCGGGGCGCATTCCGCCTAACAGGCGTGCGCATGGATACTGATGTTCTCGAAACCCTGAAACTCGCCCTTGATGGCGGTGGTGTAACCGTGCCGGAAACGGGGGATGTGCTGTTCCTGCGGGCTGAACCGGGGCCTGTGCTGCCGCTGCTGCCGAAGGACCGGCTGACCTGCCAGCAGACGTTCAAGCCGCCGCATGATGCGCTCAAGGCGGCGGGATACACGCTGCTCTCTCCCGGGACAGAGACGTTCGACCCCGCGGCACTGACGCTGATCCTGCCGCCGCGCCAGAAGGCCGAGGCCCGGGGCCTGTATGCCCGCGCCATGCTGTCCGCGCCCGAGGGCGGCGTGGTGCTGGCCTGCCTGCCGAACACGCTGGGCGGCAAGACCGCCGAGAAGACGCTGGGCGAGATTGCCGGGGCCACGGAAAGCCTGAGCAAGCACAAGTGCCGGGCTTTCTGGGCGAGGAAAGACAGCGCCAAGTTCAACAAGACCCTCGCCGAGGCCTGGGTTGCTGCCGACCAGCCGCAACCTGTCGCCGACGGGGCGATGTGGAGCCGGCCGGGCCTGTTCTCCTGGGACCGGATCGATGCCGGATCGGAACTCCTCGCCGAGAACATTCCCGAGGATATCAAGGGCAAGGGCGCCGACTTTGGCGCCGGCCAGGGCTACCTCACCAAAGAGGTCCTGACGCACTGCCCGAAGATCAAGCACATGGACCTCTACGAGGCCGAGCACCGTGCGATTGCGTGCGCGCAGAAGACGCTGGAAGGCGTCGAGAATGTCACGATCACCTGGGCCGATGCGACGCGCGACCTGTCGGAGAACCAGTATGATTTCATCCTGATGAACCCGCCTTTCCACGTCGGACGGGCGGACGCCGCAGGCCTCGGCCAGGCCTTCATCCAGGCCGCCGCACGGGCGTTGAAGCCGCACGGCAGCCTGTACATGGTTGCCAACCGCCACCTGCCGTATGAAGCGACGGTCGCAGCCTGCTTCAAGCAGTATGAAATCATTGAGGATTCCGGCGGCTACAAGGTGATCCGCGCCGACCGGCCGAAACGCCAGAAATGAAGGATCTCCGCCCCCTTACCAAATACCTGGCCGGGCTGGGGTACGGGAGCCGCAAGGAGGTGGAAACCGCCATCCGCAGGGGGCGGGTCGGGGGGCTTGAAGGGGGTGGCAAGGGGGTGGTCGGTCCGTTCGAAAACGTCACTTTCGACGGCGAACCGCTCGACCCGCCACCCGGCATGGTGGCCATCATGAACAAGCCGGCGGGCTACACCTGCTCGCGCGCCGATGGCGGACAGCTCGTCTACGAACTCCTGCCGCCGCGCTTCCTCGCACGCACGCCAGCGCTGTCGACGGTCGGACGGCTCGACGCGCCCACGACGGGCCTGTTGCTGTTCACCGATGACGGGCAATTGCTGCACAGGCTTATCTCTCCCCGGTCGGAAACGGAGAAGGTCTATGAGGCCGTCCTCGCCCGGCCGCTGGAAGGCCATGAGGGCGAAGCGTTCGCCAGCGGCACACTGGTGCTGCGCGGCGAGGACAAGCCGCTGAAACCGGCCAAGCTCGAAGTAACGGGCGAGCGCACCGCGCGCGTCACCCTCACCGAAGGCCGCTACCATCAGGTGCGCCGCATGTTCGCCGCCATGGGCAACCATGTCGAAGCCCTGCACCGCGCCCGGTTCGGCCCGTTGACGCTGGACGGCCTCGTCGAAGGCGAATGGCGGGTGCTGGGGGCGGACGAGCTAGCGAGGTTGGCGTGAGCTTCGAATTTGGCCGACGCCTACGTTGAGCGTAAGGGCGAATGGCCTATTCTCACCACGTCGTCATTTGCGGTTGGGCCGAGGACATGCCTTTGCCGAGCGGCTTTGAAGCCGAACGCTTCGGACCCAGGACACCGATCGGCGCAGACATTTGTGGTACAATGCGTCGTCGCCGAGCAAGTGGATCACGCCTAAGCAAAGCGCTCTAAATCCGCATCTGAAAACGGCATCAGAAGAATCGACAAATCGAATTCCGGGTTGATGTGCCAACCGTTCAGGTCTTTCTCAAATGCCGGCTGCCAACATTCACCTATCTCTTTCTCTGCCGAGAAGAAATTCCCAGATTCAAATTCTTTGACTCGGGGTGCTTTCTCTCTTCGTGGCACAAGTGGCCCAACCCAAACCAGTGCTCGTCGAACGCATTGATGGGTTCGATCAAACTCAATTGCCATCGCGGTTGCGACGTTTCCGGGTGTTCCTGGCTCTGGCAGCATCCAAATTCTGCCAACCCCAACAAATGCATTCTGTGTGCGGCGGAACTGATCAAAATCGAAGCCATCTAAATGGCAATATGTATTGAGTGGTTTGTGCTGCCAAATTACCCGTTCCAGCAAAGTCCATCGGGCGAATATGAAACCAGATTTGCGATACTTACTCGATTTATCAAAGAAAGCATTGAAGAGAGCTCGCTCTCGGCCATCCACGCTGAAGTCGCTTTTCATGAAATTACACGCATAGTTTCAGCGTGGTCAGCTACCATGCTTTCAGTAGGCGTTTAGTTTCATTCGTGTCAACGGATGCTTGGCCAATCATGTCTTCCTTGACGCCTAGCGCAGACATTTCCGTTACGGCCGGGTCGTCTGGTGGACTCATTACAAGCACGTCTTGTTGTAGCGTTCGTTTTCCCGGGCGAACATGGCGCGGATTGTTTCGCCGTCTGACGGTTCCTGGGCAAGGGTTTCCGGGTTCCATTGATGCCGGTCCGTCGCGAAGAAATCGCCGCCATAGATATGGATTCCGCCGGTGAACCGCAGAAGCGGATTCGTCACCGAATGGATCGCGTCTGCCTCCAGCGTCGCCACGTCGCCCTCGAACAGGCAATTGGCGTCGCAGGCCTTGAGGCCCTGCTCGCCCTGCCGCCAGAGGATATTGTCTTCGCGCCCGGTATAAATCCCGATCAGGGCCCACATCGCGTGATCATGCGGCAGCAGGTTCATTTGCGGTGTCCAGCTCGCGGCGAAAATGGTCAGGGTGCGCGAACTGAGAAGCACATCCAGCCCCGCCTGCCGGGGCGCGCCGAGGCCCGCCAGAACCGATGACGGATCGGACACGGCGCGGGCCAGCACGTCGCGGACGGCGCTGACAGGGTCAGTTTCCAAATGCGCCCGGATGCAGTCTTCCACGAACCGCTCCCGGTCAAACAGTGTCACTTTGGCTGGTCTCGGCTTGGGTTCCATCTGGGAATGAGCTTTCGTTGCGATCAGGGGGATAGTGGCGAACGCCGCGCCGCGCGCCAGAAGATTGCGGCGGGATATTGCCGGCGGGGTATTTTTGAATGTCATCGGGCTTTTCCATCCGGATATTCGCAATGATGCGCTGAGAGCCAATTGATGCGAACCCGGGTGGGCGTTCCAGTCAATAATCTGGACTGGCCCGGTTCCCGGATAGGTGGTTCGGTAGGGCCACGCATAGCCGAGGAGCAGCCATGCCATCTGTTTTTGGACAATTTTGCCCGGTCGCCCTGGCGTCCGAAGTGCTGATGCAGAAATGGATGCTGCTGATCCTGCGCGAGATGAATGCCGGAAGCACGCGCTTCAACGACATCCGGCGCGGCGTGCCCCGGATATCGGCGACCCTGCTGAAACAGAGACTCGACCAGCTCGAACGCGCCGACATCGTCTTCCGGCGGCCAGTCGCGGATGGCGGCGTCGACGAATACGTGCTGACGACTGCGGGTCGCGAGCTCAAGACCGTACTGGATTCCATTGGCGAATGGGGGCAGCGCTGGGCGCGCGACATCGATCCCGACGACCTCGACCCGGGATGGCTGGTCTGGAGCATGCACCGCCGCCTCAATCTGTCGGAACTGCCCGCCGGGCGCACCGTGCTGGAAATTGCCTTCACCGATGCCCAGAAGGACCAGCGCTTTTTCTGGCTCGTGTGCGACCGGGAGCGCGCCGAGGTGTGCGTGAAGCCGACCGGATATGAGGTTGACCTGCGGGTCATCACCAGCGTCCGGACGCTCGCGGAAGTATGGCGGGGCATACGCGTTCTGAAGCCGGAACTCGCCAGCGGCAACATTCGGCTGGAAGGGAGCAGCGACCTGAAACGCACATTCCCGGACCTTTTGCTGCTGAGTGGATTTGCAGGAACGCAGCGGCAGCGCTGAAGCGGCGAAACAGCTGTGTGGCGACAGTGTCTTGCCACCCGAACCGGGGAATTTTCGCCGTGCGGTAACCAGTTCCCAACACCATTGCTGTAGGCGTCTCAATCATACCGGGTCGATCAGGCCTGCTGTCCAGAGGCGCTTAAATCATGACCAATTCCAAAGCGCGACTGGCGATAATCAACGAGCTGTCCTATTCGCCGGGCGACCGGCGGCACATGATCGTACTGATCGAAGAGGCGCTGGCAGCGATGGGCGTGGACATCGTGCACATCAACAAGGCCACCGGCTATGTCCCGGCCGATGCCGCCTTCGTCCATATCGACCAGTCGATCATTTCGCCCGAAGCCCGGGCCTTGGCCCTGCGCTACCCGGCATCGATCAATGCCTATGCGACGGATATCCGAAAGTTCAGGTATATTGACGGCCTGCTGGGGCGCGGCGATTCCTGTGACGCCCCCGTGATCGTGAAATCCAACCTCAACTATGCCGGGATGCCCGAGCGCGGCGCTGCGCGGCAGGAGGGCCCGATCGGGCGCCGCCTGCTGAACCGCGTCTCGAACCGCCTTCGCAGGCAATCGAAATATGCGATCCAGTCGAAAGAGGATTACCGCATCTACCCGACCCTGTCGGATGTGCCCCGCCACTATTTCCGCAACGATTATGTCGTGCAGAAGTTCATGGCGGAAAGCGATGGCGAAAAGAACCTGCTGCGGGAGTACATATTCCTTGGCGACCTTCACTACCAGAACATCGAACGATCAGACCAGCTGATCATCACCGAAGACGAGCATGTCTCGTGTGAACCGTTCGAACCGCACCCGCACCTGCTGGCCACGCGCCGGAGGCTCGGCCTGGATTATGGCAAGATCGACTTTACGCTGATCGATGGCGAACCGTTCATCTTTGACGCCAACAAGACCCTGGGCCTTGGTGAATTTGGCGACACGGCCTGGCTGGCTGACGATGTTTCCAACATGTTGCGCGCGTTTGCCGGCGAGGTGTTCAGGCTGGTGACAGCGCAGAAAGGCGCGCCGAAACCTGACGCTCAATTCCTTGAGGCCGGTTAGCGGCAATCCACAGTCCGGCATGCGCCGCAAGATACACCACTGCGCCGAGTGAAGACAGGATGCCGGCCTGGACCAGAAGCCCCGTCATCTCCTGAACGGGCTGGTCGAACAGCGACACGCGCGCCCATGTCACGGCGCCCGACATCACCAGTGCCGCCGCCAGCGACCGCCCTACGGCGGCCACTTGCCGGGAGATCGTGACATCGATCACAGTGGTCATCAGCCGGAAGCTGAGCCCGCACCAGACAACCGCGCCAAACACGCCGGCCCAGAGGACACCGATGATTCCGAACTGGAGCGCGCCCAGCACCATCACCGGGATGTAGAGGCAGGCCGACACGGCTTTGAGGAAGAAGACCGACCGTGTGCGCCCGAGCGCCGTGGCGATGGAGACGCTGATTGCGCCGAGCAGGTAGATGGCCGTAATCGGGGCCGCAAAGGCCAGGACAAGCGCGGCAGAGGCCCATTCGGGCCCCAGCGTAATTGCGACAATCTCTTTTGCCATCAATCCGATACCGATACAGATCGGCAGCGAGATGGCGAAGCTGGCATGCAGGCTGGACAGATAGGCCGCCCGGACGCGGTAGAGATCGTCCTGAATCGAGCTGAAGGCGGCGAACATGGTGCGTTCCATCGGGGCGTAGAGGAACAGTTCCATCCGGTCAGCGAACTGGATGCCGACCGAGTAGGTCCCGAGCGTGGCATTGCCGAGCAGCTTGCCGATGAACAGGCTGGTCGCGGACTCGCGCAGGCTGTCGGCAATCTGGGCGAGGCCCAGCCAGATCGAGAACCCGAAAAACTTGCGAAACTCCGACAGGGACAATCCCGGAATTTGCGGGCAGAGCGCGAATGACATGACCAGTGCGATCGCCCCGGACGCGATCAAGCCGAGCGGCAGGGCCCAATAGCTGCCGGTCGCAAACGCGACCCAGAACATGACCGCAAATGACGCGACCTTCGTTCCGATTTCGACCATGGCTTCCCATTTGAAGTCCATGTTGCGAATGTACATTTCGAACCGCGAATTCCGGAAGCCCAGCAGGAACGGGTAGATGGCAAGAGCACTGATGACAGCCAGCAGGCGCGGGTCGCCGAACACGGCAGCGACGGGCCAGGCGGCGGCGAGCATCAGGACGGTGACGATGGCGCCCCGGAGGATGTTCAGGGTCCATGCCGTATTGAAGTCCCGGTCGGTGACGGTTTTCAGTTGAACCAGCGCAGCGCCCACAGGCAGTTCGACAACGGCACCGGCAATCATGAAAACACTCATCGCGACGGCGACGAGGCCGAAATCCGCCGGAACGAGCAGCCGGGCAGCCACCAATGTGCTGACCAGGCCAATCGCCTGGCTGACAAAGCGCCCGAGCAGGAGCCAGGCTGTTCCGCGCAGGATCATCATTTTCAGCATGGACGAACCATCTGTTGTAACTCCTGTTGCCTGTCGGGACGGGATCCCTGCCGTTGCACGTGCCAGAGCAAGATACATGCCCAGTTTATGGTTTATGGATTGCGAACGTTGCGGCTCGGAGCGAGTCCCGGACATTCAAAGGGCATCGGATTCCGGCCCGAAAGCGCCATACCGTCCTCAGCCCGGCATGGCGCGGGTGAGGATGGCATCCTGGTTGACCTCGCCGGCGACGTCACCATAGGCCAGACCGCGGCGGACCGGGTCGAGGCGCTGGAGGCAGAAGCCTTCGAACACATAGTCTGGCGCGCTGGCGTGCAGCGCGGCGCCCTGCAGGGCGAGGGCGAGCTGCTGGGCGAGGCGGCGGGCGGTGCCTTCGTGCAGCTGGCCGGGGCCGAGCTGGTCTTTCAGGGCGTCGATGTGGCTGTCGTAAAGCGGGCTGGCACCGCGCAGGCTGTCCACCTCGTGCAGGACCGCCTCGAGGCTTTCCGGTTCGCGGCCGATGGCGCGCAGGATGTCGAGCGCGATGACATTGCCGGAGCCTTCCCAGATCGCGTTCAGGGGCGACTGGCGGTAGAGGCGCGGCATCGGCCCTTCCTCGACATAGCCGGCGCCGCCGAGGCATTCGAGCGCCTCGTAGACAAAGCCCGGCTGGCGCTTGCAGACCCAGTATTTGGCGACCGGCGTGGCAAGGCGCATGAAGGCCGCCTCCTGCGGGTCTGACGCAGCGCGGTCGAAACTGGCGGCGACGCGCAGGGCGATGGCGGTGGCCGCCTCGCTCTCGAGGGCGAGGTCTGTCAGCACGGCCTTCATGGCGGGCTGGTCGGCGAGCGTCTTCTGGAAGACGCGGCGCTGGGACGTGTGCCAGAGCGCCTGGACGAGCGCGGCGCGCATGCCGCCGGTCGAGCCGAGGATGCAGTCGAGGCGGGTGTGCTGGACCATGTCGATAATCGTGCGCACGCCCCTGCCCGGCTCGCCGAGACGGCGGGCCCAGGCGCCGTGATACTCGATCTCGGAGGAGGCGTTGGACTTGTCGCCCATCTTGTCCTTCAGGCGCATGACGTGGATGGCATTGCGCGTGCCGTCCGGCCGCCAGCGAGGCACGAGGAAGCAGGTCAGGCCTTCCTCCGTATACGCAAGGGTGAGGAAGGCGTCGCTCATCGGCGCCGAGCAGAACCATTTGTGGCCGGTCAGGCTGTAGGCGTCGCCGCCGAGGGGGGCGGCGCGGGTCGTGTTCGCGCGCACGTCGGAGCCGCCCTGCTTCTCGGTCATGGCCATGCCGATGGTGACGCCGGTTTTCTGGGCGGCCGGGATGAAGCGCGGATCGTAGGCCTGCGCGGCGACGCGCGGCTCCCACTCCGCCGCGAGGGCGGGGTCGGCGCGCAGGGCCGGGACGCAGGCATAGGTCATCGACATCGGGCAGGTCACGCCGGCATCGGCCTGGTTCATCAGGATCATCATGGCGGCATGGCGGACATGGCCGGCCACGGGCACGGTCCAGGCCGAACCGGACACACCGGAATCGAGGCCGAGCGCCATCAGGCTGTGATAGGCGGGGTGGAAGTCGACCTCGTCGAGGCGGTGACCGAAGCGGTCGAAGGATTTCAGCCTCGGCGGGTTTTCGTTGGCCTGCCGAGACCACTCAATCGTCTCGGCCGCACCACAGCGAGCCCCGAAAGCGGCCAGGCCTTCCGTATGCGATGCCCCGCCATGGAACCGCACCGCCTCGCTGAGCGCGGTGTCGCCGAGGAAGAGGTTGCGGTCCTCGAAGGGCAACGGCTGGTTCTCGACGGAATGGGTTTCGAGTTCGGCGAGCGGCTTATAGTGCGACATGGGGCGAGTCCGTTCCGTTGGGGTGGGCGTCAGGCGGCTGCGTCGAAATAGGGCCTGTCGCCCGCAATCGTGACGCGTTCCATGATGCGGGTATTGGGGAAATAGTCACTGGCGGCATAGTGCTGGCAGGCGCGGTTGTCCCAGAAGGCGATGGAGCCCAGCGCCCAGCGGAAGCGGCACTGGTATTCGGGGATTGCGGCGCGCGAATAGAGGAACTTCAGGAGCGTGTCGCTCTCGTCCCGGTCGAGGCCCTTTATATGGTCGGTGAAGGCAGTGTTGACATAGAGCAGGCGCTGGCCGGTTTCCGGATGGGTGCGGACGACCGGGTGCTCCATCAGCGGGAATTTCTCGTGCAGGGCGGCCGCGTCCTTGCCGAGGCGCTTGGCGAAGACGCGGGCGATATCGTGCACGGCCGTCATCCCGCAGAGACGGGTTTTCAGGTCTTCATCGAGATCCTCATAGGCCATGACCATGTTCGAGAAGAGCGTGTCACCACCGACTTCGGGAAGCTCGATGGCGCGCAGGATGGACCCCAACGAAGGCTGCTCGCGCCAGGTCACATCGGAATGCCAGGCGTTCTCCATGCCACGCGAATTGGGACCGTGGACGATGCGGAGCACTTCGCGGTCCGGCTGGTCCTTCGGCGTGGCGGGGTGGATCTCAAGTTCGCCAAAGGCGCTGGCGAAGGCGATGTGCTGTGACCGAGTGATGTCCTGATCGCGAAAGAAGACGACCTGGTATTGCAGCAGGGCGGCGCGCACTTCTTCGACCAGCGTATCGCTCGGAGCGGCCAGGTCTGCTCCGATCAGTTCAGCCCCAATCGCAGGCGACAGCGGCCGGGCGTCAAACTGGGTAAAGTCACCGGAAAACTCGGAATACGGCATGTCGTTTCTCCCTTTTCATTTGAGATTAGCACTTTGCGCCGAAATTGGGAGAGCATGCAGACCCTAGCGCTGGCGCCTTGTGCACGCTATCTGCCGGGTATGGCTCAACCTCCCCTGATTTCCCTGTCCGATGTCCGCCTCTCGCTTGGCGCAAAACCCCTGTTCGAAGGAGTAACGCTCAGCCTGTCGAAGGGTGAGCGCGCGGCCCTGGTCGGGCGCAATGGGGCGGGCAAGTCCACCCTGATGCGGATCATCTCCGAGCAGCAGGAGGCTGATAGCGGCCAGGTCTGGCGCCAGCCCGGAACGACCTTTGCGACCGTGGTGCAGGAACCGCGCTTTGACGGCTATGACACCGTCCTCGATTATGTCAGCGAGGGGCTGGAATACACCTATATGGCCGAGGCCGAGCTGATGGAGTTTGGCGTCGACCCGGCGGCCGACCCGAAGACCCTGTCAGGCGGGCAGCAGCGCCGCGTGGCACTGGCCAAGGCGTTTGCCGCCGAGCCGGACGTGATCCTGCTGGACGAGCCGACAAACCACCTCGACGTACCGATGATCGAATATCTCGAAGGGCGCCTGAAGGCGTTCAACGGCGTCGTGCTCGTGGTCAGCCACGACCGTCGTTTCCTTGAGAACATATCGACCAATACGCTGTGGCTGCGGCAGGGCGTCGTGCTGAAATCCCCGGAAGGCTACGTAAAGTTCGACGAGTGGGCGGAAGCCATCGAGGTCGAAGAAGAGCGCCAGATGAAGCGCATGACGACGCAGCTGAAGGACGAGCATCGCTGGCTCGCACGCGGCGTCACCGGGCGGCGCAAGCGCAACCAGGGCCGCCTCGCCCGGCTGCACGACATGCGCGCGACCCATGGTGCCATGCGAGCCGCGCTGAACGACCGCAAGACCACGGCCGAGTTCAGCGCGGGCGTTGGCGACCCGATGAGCAAGAAGGTGATCGAGGTCAAAGGCCTGTCGAAAACATTCGATACGCCGAACGGGCCGCTTGTGATCGCGAAAGACCTGTCGCTGAAAATCCTGCGCGGCGACCGGATCGGCATTATCGGTCCGAACGGTGCCGGCAAGACGACGCTGGTCCGCCTGCTACTCGGCGAGATCGAACCCGACGAGGGAACTGTTCGCCACGGCAAGACGCTGGACGTGACCTATCTGGACCAGACACGCGACACGCTGAACCCGAAAGACACGATCTGGGAGGCGCTGGCGCCTGCGGGCGGGGACTCGCTGATGGTGCAGGGCCAGCAGCGCCACATCGCCTCCTATGCCAAGGATTTCCTGTTCAAGCCGGAACAGCTGCGCCAGCCTGTCGGGGCGCTGTCGGGCGGCGAGCGCAACCGGCTCGCACTGGCCATCGGGCTTGCCAAGCCTTCCACGCTTCTGGTCATGGATGAACCGACCAACGACCTGGACCTGCAGACGCTCGAACTGCTGGAAGACATGCTGCTGAATTATGAGGGAACGCTCCTGCTGGTCAGCCACGACCGGGCATTCCTCGATTCCTCGGTGACGAGCTGTCTCTGCCCGCTGGGCGACGGCAAATGGGTGCAGACGGCAGGCGGCTGGACCGACGCGCAGGACCAGCTCGCGAATATACGCAGACACGATGAATCCGACGCGCACGCCAGTAAAGCAAAGGCGCCGGACACTCCAAAAGCCAAGCCGCAGAAAAAGCTCTCCTTCAAGGACGCCCATCGCCAGAAGGAGATCGATGAATTGATCCCCAAACTGAAGGCCGAAGTGGCCGCGCTGGAAAAGGCGCTGGCCGACCCGGACCTCTATTCCCGCGATCCGGACGCCTTCAATGCCAAGTCGGCCCGCATCGCTGCGGCGCGGGCGGAAGCCGAAGCCGCCGAGATGGAATGGCTGGAAATCGAGGAAAAGCGCGAGGCGCTGGCGGGCTGAACGTAAAAGCTTCCTTAACCGGCGCGACCTAGATTCCGGGGCTGGATATATGGGAGTTCAGCCAATGCGCCCTTCATGGATGCTTGCGATTGCCGCCTGCCTGGTGGCGCCTGCCTTTGCCGATGCGCCGATGTCGCTGAAGGCTGATGCCGTGGCGCCCCCTGCGCCGGTCGGCCACGAACAGGGCCTGTACCGCTTTGGCGCCACCTATAACGTGATGCCGTCCGAGGACGCGCTGAGCTGCCAGACCGCCTGCGCAGATGATGCGGTCTGCCTGGCCTGGAGCTTTGTTTCTGCGGCAGGCGATGCCGATGCCTGGTGCGAATTGAAGCGCAGCGGGGGCCAGATCGAACACAATCCGATGGCGACCTCCGGCTTCTCGCCACGCCATGAAGCGATCTTCATGCCGGTGGCGGCCGAGCCGGTCGAAGAACTGCTCGGTGACGGGGGTGCGCCAGACGCAGACCACATCAAGGCGATCACGGTCGAGATCGAGAAAGTCGACATTGATGGGCCGACCGACCTGACCAAGCCCCAAACCGAAAACTAGAGCGAGCGTTCCTTCGTCGCCGTGAACCGGATCGCCGGGTTCTTTTCCTGCGCGTAGCCGACATCCCAGGCATTCTTCGCCAGATAGACCGGTGCGCCGTCAAGATCGGTGCCCGAAGCCGACTTGTTCCGTTCCATGAATTCCTCGAGCTTGGCCGGGTCGTCGCACGCCATCCAGCGCGCCACATTGTAGGGCGCCGGTTCGAACACGACTTCGAGATTGTATTCGGCCGCCACGCGCTCGATCATGACTTCGAACTGGAGCTGTCCGACGGCGCCGACGATCATGTCGGAACCGATAGCGGGCTTGAACAATTGCGTGACGCCTTCTTCGGCAAGGCTTTCGAGTGCCTTGCGCAAGTGCTTGGCCTTCATCGGGTCTTTCACGCGGGCGCGGCGCAGCAGTTCCGGCGCGAAGTTTGGAATACCGGCAAACTGGATCTCGCCGCTTTCCGACAGGCTGTCGCCGACGCGCAGCTGGCCATGGTTTGGCACGCCGATGACGTCGCCGGCATAGGCCGTCTCGGCAATCTCGCGGTCCTGCGCGAGGAACATCAGCGGATTGTGGATATTGAGCTGCTTGCCGCTGGCGCTCTTGAGGCGCATGCCGCGCTTGAACTCACCTGAGCATAGCCGAAGGAAGGCAACACGGTCGCGGTGGTTGGGGTCCATGTTCGCCTGGATCTTGAAGACAAAGCCGGAAACGTCCGGATCGGACGGTTTGACCTCGATGGGAGCGCCCTTGCGTTCCGCCTTCTGAACGCGCGGGGGCGGCGCATAATCACGCAGCGTGTTCAGCAATTCAGCAACGCCAAAATGACGAAGTGCCGAACCGAACACAACCGGGGTCATGTTGCCCGCCTTGAAGGCCTCCTCATCGAATTTCGGGAGCAGGCTGGTGACCATCTCCACCCCTTCAATAAGTTCCGCATACACATGGTCATCCAGCTTGCCGATGAGCGCTTCGTCGCTGCCGGGAATGCGCGTGGCCGGGCCGATATGCGGCGGCTCGCCGGGCCGGCGGTCGAACTGGCAGAACTCGCCGGTCGAGAGATCCTTCATGCCTGCAAAGCGCTGGCCGGACGCCGCCGGCCAGTAGAGCGGCGCGGTGTCGAGCTGGAGCTTGTCCTGCACTTCGTCGAGCAGTTCGATCGGCTCCAGCGCTTCGCGGTCCATCTTGTTGATGAATGTGACAATCGGAATGTCGCGCATGCGGCAGACCTCAAACAATTTGAGCGTCTGCGGCTCGATACCCTTGGCAGCGTCAAGCACCATCACGGCGCAGTCTGCCGCCGTCAGCGTGCGATAGGTGTCCTCGGAAAAGTCTTCGTGGCCCGGCGTGTCGAGCAGGTTGAAGACCAGGTCGCTGTATTCGAATGTCATCACCGAGGCCGAGACCGAGATTCCGCGATCACGCTCGATCTTCATCCAGTCGGAGCGCGTGCGCCGCTGCTGGCCCCGCGCCGCGACCTCGCCCGCTGCGCGGATGGCGCCGCCTGCAAGAAGGATATTTTCGGTCAGCGTCGTCTTACCCGCATCCGGGTGCGAGATGATGGCGAAGGTACGCCGCCGGGCGGCTTCCTGAACATGGGACATTGGGTTTCCGGACAAATTTGGTTTCAACCGCCAGCCCCTAGCCGATTTAAAGGCGGGAATGAAGGGGTGGAAAGCGGGTTCGCGCCCAAGGATTGTCTTGCTATGTTGGATGAGGCGGCAAACACGTGTGAACAAGGGTAGGCTTATCATGTCACATTCACGCATTGTGGTCGCTGGCTACGCGGCGACTGCCCTGTTGATCGGCGCCTGCGGCAAGCCCAAAGTACCCACCCCGGAGGTGCCGCCGACGATAGCGGACGAGACGGCCGGGCCTGTGGCGCCTGCCGATCCAGTGGACGTGGCAATCGAAATGCCCAAGGGTCCGATGCAAGTGATGGTCGTGATGGACTCGTCTGGCTCCATGTGGGGCCAGATAGACGGACGCTCGAAACGTGACATTGCCAGCGATGCCGTGCGGACCCTGGTCGCCGGCCACCCCAGACTCGGCGCGGCAGGCCTCATCGCCTATGGCCACCGCCGCAAGGGCGACTGCAAAGATATCGAACTGATGCGCAGTCCGGGCGCAAACGTGCCGCTGGCGGAGTCCGTGGACAAGCTGGTTCCAACCGGCAAGACTCCCCTGACAGCCGCTGTTGAGACGGCCGCCGAAGCCCTCCACATCCAGGAAACACCCGCGGCCGTCATCCTCGTGACAGACGGACTTGAGACATGCGATGCCGACCCGTGCGCGGCCGCTGCGGCGCTGGAAGCGCGCGGCATCGACTTCACCGTGTACGTTGTCGGTCTTGGCCTTAGCGTTGACGAGGGTCGCGAGGTTGCCTGTATCGCCGAGGAGACAGGCGGAAAATACATTGAAGCATCGAATGCGGACGAATTGTCCGAAGCGCTGGAATCAGTTGCAGGTGCCATCGAGTCCGGACCGCCAGAGGCGGCCAAGGACACGGCGACCGCCTCGATCGACGGACCCGTCTCGGTCGAGATCGGATCAGCCTTCAACGTGGCCTGGGAAGGCCCGGGCACCGAGTCCGACTATATCGATCTCGTTCCACTGGGCCATGATCTCGCAAGCGGCGAGATCTCTCGTGGCTACACGAAACAGGAAGGCGACGTCCCCCTGCGTGCGCCGGGGACGCCAGGCGCATACCTACTGCGCTATGTCTGGGCAGCACCGCAGGGCCGAACCGTACTCGCGACCCGGCCGATCGAGGTGACGGACGCAGAAGTCGCCCTGATCGCCGATCCTGCTGTTGGGATTGGCGACAAGCTCACGGTTGCCTGGCGCGGCCCCGGTAATGACGGCGACTATGTCGATATCGTGCCTCGCGGCGATACGCGCACGGACGACGAGAAGGCCCTCGCCTACGTCACGGGCCGGAACACGCTTGTGCTGCGTGCGCCGGGGAAACCCGGCGCCTATGACCTGCGCTATGTAGCGTTGGCGAGAGACGGACGCAATGTGATCCGTATACTGCCGCTTGAAGTTACTGAAACCAAGGTCGACCTGGCATTCAATCCGTCGGCCATTCTGGGGGAAACCCTGACTGTCGACTGGTCGGGTCCAGGTGCGCCCGGCGATTATATCGATATCGTTCCCAGGGGCCATAAGCGCACGAGCGGCGAAAAGTCTTTCGCCTACACCAAAGGCGGCAATCCACTGGATTTGAACCTGCCGGGCGAGGCGGGCGAGTATGACGTGCGCTATGTCCTGCAGTCATCCGATGGCCGAACTGTGCTGAAATCCGTTCCGCTGACGCTGAGTGACAGGCGGTTTGCCGTCTCGCCGGCCCAGGCCAGCGGCGTGATCGGTGAGACGATCAGCGTGAACTGGACAGGCCCGGGAAATGATGCCGACTATATCGACATCGTTCGGCGCGGCTTTGACCGTACCAGCGGCGAGAAATCAAAAGCATATGTGCGAACGGACAATCCGCTCTCGATCCGGCTTCCGGGCGAGCCTGGCGCATACGACCTGCGCTATGTGTTCGTGTCATCGACAGGGCGGTCCGTTAAGGCCGTGAAACCTATCACCGTGACCAAGGCCGACGTGACGCTGGACACTCCCGAGAGAATAGATGCCGGCACGCATTTCACCGTCAACTGGACAGGTCCCGGCTACGCCAACGACTATATCGACGTCGTTGCAGAAGGCCATACGGGCACAACCGGCGAGCTTTCATATGCATATGCAATAGAAGGACAAGTGCTGTCGCTGAAGGCTCCGGACAGGCCTGGCACGTATACGGTACGTTATGTGTTGCAAGGGCCAGATGGGCGCAAGGTCGTCAAGACAAGGCCTCTCCAGGTCGACTAAGCTGCCTCAGGCGGCGAGTGGCCAGATCTCGGCAATGTCAGGCAGCGTGCCATCTTTTTCCGCCCGTTTCTTCAGCGAGCGAAGGATGGCCTCGGGCAATATGGTCAGGCGCGGTTCAGCGACAGTGTCGCCAAGGACTGGGAACAGCGCAGCATTCGCACCCGTTTTAGCGATGATCAGTGAGCCGAGATCCTGGATCAGGATCGTGTCGATCGGCATGTTCTCACGCACATGGTCGGCGACAACGCGGGAGACAAAGTCCAGCGCATCGCGCGCCCGCATGCCATAGGGATCACCGCAGCCGAGGCTTTTCCAGCGTTTTGAGAGATGAATCTCCGGGATGTCTATCTCGGCGATCGTATCGTTGAGCAAGAACAGCATGCCTGCGCCCCCGGGCAGTGGATTCAGTCGAAAGCTGCCTTGGACGGGTTAACAGGCGGTTTACCTGCTATCGCGCGAGAGGAAATCGGCTGGCCAGCGCCTAGTCGGTCTCGACATCTTCTGTGATGAAATGGCGCCCCTGCTTGTCTTCGATCTCGACAACCCACAGGTCGCTGTCGCGCTCGCGCGCGCGCTTGATATAGGCATCGACGCTTGCTTCGTCCGGGCCGACGCCCTGAGCGGTCAGATCGCGGAAGATGCGCTCGCCCTCAAGATTCGTGCTGGGCGTGTAGGCCGCCGCAGTGCCATCGAGACGCGATACCTTGATCAAGGTATCGCCGCGCGATGCGTCGCCCTTCTGGACCACGAACGCGGATGCGCCTGCGACTTCGGCGGTACGGATGAGGGCTTCAACCCATAGTTTGGACGGCAGGCGAACCATGAGCGGGACTCTTGCTTGTTTTCGCGGTAGCGGCAAGCCGTATTCAGCCTATTCGGCGGCGTCCTCGAGCGGCGTGATATCGGTCATGTCGGCGAGCGGGAGGGTCACTTCGGCGCGGGTGCCCTTGCCTGGCCTGGATCGCAGGGTGAGCTGGCCGCCATGCAGCTCGGCAAAGCTGCGGACCACGGCCAGACCGAGGCCGGTGCCTGCGCGGCCGCGTGAATTGCCGCCCTGCGCGAACGGCTCCGTGACGCGATTGAGGTCGTCCTCGGACATGCCGGCGCCCTTGTCGATGACGCTGAGCACCGCCGCGCCGCCGGCTTCGAATGCGTCCAGCGTGACGGTGCCGCCACGGTCGGAATACTTGATCGCGTTTGACACCAGGTTCTGCCAGATCTGGCGCACGGCACGCGCATCGGCTTCGGCCCAGACTTCGTTGTCAGACTTGATCTTGAGTTTCACTCCGGCGCGTTCAGCCTGGTTGTCGAGCTGGCGGACAATAGACTGGGCGGAGGCCACAAGGTCGACGGGCTCCGGCTCGAGGCGCTGGCGGTCCGCGTTCGCCTTGGCAAGATCGAGAATGTCGTCGACGAGCAGGAGCAGGTCCTGACCGCTTTCGTGGATGATGCCCGGATAGTCGGCATAGGCTTCCGGAAGCGGCCCGCGTATCTGGGCCCGCATCATGTCGGCATAACCGAGAATGGCGTTCAGAGGCGTTTTCAGGTCGTGCCCCAGCGATGCGAAGAAGGCCGTCCGGTCCTGCAACTGGGCGGCGGCGGCCTCGAGTGCGGCAGAAGTTTCGGCAGCCTGGCGCTGCGATGCGCTGATATCGTGCAGCAGGAGATGCGTGCCTGTGGCACCGGCTTCGGCGGTAAAGGCCGCAAGGCGCCCGTCAGCCAGCTTGATCTTACCCTGAGCGAGGCCGGTGTCGGGACGCAGGCCCGACAGGTCAGCGTCCGGTTCGAACAGGTTCACCAGAGATGCACCCGCTTTGGCGCCAACCAGCCCGAGTGTGTCGCCCGAAAGGCTTCGCACGCGCCCCTCCGGTGTAATGTCCAGCAAGAGCAGTCCGGACGAGGCAGGCAAAACGGGCGCTGAAGCGACAGGCACCGGTTCGGCCTGAGCGCTGTCTTCGGTTGCGGTCACGCGTGCGCCGTACTGATCCCGCACAAGCACCCAGACCAACAGGCCAGCAAGCACGAGCCCGGCAAAGGCGACCGCGACGGTCAGCGGCAGGTAATCGCCCGCCCCCAATGGCAGGAGATCGAAACGGCCCATGATGAGCACAGCGAAATAGGCGACAATGCCGAAGATCGCCGCTTCGGCGGCCATGTCGGTGTCTTCGAGGTTCAATGCCACCAGCGGCGCCAGCACAAACAGGATTGTCAAAGGCGACGTTGCCCCACCGGTCAGCGCAACTCCCAGCACGGCCAGCAGCGTCCAGCAGATGACCAGCAATGGCGCAGCATAGGCCGACCCGTCCCTGTCCGCACGAAGGAACACAAGGCCAGTGACCGCAGGCAGAATCGCAATGACAGCACCGCTCGCAAGCGCTGCGAATCCGATTCCCCTGAGCGCAGCAATCAGCGCAGCGGCCGCAATGAGGGCCAGCCACGTTAGATTAACGAACTGTAATCGCTTTTGCATCACGCGGGGGGACATATTAACATCCCATAGATATTCCTTAGGCATTCTCGCCCCCGTACCCACCAGTTGCTGTATTTGTAATGTTATCGACAGGCAAGGTGAGGTTCCCCAAGTGGGGAAGATGAGGCAAGACTATCGCGTGTCGCGTGAGGGAGATTGATACGATGAAATCCATCAGAATGATTGGGGCAGCAATTGTCGGGCTCGGGCTCGCTGCTGGCGTAAATGCCCAAGGAACCGACCCGATTTCGGATACGGCCGCTGTCTATGCTACTTATCAGTCGGACGTTACCGATGTGAAAGAAAAACCGCTGACGTCGGCTGGCGATATCGACCATGCCCTCAATTCGCTTGGCGGTCACAATCCCGACCAGCTGTCCAAGGGCTGGATTGCCTATTCTGCACTTATCGCATCGCAGAATCCGGAATACCGCGCCGCCATTCGCGACATTGAAGGCTTTTATGGACGCGATGTGTTCGAAAACGGCATGCGCAATGACGTGCGTTATGCCCGCACCCTGCAAGGCGGCGACAATGCTGTGAGCGCAGCTTTGGCAGCCACGGAAGCCGACAGCCGACGCCTCAACAGCGCGGCGGCCTATGTGAAAGAGCAGGCTTATTCCTTGCAGGCCTCCGGCTGGGCGAAAGCCAAGATCGGCAATTCCGGCAACAAGGCGAGGAAGCTGGATTCCAGCCAGGCGACCGGCATTCCCGCGAAACTGGGATTGCTCTCGGCCATGAACGCCAAGGATATCGACTCCGTGCTCGTTCAGGCTGGCAGTTCCGGTGCCCCGTCACTCTGGGACAACGTCTCCGGTGCCGCCAGTGCGATCCGCTTCCCGGCGGCCGTGACATCCGGCCTGACGGGCAACCGCAAGCGGGTAAAGTTCGGCAAGGAACCGGTTGCCGACCAGATCGCGACGCTGGCCGCTTATCGTGTGCTGGGCGCCAGCACCGCGAAAAACGCCAGCCAGATCAATTCCGCGATGGCCGAACGAGAGACCAAGGGCTGCCTCAACATGGCAAACCTGAATCTCCAGCAATGCGTTGCCGCCGCCAACCAGCAATATGAAGTGCCATTCTGCATTGGGGAGCACGCCCTGTCTGACGTCGGCAAGTGCATTGGCGGCGTCTACCAATAGGCCAACGCCACTGCCCTGAGAAATGACCCCCGGCGGCCGGTTGCGGCGCCGGGGGTTTTCTTTTGTGCGGCGATGCCCCATTTCAGGCGCATGAGTATCGAAACGGCTGCTGCCGAAATACGTGAAGAGTTTTCCTGGCTTGAAGACTGGGAAGCGCGCTATGCGCACATCATCGACCTCGGCAAAGCCAACCCGCCGCTGTCCAGCGAAGAGAAGACTGAACAGACGCGTGTACGCGGCTGCGCGTCGCAGGTCTGGATGGTGACTCATGTCGAAGACGGTCGCCTGATCGTGCGCGCTGAATCGGATGCGATGATCGTGTCAGGCCTGATCGGGCTTCTTGTCCGCCTCTATTCGGGCGCCCCCCTTTCAGAGGTCGAGGCCTTTGATGCCAAGGCCTTGCTCGACGATATAGGTGTGACCGGCGCATTGACGGCGCAACGCTCGAACGGCCTGGCGTCGATGCTCGACCGCATCCGGCACGATGCGCGCCAGGCGCTCGCTGCGTGACTTCTCCGCGTCAGGCCACGACTGGCGCCTTGCTCATCATCGCGACACTGGACAGGCCCATCGACAATTGCTCGATCCAGTCATCGAAATCCCGGTCGTCGCGCTTGTCCTCTATGAGACGGCACGCATAGGCGACTGTCGAGCGATCACGGTCGAAGGCACGCGCGACGCGCGCCAGGCTCATGCCCAGCGCGACATGCGTGAGGTAGATCGCGATGTGCCGGGCCCGCGCCTCAATGGGGCGACCGCGTTCAGACGACAGCAGGATCGTCGACTTCAAGCCGAGTGCATAAGCTGTCAGTGCAGCAGCCAGATAAGCGCAGTCTTCGTCTTTCTGTGGATCGAATTTCGCCATCTCTGTCTCCTTCTGGTCTGGCAGGCAGAAGACTACCCGGCTTCAGAAGGTGTAGGATAACTTTCCTATTGCATCAAGACGACATCAAGTGTTGCAGGCGAATCAGGCAGCCGCACGAGGGGAAGAAGTGTGGACAGCGCCGGTTTGGCCTTCATTCGGAATCACGAGCCGACGGCTGGGCAGCAACTCATCGTGGCACAGGACCATTGTCAGGTGCCCGCTGGAATCCATCAGGGGGAGTCGAAGCCAGGCATGCATGCCGCCTGCCTGTTCGATCACGCCGCCCACCGGCGCCCGGCGCTCCAGGGCGACGGACAATCCCAGCGAAAAGGCATCGCCATGTTCGCCGATCACGTCCGCGACGCGGCGGCCACGCGCCTCCATGCCGAAAATGTCACGCAGTCGCGATCCGGCAATCCGGAACCGGCCATCACCGGCATCGTCAAACTGAACAATAGAAATGCTGGCAAGCATGCTGCGCATTGCGCCCGGATCGATCGCGTCGCGCGGCACGCAGCCCGCACGGTCGCGCAGCTGTTTCCAATAGTCGATGAGTGCCTGCTGGGCGACGGTGACGCCCTGAAATACCGTCTGTTTCGACATCGTGTGCACCCCCAAGGTGATTCGATAGAATCACCTATCGCGCGAGTAGAGTCCGGGATCAAGAGTCGACTACACATAATCTTAACATGTCTTACCGGAATATTTCATTCCGGCCCCGCAACGAATAGTATTCGCGCGTGGCAACTAGGCCTTGTCGCCCTTACCCAATCCCATCTTCTTTGCGAGCATTGAGCGGTGCTTGGAATAGCCCGGTGCAACCATTGGATAATCCGGTGGCAGATTCCATTTCTCGCGGTATTCGTCGGGGGACATGTCGTATTTGGTGCGCAAGTGACGCTTCAGCGATTTGAACTTCTTGCCATCCTCCAGGCACACGAGGAAGTCTTCACCGAGAGATCGCTTTACCGAAACCGCCGGCTTGGGGCGCGACGTCTCGGCATCCGCGCTGCCCAAACCTGCCAGTGAGGCGTGCACATTTCGAATGAGGTCTGGCAGCTCGGCCGACTGGACGGCGTTATTCCCGACATAGGCCGCCACGATTTCACTGGCGAATGCGATGAGCGCGCCCTCGCGGGGCTCGGTCCTTGTAGCTTCGGGCATTATCTTGCCTCCCCGGAAATAGTCTATTCCGGGGTAACTCAAGAAGAAAATGTGTAAATACTAAAAAGACAGTCTCTTCGCGCCAAAGTTGCCTGCCGTTACAGCAAGGCGCCCCGAAAGCAGGTGCCGTGACTTCAGCCTACTGTGATGAATGCCAGTAACAGGACGAGGCCAAGCAGCCCCGCGGTCCAGATGGCCATCGCCCCGGTAAGCCCGCCCCGGGCCAGTTCGCCACGCGGACTGAAAGCCGCTTCGATCCGGTCATAGGCGCGCCCGGTGAGTCCGAAGAAAACGGCCGTCATCGCAGGGCCGACTTTGCCCCAGACGGTTCCAGCCCACTGCGCCATCCCGAAACCGACCTTGCGATAGAGCCAGTCGGTATCGAGGATCGTGCCCGGCTTCTCCGGCGGATAGACGCCAAACCGCTTGAGCAGCACGAAGGCAAAGGTGGCGAGCACCAGAAGCTGCAGCTGCGTCAGGATGTGATCGAAGGTGAATGGCTGGTAGTTCATCGCCTCTTCGCGGTAAGGCAGCAGGTTGTAGAGCCATTCGTAGCCAAGGCCGGGAATGACCGCCGGCAGGCCGATGGCGATGCTGATAAACGCAGCCATGCCCATGGCGAGCAACATGTTGAAGGGCGCTTCCTTCACGCGTTTGCCGCTGTCGTGACCGAAGAAGGCAAAATAGGGAATCTTGATTCCGGAGTGCTCAAGCACACCGGCTGAAGCGAACATCAGCATGAGCCAGATAATCGGCAGGCCCGCATGGGCAACGGCGCTGAGGATCATGGACTTCGTCACAAACGCCGAGAATAGCGGCATGGCCGAGATCGAGATGGCCCCGACGAGGCAGAAAATCGTGGTCCACGGCATCGAGCGGTAAAGGCCGCCCAACTCGCTCGCCTTGGTCGTGCCCGTGCGATAGAGCACTGCGCCCATCGACATGAACAGGAGTCCCTTGAACATGATGTCGGCAAAGGCGTGGGCGACCGCGCCGTTCAGGGCGAGCGGCGTCCCGACCCCGATGGCGCAGATCATGAAGCCGATCTGGTTGTTCGTGGAATAGGCGAGCACCTTGCGCAGGTCGTTCTCGATCACGGCGAAGAAGACCGGGAAACAGGTCATCACAGCGCCGATCCAGATCAGCGAATCCTGGCCCGGGAACATGCGGGCGAACGCATATACGGCGAGCTTGGTGGTGAAGGCCGAGAGAACGACGGCGCCGACAACCGAGGCTTTCGGATAGGAATCCTGCAGCCAGTTGTGCAGGAAGGGGAAAGCCGCCTTGATGCCGAAAGCGATGAAGATCAGCAGCGCACCGGGCGCGGCGAGATCTTCGAAGACTTGCAGCCCGATATTGCCGGTGTCCTGGTAGACATAGGCGATACCCGCCAGCAGCAAGACGCCCGACAGGATCTGAACGCCGAGATAGCGCATGGAGGCGAAATAGGAGGCGCGCGTCCCTGCCCCGAGCACCATGAAGACCGATGTGACCGCCGTGATTTCCCAGAAGATGAACAGGGTCATCAGGTCGCCGCAGAAGGCTGCCGCAATCGCCGCGCCGCCATAGGCGAGGGCCATGCCGTCCTGCACCCTGTCATCGGTATGCCAGGCGTAGATGGCGTTGAGCAGAGCCGCGATCAGGAACGCCAGGCCGAATATGAAACTGAGACCGTCAACACGGTAGAGAACCAAGTCGAGCCCCATGACGCTCGCCGTGAGATGGTTCACATTCTGGTCGGCCAGCGCGAGCAATGCGATGCCGACAAGCGGCGCGCCAATGGCGATCCCCTGGCGGACGCGGCGCATGGGCAGGAAGATGGCCACGATGCCTGCAAGGATCAGCAACCATCCGGGGTTCAGCGCGGTCAGGAAGGCGGGCATTACTCGTCTCCCTCATAGGTCGGTTGTGCGTCCACGGGCCCTTGCGGCCTGTCGGGGTCGACATCGGCCGGCGGTCCGCCTGCGTCGCCATAATAGTTCTCGCCCCGGCGCAGCAGATTGCCGAGCGGCCAGCCCATCAGGACGACGAACGTGAATGCCGCAAAGCCGTACAAGCCATAGAAGCCGGTCGAGTTGGCAAACGTGAAATAGTCATGCCGGCTCACGAACAGGTCGAGCACGATCAGGAATGCACCGAGCAGACCGAGCCCCCAGAACATGATCGCTCCGATGTGTTTGGTTTCGGTCCAGCCGAACAGGAGCTTTGCCATCGGATGCACGCCTTCGTCGGAGACGGTGTGGAGATCGTGCGCCTTTTCAGCGGCGCGCTTCAGGAAGCGTCCCGTCGTATCGCGGGTTTCGGGCGTGTCATTGCTCATGGCTGGCCTCCGGTCACAATCGCGGCCGCGCTACCGCCCATGGATGGCGCGAGGAAATCGGCGAGCGGCCCGACCAGGAAGAAGAGGATGATACACAGCGCCGCCGTGAATACGGGCGCCGCAACCGTCAGGGCCGGAGCACCTCCGGGGCGTTTGAAGGCGCGAGGTTCGCCGGACCCGGGGGGCGGCATCAGGGCCAGTATGGGTATCGGCAGGAGGTAGGCAATGTTCAGCAGTGACGAGCCGATAAGCACCCATGGCACGTAGCTGTGCACACCATCGATGGCGCCTTGCATCAGTTCATATTTCGCCCAACTGCCCGCCATTGGCGGAATGCCGATGATCGACAGGGATGCGATGAAGAACGCAATGAATACCAGCGGCATCCGGCGGCCGAGTCCGCGCATGTCGGAAATATTCGTGGCCCCGGAGGCAACATAGATCGCGCCGGCGCACATGAAGAGCGTCATCTTGCCGACAGCGTGCGCGGCGATCTGGATACTGCCGCCCAGGAAACCGGCCTCGTTGGCCAGCATCGCGCCTGCGGTGACATAGGCAAGCTGCGCGATGGTTGAATAGGCCAGCCGGGCCTTCAGGTTGTCCTTCGTCATCGCGACGAGCGAGGCGACGATGATGGTGAAACAGGCGACCCCGAGGACAAAATCGCGACCGGGCGTTACATTCAGCAGGTCCTCGCCGAAGATGAAGATCGACACTTTCATCACGGTGAACACACCGGCCTTCACGACGGCCACAGCGTGCAGCAGGGCTGACACTGGCGTCGGCGCGACCATGGCGTTCGGCAGCCAGAAGTGAACCGGCATAAGCGCCGCCTTGCCGATACCGAAGGCAAACAGCAGGAGAAGGGCCGTCGATACCGCCGGGCTGATATCCAGTCCGGAAAGCAGGCCGCCGGGCACGAAGTCGAGATTCTGGCCCGCGAGCGTCCATGTCCACATCAGGGCTGTCAGGAACAGGCCGATGGATGTGCCCAGCAGCGTCAGCAGGTAGATGCGCCCGCCGCGCTTGGCAGCCGCGTCGCCCTTGTGGGCCACGAGCGGATAGGTCGACAGCGTCAGCACTTCGTAGAAGACGAACAGTGTGAACAGGTTGCCCGACATGGCAACGCCGATGGCCCCGAAGATGGCAAGCGCGAAACAGATATAGAAACGCGTCTGGTTGCGCTCGCGATTGCCGCGCATATAGCCGATCGAATAGAATGAATTGACGATCCAGAGGCCACTGGCGACCAGCGCGAACAGGGCGCCGAGCGGTTCCAGCTTGAATGCAAAGGACAGGCCGGGCGCCGCTGCGCCAAGGTCCAGTGACGGCGACTCGCCGTTCGAAACGGCAACAGACAGCGCGATCACAACGCCGAGCAGGATGACCGATCCGACGATCGTCACGCTTTCGCGGATATTCGGGAAGCTGCCAGCAGCGGCAATGCCCACGGCAATCAGCAACGGGATGCAAAGGGCGGCGAGAATCAGCATCTCAGGACTCATCGGAACATCCCCGGTCCAAACGCGGCCAGCGCCGCATCACGCGCGAGCCCCAGCGGAATCTCTGTCGTGATCCCGAAATAGATGTTGGCGAGCGCAAGAATCCAGAGCGGCACGAGCAGCACGATCGGCGCTTCCTTGCGGGTCTTGCGCGGGTTCACGGGCGGTTGGAAAAAGACGGCCTCAAGAATCCGTCCGACATAGATCACGGCGAGGAAGCTTGAGAACACGACCAGGATCACGGCCCACCACCATCCATTCTCGAACAGGGCATAGCCCAGCTGGAGTTTGGACTGGAAGCCTGCCGTCAGCGGCACACCGATCAGTGACAGGCCGGCGATCGCAAAGGCGGTCATGGTCCACGGCGCCGAACGGCCGAGTCCGGCAAAATCGCGGATATTTGTCCCCTTATAGGTGAGGACCACGCCCGCGACGGCCATGAACAGGGCGCCCTTGATCATCGCATGGTTGAGCAGGTGGAAGAGGCCCGCGCTGAGGCCTGCAACCGTACCGACCGAGATGCCCAGGATCATGTAGCCGACTTGCGCGACCGAGGAATAGGCCAGCACGCGGCGAACGTCGGTCTGGAACACGGCCTGGAAACTGCACGCGATCATGGCCGCGATCCCGAGCGGCATCAGCATGGCGTTGAAGGCTGCATGCTCGAACGCAAAGCGCGGGCTGAAGACTGTGAACAGGAACCGGATCAATGCGTAGAGCGCCACTTTGGTCGCGGTCGCCGAGAGAAACATCGTGACGAAGCTGGGGCTGTAGGAATAGGCATTTGGCAGCCATTGGTGCAATGGCCACATGGCAGCCTTCAGGCCCAGGCCAACAACGATGAACGCGAAACCCGCCTGCACTGTGCGGCTGCCCGTCAGGTCTGGCAGTTTCGAGGCAATATCGGCCATGTTCAGAGTGCCGGTGGCGGCATAGAGGAAGCCTACACCGATGATGAAGAAGGTCGCGCCAATCGTGCCCATCACAAGATAGTTGAAGGCGGCATGCAGGGCGCGTCGGTCGCGCGAGGCGCCCAGCGCCACCAGGACATAGGTCGAGATCGAACTGACCTCAAGAAAGACGAACAGGTTGAACGCGTCACCCGTGATCGCCACACCACAAAGGCCCGCGAAACAGGCCAGGAAGGCGGAATAGAAGAGCGCGGTCTTTTCCTTGGGTATCTCGGCGAGAACCGTCGGGTAGGACATCACCGATGCCAGGACGCCAATTGCCGACACCAGGACGAGGATCATTGCGTTCAGGGCATCGACGCGGAACTCAATGCCCAGCGGCGGCAGCCAGTTGCCCATCGCATAACTGATCACGCCGGTCGACGAGGTCTGCACGATCCCCAACAGGATCAGGGCAAAGACCAGCGACGCGGCCGTCGCGCCGATACTGACAAACCAGGCAATGCGGCCACTCGGCACGATTGCGAGTGCCGGCGCCAGCATCAGAGGCACCATGACCAGCAGGGGCGCAGCATGCGCCAGCGCCCAGGCCGGCACGGAACTCAACAGCAAATCGATCATGCACTTGCCCCGTTAAGCCATTCGTCAATTTCGGCTTCCTGGGCCAGCGCCGTCTCGAGATCGATCTCGCGCACCTCGTCGCCCTCGATCGTGCCATAGGCTTCGCGGATACGCACAATCAGCGCCAGCCCGACTGACAGGGTCGCCACGCCGACAACGATGGCCGTCAGCATCAGGACGTGCGGAAGCGCGTTGGAATAGGTGTTCACAAGCTCAACCGGCGCACTCGCATTGCCAAGGGCATGACCGCCCGGCACCACCGCAGCATGATGTGCCGCTTCAGCGCCGTGCCCGCCGCCATGTTCAATCGCATCCGCACCGAACAGGATTGGCGCCGTACCGCCGGCCACCTTGCCGAGCGTCACATAGAACAGGCAGACCGATGTCTGGAACAGCGACAGACCGACGATCCGCTTGATGAGATTACCACTGGCAAACGTGATGTAGAGCCCGATCATCATCAATCCGATGATCGCCCAATAGTTTGCCCGTTCGAGAATGAATTCCAGCATTGCTTACCAGTCTTTGTCTCGGATTTCGGCGACGCGGCCCGCAAAGGCATAGAAGATCGTGAGCATCGCGCCAGCGACGCCAAAAAGGACGCCAAGTTCGATCAACATGATGCCGACATGCTGGCCATGATGTTCGCCGGGCGGCTCCTGAAAGAGCGCCTGGTATTCAAGGTAGTTTCCGCCTTGCAGCAGCGCCCAGTACCCGACGCCTGCGTAGAGCATGACACCAACGGCCGCTAGCGAACGGGTGAAGACAGGCGGCACCGAGCGCATGGCAGCAGGCACACCGAAAACGAGCGCGTACAGGATCACGCCGACCGCAATGATGATGCCAGCCTGGAAACCGCCGCCCGGGCCGAAATCGCCATGGAACTGGGTGTAGAACCCGAACATGATGATAACCGGCAGCAGCATCTTGGAGACGACGCGAAGTATCACGTGATGATCACTATTCACGAGACATCCTCCTCTTTCTTGCCTGCCGGGGCTGGCGGCTTGCCGCCTCCGGGCAGACGGCCATCTCGGCGGATCGACACCGCTAGCGATCGCTCGCCGAAGCCAAGCAACAGCGCAACGGCGAGGCCGGCCAGGAAGACCACGGTGGTTTCACCCAGCGTGTCGAAGCCCCTGTAGCTGCCCAACACGGATGTAACGACGTTCGGGATACCGGTATCGGCCCAGTTGATCTGCATTTGCTGAAGGCCCACGCCCGTGTTGACCGGCGAGTTCGGGTCGCCCAGCGCAGGCAAGTCCACCGTCGCATAGATCAGCATGACGCCTGTTGCCACAACGACCAGAAGCGGCCCGAGGCGCGCGAACTTCTTGTCCGGTTTCGCCGTGCGAGACGTCAACAGCATGGCGCCCAGCAGGACGACCGTCGACATGCCTGCACCGACAGCCGCCTCGGTAAAGGCAACGTCCACGGCATCGACCACGACATACCATGTCGCCGACACCAGAGAGTAGATGCCGGACAGCATCACGATGGCGAACAGGCTGCGCAGGCGTGCGATCGCGATCGCAACAACAAACAGGACCGCGAGAAGCAGAATATTGACGAGGGCTATGCCGATATCGCCGTCCAGAACGCCTGTCATGCTGCGCCCTCATCATCGTCGCGCTTCTGGCCGACCCGGCCGATCAGCGGTTGGAGGCCAGCCGTATGTGCGGCGCTGGCTACGGCATGGGATGCGGCCGGACTGGTCAGGAACAGGAGCCAGAAAATCACAGCCAGTTTCACAACGACCGTCCAGTCCGGCGCCATCAGCGCCATGCCGATCAGGATAATCGTCGCACCCGATGTGTCCGTAATACTGGCAGCGTGCATCCGTGTATAGAAATCGGGAAAGCGCATCACGCCAATCGTGCCTATCACGCACAGGATGGCGCCGACCAGGCAAAGCGCCGCGCCCGCAGGATGGCGCACGAATTCAAAGAACTGTTGCAGGTTCGCCATGATATCAACCATTGCGCTTGCCTCCGGGAGCATCGCGCCGGACCAGCGGCACCTGGAACGAGCGATAGCGGAAGAATTTCAGGATCGCGATTGTCGAGACGAAGTTTATCATCGCGTAGAGAATGGCGATGTCGAGGAATTCGGGTCGCCCCATCACGAAGCCCAGCAGTCCGAGCGCTAGAACGGTCTTGGTGCCAAACGAGTTCACGGCAAGTACGCGGTCATACAGGGTCGGACCGATCAGCGTGCGTATCAGCAGCAGGATCATGCCCAGCAGGATAGCGATCAGGGCTGCGGCGGTCATGCGGCGGCTCCCTTCCCGTCAATGGCCCGGGCCGAACGCTTGTCCATCTCGACGAAGGCTTCCGGCTGGGAGTCCTGTTCGTACAAGCCATGGACCAGCAGTTTGTCACCGTCGATCTCAACCGTCACCGTGCCCGGCGTCAGCGTGATCGAGTTGGCAAATGTCACTTTCGCGAGGTCCGATTTGCACACTGTCTTCAGCTTTACGAGCGTGGGCGCGATGTCGAGATCGGCGCGCAGGCAGGCCCTGATCACGGTCCAGTTGGCCTTCACGATCTCTTTCATGAGCCAGGGAAAATACAGGGCGAAGCCGACGAAGCGCACGTAAGGCACGCCTTCACGGTCAAGGATGTCGAGACGAAAGGCGAGAATCAGGGTGAGCGCGAGCGACACGGCGCCCAGGCCCAACAGGAGTGGCTCGAAATGCCCGGACATCCCGAGCCAAAACGCAGCCAGCGCAATTAATAGCCCCACAAAGTACGCCACAATGCGCCTGCGCTCCTGTAACAACCCAAATCACGAACGCCTGACCTAAAGGCCCGGAGCTGGCTTGGGAAGACTCTTTCGGACTTTTTCGGCGCCTAGCTGCCAAAAACCAGCCTGGCTGTACGCTGAGACGTCGAGAACGCCGCTTCTTCGTTCGCCGCCTCGCCGCCTGCCTGTGATTTGTGCAGCGCCTGTGCCGAGAAGGCCGCCGAAAGCGACCAGTTCCAATAGCGCAACGTCGTCTGTGCTTTCGCAACGGTGAGCAACTCGTAAGTCTCTGCCACCAGTTCAAACTGGGGATGTATCTGACCGTCATCGATTTCGAGCGGACGGCGCAGAGCCGACCAGAGCACAGGCAGGAATTCGCGTTTCACGCCAGTCGCCTTGCAGAGGACTGCAACGCCCTCGCCGCCGGGATCGGAGAGTATCTTGGCAATGGTCACAGGCTTGATCCCGCAAAGGTATCCGATCTCTTGCGCGAGCTCAGACGTCATGCCTTCCAGCGCCGCTGAATTTATAGCGCTTTCAAGGCTTTCGAAGGGGCTCCTGTCGAGCGCCTCGCGATTGCGCTGGCGCCGCTCGATGAGCTGCAATGCCTTGCGCGCAACCGGATCCGCCCATTTTTCGGACGCCATGATCTCGAAGACGTCCTTACATGTTTCGATCACCTCGATCCGGTCGGCTGAATGGCGCTGCAATATCTTGCGACGTGTGGGACTGTCCGACCACCAGAACATCGCCATCGCCTGGGAAGGACGCAGTTCAAGACGCTCGACAAGCAGCGCACACAGCTGGGACTCGTCACGCGAGCGCATGACCAGTTTGTCGATCGCGGATTCCGGCAGCACTGCCCCGGCATTCTCGACCATTTCGCGAACGACGTGCGATTCGCCATGCTCGGCGAGCGCGACACACACGCCTGGTGCCACGACCTTGCGGCGGGCAATGGCCAGGCGGTGATCGCTCGATGTGGCCTCAACGATCTCGCTGAGATCGCTGGCATCGAACGCCTCGTTCTGTTCCAGGAGTGGTTGCGCAATCTCGAAAGCGCTCTGGGCGAGATAGCGCAGCAGGCGGCGCGGCGCTTCCCGGCTGGTCGCCAGTCGGGACGCGCACAGCATGCGCTCGCGTGTGTTCGCATGAAAAAGCATGTCGAGCAGGATATCGCCGACCATGTTGCGATCCTGGTGAGCCAGTCGGGAGGCAGGCATCGCCACAAGGTCGAGCAGCCGCCTGAACAAGGCGTCTCGCGCGCGTCCGATTCGCGGCGGATTCATTGGATCGTCCATATCGTCCATCTAGATGCCTGCATCGCAATGGCACCAGATTGAACCGAAAGCGTTAACGACCGGTACAGACGGCGGCGACAAATACCCGTGTCAGTCGCGCGATCCGGGATGAACCACCAGCACCAGCAGGCTCGCGACCAGCATGATGATCGCCAGACTGAAGAGCATGCCACCGTCTGTCTGCGTGCTAGCCGGGTCAAGCGATACCGGAACCTCGCGGCCCAGATAGGGCGACAGATGGAACGCCACAGCGCCGCCAAGGACTGCCGCAGAGATGACGGCACCCAGGCGCCGGGTGAAGGGCAGGAGCAGGAAAAACGCGGCGATCAGCTCGAGCGCTCCGGTCAGAACCCTGCCGGCGGGTTCGAACAGGGTCTGGCCCGTACGGTCTGCGATTGTCTGGAACACGATATTGGCCCCGGGCGGGTCAAAAAACTTGACCGACCCTTCCGGCGGGTTGGGGAGCGGATAGATGGTCGCCTGTACAAACATGGCTATCAGAAAGAGCGCAAGGGCCCAGCTGGCGAGTTGCCTGAACAGTCTCATGATACTCCACCCGTGGCTTGTACTTCGAACATACACCGCTACTGACGGTACAAACTGGGCGACTCAAAGGCAACTGACCCAAACCTGCCATTCCCGCACCCGCCCTGATCGGCTACCCCTGCGATGGCGCGGTATCTGATTTTACTTTTATCGATCCGGCGCTCAACATACAGTCGCGATCGCCGACGGGAGCTGGAATGAGCGACAGGATCGAAGAACTCGTTGACGACATGGTCGAGGATGCCGTGGGCGACGTCACGTCTCCAGTCAGCGGCATCAGCGAAGCGCTTGGTGCGGGCGCCTCCCTCCTGTCGACCGCAACGCACTGGCGGGCGAAGCGCCTGCGCCGCGGCGTGCGCATCGAACTGCCCGCATATTTGATGGTCCAGTGCAGCTGGTTCATGGCCTTCGGGCTTCAGATGGTGCTGTTCCCCTACCTGATCACCGGCCAGGACCATCTTCATATGGACGGTCTTGCGCTGGGACTGGCCAACATGGCGCTTTCCGCGCCGTCGGTCATATTCCTCCTGATTGGCGGCGTGGTGGCCGAGCGCGCCGATGGTCGGCGCCTGCTGATCGTCCTGCATCTCCTGGCAGCGATACCCGCCCTCTTCCTGGCCCTGGCTGTCGCGCGCGGTCAGCTGACCTATCCCGGCATGATCATCTACGGGCTGACGATTGGCACGGTCGGCGCGTTCATGATGCCGGCCCGCGACTCGATCGTGAACGAGGTCGTTGAACGGCGCATGCGCGTCGGCTCCAATGTCACGCTCCAGCTTGGCGTCACGCTGGCCACAATGGCGCAGTTCCTGGCCCAGATCGCAGGCCTGGTCCTTGCGGGCTATGCCGACAAGATGACCCGCATGCCACAATGGTTGGGCGGTTTCGGCATCGGCCCCATCGCCGCCGACAAGCTGTTGCTGGCGCAGGGCGGCGTTCTTGTGCTCGGTACGCTGTTTGCGCTCAACCTGGCAAAAGGACGACAGGTCCGGACGGGGCGCAGCGGAATCGGCGCAGCGTTCGGGGACATTGCCGAGGGTTTCCGCGCCGTCCGTTCCGATGGCAGGCTCTGGGCCATGACCGCCCTTATGTTCGGCGTCGGCATTTTCGTGATCGGCGCTTTTCTCGTGGTCCTGCCCATCGTCAACCGCGACATCTACGGCTTCGGGTCGGATGGTATCCGCGACATGTTCGTGACCTTCTGGATGGGCGCCTTCGTGTCGTCGGTCGTCCTGTCGATCTTCCGGCGCATCAAGCGGCAGGGACGCCTGCTGCTGGTCGCGCAGTTTCTCGGATCCAGCAGTATCCTCGCCATGATGTGGGAGATCCCCCACTGGGCCTTCCTCGGCATCGTGTTCATCTGGGGTCTCGCCGCCGGCATATCGATCGCCATGAGCCGGTCGATCGTGCAGGATGCAGCACCCAAGGAGAAACTCGCCCGGGTGCTTTCAATCTACCAGCTGGGATTCATGGCAGGCGCCCCGCTTGGCGCTGCTGTCATGGGCGCGCTCGTCGACCTGTTCGGCCCGCACAGGATCGCCATCGTACCGGCCGGCGGCATGACGCTTATCATTCTCTGGATGGTGTTCTTCACACCGGTCTGGAACATGAAGGGCGAAGCGTGGAAAGAGCATGCCGCGAGGAAGTGACACCGCGCCCGAAGCGTCCTAAATCGCTGCCCATGAGCCAACTTCCCCGCGCCACGATCCATCTTTCGAATATCGTCGCGAACTGGCGGGCGCTCGACGGGCTGCATGCAGGCGCGACCACGGCAGCTGTCGTCAAGGCAGATGCCTACGGCCTCGGCGCCGTACCGGTTGCCCGCGCACTATCGCGGGCGGGCTGCGCGACCTTCTTTGTCGCGTATCTCGAAGAAGGCCTCGCGCTGCGCAAGGCCCTGGGTCTCGGCTCGCGCATCTTCGTCCTGAACGGTCCCACCCGGAAGGAAATGTCGGCCTATGTCGCGGCGGGCCTGACCGCCGTATTGTCGTCACCCGACCATGTCAAAGCCTGGTCGTCCGCGCCAAGGGGCACGTCGGCGCTGCATTTCGATACGGGCATGAACCGGCTCGGCCTCAAGAACGAAATGCTCGGCACCTCTCTGACGGCCCTGCAGAAACTGCAGCCTGTCCTTGTCATGAGCCACCTCGCCTGCGCCGACGAGACAGGCCACAAAATGAACGCAGCCCAGCGCAGCGCATTCGACGATATTGCCGCGGCCTTTCCGGACACGCCGGCGAGCCTTGCAAACTCGGCCGGCTGCTATCTCGGCAAGGACTTCGGGTATGACCTGACCCGGCCCGGGCTCGCCCTTTACGGCGGCTCGCGGCCCCCGAAAGGACTCCGGATAAGCCCCGGACTGACTCTGGACGCCACCATACTCAGCGTGTTCGATGGCATTCTCGGCGACACGGTCGGCTATGGTGCAACCCGGACGCTCGAACAGGACACCCAGCTCGCCACGGTCGGCATCGGCTATGCCGACGGCCTGTTGCGGTCCGGCAGCAACGCGTTCCTCGCCTATCTCGATGGCGTCCCGTGCCCGGTCGTCGGGCGCATTTCGATGGACCTGACGACGATTGATGTTTCTAAGGCACAGGATAGAGCAAAAGCAGGCGCGCGCGTTGAATTCATCGGCGAGCATGCCAAACTTGAGGATCAGGCCGCCCGCGCGGGCACGCTTGGCTATGAACTACTGACGGGGCTCAGCAATCGTGTCGAACGTGTCTATGCTTAAGAACGGCTTTCCCAATCCCCTGCGCTGGATCGGAGCCGGCGTTCTCGGCTTTTTTGCCGAGATTGGCCGCCTGTCGACATTCGCAGGCCGCGTGACGTTTGCCGCGTTCACGCCCCGCTGGTTCTGGGGCGAGATCGGGCGCCAGATCATCCGGATCGGCTTCTATTCATTCCCGGTCGTCGGCATGTCGGCGGTCTTCATCGGCGCCGCACTCGCCCTCAACATCTATACCGGCGGCAGCCGCTATGGCGCCGAACAATTCGTGCCCAATATCGTCGTGCTCGGCATAACGCGTGAACTCGGCGCGGTTATCACCGGGCTGATGCTCGCCGGACGTGTCTCGGCCGGCATTTCGGCGGAAATCGGCGCCATGCGCGTGACCGAGCAGATCGACGCCCTCGAGACCCTCTCGGCCTCCCCCTACCGCTATCTCTACGCCCCCCGCTTCCTGGCCGCACTCATCACACTGCCCATGCTGGTGGCGGCCGCCAACATCATCGGCGTGATGGGCGGCTGGCTGGTCAGCGTCTACAGCCTGGGTTTCGACTCGACGACCTACCTGCGCAACACGCTCGATTTCGTCACCCGCGACGACATCATGGTCGGCCTGATCAAGGCCGTCGTCTTTGGCGGCGTCATTGCGGTCATGGGCTGCTACCAGGGCGATCGTTCGCAGGCTGGTGCAACAGGCGTGGGCCGGGCGGCGACCCTGTCCATGGTCGGCGCTGCCGTGCTCGTCCTGGCGACCAATTTCGTCCTGTCCAACCTGTTCGTGGAGATT